>ERZ779637.54-NODE-54-length-79541-cov-15.706816_pt1 | contig 79541 bp, 77 predicted proteins | sample MGYA00514196_ERZ779637 | MGnify/ENA primary metagenome ERZ779637 (study PRJEB29562, sample SAMEA4376700) | mouse gut metagenome | isolation source: Cecum | study: EMG produced TPA metagenomics assembly of the A DSS colitis mouse model was used to assess the...
CGCCGGGAAGCTCCTTGCCCTCTAAGAACTCAAGGGAAGCGCCGCCGCCTGTGGAGATGTGGGACATCTTGTCAGCAAAACCGAGCTGGTTGCATGCCGCCGCAGAATCGCCACCGCCAATGATGGTGGTAGCATCCGTCTCAGCCAGAGCCTTCGCAACAGCGATCGTGCCCTTTGCCAGCGTGGGATTCTCGAATACGCCCATAGGTCCGTTCCACACAACAGTCTTCGCGCTCTTCACCGCGTTAGCGAAAAGCTCCTGTGTCTTGGGTCCGATATCCAGACCTTCCTTGTCAGCGGGAATCTGGTCGGAATCCACGTACTCTACATCAATAGGCGCGTCAATGGGATTCGGGAACCCGGATGCAACGCCTGTGTCAATGGGAAGTAAGAGCTGTTTGCCGAGCTTCTCCGCCTTCTCCATCATCTCTTTACAGTAATCAAGCTTCTCGTCGTCCACAAGGGAATTGCCGATCTCATAGCCCTTCGCCTTCAAGAAGGTGAAAGCCATGCCGCCGCCGATGATCAGGGTGTCGCACTTCTCGAGCAGGTTGTTGATTACATTTAACTTATCCGCAACCTTCGCGCCGCCAAGGATCGCCACGAAAGGTCTCACCGGATTCTCCACCGCATTGCCGAGGAAGTCGATCTCCTTCTGCATCAGATAGCCGACAGCGTTCTCGCCGCCTTTCTCGGTGATATACTTGGTGACAACCGCAACGGAAGCGTGCGCTCTGTGCGCGGAACCGAAAGCGTCGCACACATAGACGTCAGCCAGATCGGCAAGCTCTTTAGCGAAAGCCTCGCCTGCCTCCTTCGGCTTAGTCTCCTCTTTGCCGCGGAAACGGGTATTCTGTAAGAGCACCACGTCGCCCTCGTTCATAGCCGCCACTGCCGCCGTAGCAGCCTCGCCGGTCACGTTGTCGTCTTTCACGAAATTAACGGGCTTGCCAAGCTTCTCGGAAAGTCTCTCAGCAACAGGCGCTAAAGACTCGCCCTCGTTGGGACCGTTTTTCACTTTGCCGAGGTGTGAGCAAAGGATTACCTTGCCGCCGTCAGCAAGGAGCTTTTTGATGGTGGGAAGTGCCGCCACGATACGGGTCTCGTCCGTGATCTTTCCCTCCTTCAAAGGCACGTTAAAGTCGCATCTCACCAGAACGCGCTTGCCCTTTACATTGATATCATCTACCGATTTCTTGTTTAAAGACATTTGTGTATCCTCCTTTTATTTATTATTTAATCCACATACGCACCCGCGCACATGTAAAAAAGAGACCCGGCCCAGCGGCCGAGCCTCTTTCATTGCTTTGTTCGTTTCAAACCAAGTCTGCAGAAACTTACTTTTAGTTGAGCTCAGAGAAGTACTTAATGGTACGAACCATCTGAGAGGTGTAGCTGTTCTCATTGTCATACCAAGAAACAACCTGAACCAGATTGTCCTCGCCTACCATGGTCTGGGTAGCGTCGAAGATGGAACCGTAGGTGCTGCCTACGATATCGGAAGAAACGATCTCATCCTCGTTGTAGCCAAAGGACTCGGTAGCTGCTGCCTTCATAGCCGCGTTGATCTCTTCCTTGGTAACGGACTTCTCTACGGTTGCAACCAGAATGGTGGTGGAACCTGTAGGGGTAGGAACACGCTGTGCGGAACCGATCAGCTTGCCGTTCAGCTCAGGGATAACAAGACCGATAGCCTTAGCTGCACCTGTGCTGTTGGGAACGATGTTCACTGCACCTGCGCGGGATCTTCTCAGGTCACCCTTTCTCTGAGGACCGTCAAGGATCATCTGGTCGCCTGTGTAAGCGTGGATGGTGCTCATGATACCGGACTTGATGGTAGCCAGGTCATTCAGTGCCTTAGCCATGGGAGCCAGGCAGTTCGTCGTGCAGGATGCCGCGGAAATGATGGTATCGTCAGCCTTCAGTGTCTCGTGGTTTACATTGTATACGATGGTAGGAAGATCGTTTCCTGCGGGAGCAGAGATAACAACCTTTCTTGCGCCTGCATTGATGTGGGCCTGAGCCTTCTCTTTGCTGGTGTAGAAGCCGGAGCACTCTAACACAACGTCAACCTTGAGTTCACCCCAAGGGCAGTTATTTGCATCGGGCTCTTTGTAGATCTTTAATGTCTTACCATCAACCGTGATGGAATCCTCGCCTGCTGATACGGTATCAGCCAGAGCATATTTACCCTGAGAAGAATCGTACTTTAACAGATGCGCCAGCATCTTCGGGCTGGTCAGATCGTTGATCGCTACAACCTCATAACCCTCTGCTCCGAACATCTGTCTGAATGCCAGACGACCGATACGGCCAAAACCATTAATCGCTACTCTTACTGCCATTTTTCGTTCCTCCTGAATCTTGTTTTTTTGTTACTTTGCTATATAATTTCGCCAATCAAATTGGATAAGATTGACAAAATTTTGTCAACGACTATATTTTACCCAATTTGTCCCAAAAATTCAAGACGTAAATCAAAAATAGTTGGGAAAAAATCGCAAAAATTATAATAACAATCCCGCAAATCATAAAATTCCACCGACGGCTCCCTTCCGAAGTCGGTGACGTTTCCGTAAAACTTTACGGTAAAGCCGCTGCCGTCCTCATTCTCCCACTCCCCGATGCGCTCCTCATATGCCGCGCCCCACTCCCAGTACTGGTCTGTGGTGATATTCCATGATTCAAACTGGAACATGTAGCACATATACGCGTCCTTCAGCTCCCGGGAAAGCTCTTCCGGCTCCACGGTCCGCAAGTCATATGTCTGTTCCTCCGCAAAAGAAAACCCCGGCACGCCGCCGTATAAGAGCACCTGCGGAAACAACACGGACTCCGTGCTGACAGCCGCCTCCGATATGTGCTGCAGCTCCTCCTGTTCCCTGAACATCTTTACCGCGCTCTCGCAGAAAGCGTCTAACTCCCCGATATCCGCGTAGCGAAGCGTCGCGTAATCTATGATTTCCGGATCTGCGTAAGTGCCTCCCTCATAGCTCACCAGACAGCCGTCCAGCCGTACTGCGCGGCGTAATACTCAAAAAGCAGCTGTCCGTAATTCTCTTTCACCAGATAGACCCGCTCTCCCTCCACATATCCGTTTTCCACCTTCGCGGTGACGGACAGTTCCGGGTGCGCCGACGCATGCAGCGCATAAACGATACTGCCGTCCTCCTCCTTATCGATCCGCTCCGGCTCGGAAAAGAACGTTTCCGGATAATTCTCCGCCATATAGTCGATCAGGAACAGTCTTCCGTTCTCCCGCTGTCTGTGAATCGTCACGGGAATCAAAATACAGACTGCCAGAAGCGCCGCTCTCTTCTGCCGGTCCATGCCGTCGTAATCCATCTGGTGATGGGCGCAGAAGCTGCGTGCGATCACCTCGTCAAAATCGTCGCCGCCCAGACGGTTATCTCCGCTCACGGCGACAATCTCTATCACATTGTCAAAATAGTCCACCACGGACACGTCGAGCGTCCCGCCGCCAAAGTCAAAGACGAGATAGGATCCTTCCTCCTCCCCGCTGAGCCGGCTTGCCGTCAGCGCGGCGGAGGAGGGCTCGTTGACAAGCCGCTCCACATGGATGCCTGCAAGTCTCTCCGCGTCCTCCTTAAGCTGCCGCAGGACGAAGGAAGAGAGATCCTGCGGCGTAAAGTCCTTTCCAGAAAGCGTAAACGCCTTGTTTGTCCCCATATAGCGTTTAAAAGAGGCTGCCGTCGCCTCCGGGTGGGAAATCAACCGTTCCTTTGCCACCGCGCCCACGCATATTTCCCCGTTTTCATCTATACTTACCACACTGGGCGTCAGATTTTTCCCTAAAGAATTGGGAATCAAAACCGCCTTGCCGTCCTGACAGACACATGCCAGACTGTTTGTCGTTCCCAGATCGATTCCAATGATCGCCATGATACGTCCCCCTGTCGTCTCTCCTTCCGAAAGCGTTAAAATCCGCATCCTTTCTGAAATTATACACCCGCTAAAATCCATAAGTCGAAAGGAATGCCGAGATACATTTGCACGATAAAAACATTTGTAATTTTTCCTTCCATCAACTATACTTGTTACATAAGCAATAAAATCGTTTTCCGCCTGCGCGGAGAGGAGTTTTCCATGCCGATTACAGCAGATTTCCATTTACATTCCTCCTTCTCGGGGGATTCCGACACGCCCATGGAGCAGATGATCCTTAAGGGAATCGATCTGGGGCTTACCGAAATGTGTTTTACGGAACATAACGACTTCGACTATCCGGTGACCGAACGCGAGACGCCCGGTTTTTTCGAGGTGAACCCGGACGCCTACCTCTACGATTTTCTGAAACTCCGCGAAAAATACGGGGATAAAATCACCCTCCTTTTCGGCGTGGAACTGGGATTGCAGCCCCACCTCTCCAAACGAAACGCGGCGTTTGCCAAAGAACATGACTACGACTTCATCATCGGCTCTTCACACCTCTGTCATGGAAAAGACCCCTACTATCCCTCTTTTTACGAGGGACGCTCTCAGGAGGAAGCTTATCGGGAATATTTCGAGTCCATTTTGGAGAATTTGAAAGGTTACAGCAATTTCGATGTCTACGGACATCTGGACTATGTTGTGCGCTACGGTCCCACAAAGGATCAGGGCTACTCCTACGAGATGTACCGGGAACTGTTCGACCGGATCTTATCGGAATTGATTGCCATGGAAAAGGGGATCGAGATTAATACCGCCGCACTTGCTAAGGGTATGCGTGAACCCAATCCCTGCATCGGCATTCTGAAACGCTACCGTGCGCTCGGCGGCGAGATCATCACCGTTGGGAGCGACGCCCACGTGCCGGGACAGATCGCACACGCCTTTGACCGTGCCGTCGAAATTCTGAAAGAATGCGGATTTCGCTATTACGCAGCCTACGAAAAGCGAACCCCTTCTTTCCATAAATTGTAAGCCGCAGGAAATACCACCAGAGGAATTTGCCATGAAAATAAGAAATAAACTGACCCGTAAAACCGTTTTAAGGACAGCCTTTGTCATCTACGCGCTGTTCAGCGTCTATTTCACCACGCGCTTTATCGACGGTATGTTATCCAGCGAGTATGATGCCATCTCCCATTATCTCTCCCTGAATGACGGCTGGGATATCACCATCAACGAGGACGTCTGGCAAAATGTATCGCTGGATACGTTCCGTTTCACCCCTGTCAGCAAGGGAGATACGATTACTATGGAGAGAACTTTTGCGGCGGACACGGACTATACCGGGCACGCCCTTGTCCTGCAGCTCAAACAGACTGCCGTTACCGTTTATATGGACGGGGAGCAGATCCACCAGTACGGCTGGGACCGGATCGAGCGGCATAAAACGGTCGGCAGCGGCTACCTGCCCGTCGATCTTCCCGACGACTATTCGTCAAAGACGCTGACGCTCCGATTTACCGTGGCGGAGGACAAGGCGTTCTCACGCATTGAGCCGATCCGCATCTATGAATGGAAAAGTTTTTACCGCATCATCCTGACCGAAAACCGTGTGCCGCTGTTTCTCGGCTGTTTCCTGACAATCTTCGGGCTTGTCACCTGCTGTATTACCTTTATTGCCATGCTGTTTTCCGGGAAATTTTCGCGTATTCTGTGCGTCTCCCTTTTCTCCATCTGTATCGGACTGTGGACACTCTGCTACTACAATGTGCTCATTATTTTCTCCATGCCAATCTACACGATGAGTCTGTTGGAATACATAACGCTGTATCTGACGCCCATTCCGCTGCTCATCTACATGCGGGCGGATGTTCTGACCTTAAACCGTCCTTTTGTGTATACGATATATAAGATACTCCTCACGACCCAGATTTTCGCCTCCTCGCTCTTTCTCGGACTGCACGGGATAGATCTGGTGCACTGTGCCGCTACCCTGAAATATATGCAGATGCTGATCGTATGCCATCTAATCTTTTCCGTTGTCGTGGAATTTATGAATCTGCGGACTACCCGTCAGATCGTCCACCGGCTGTTCCTGATTGGCATGCTCGTGCTCTCGGCATGTGTGGGCTATGATCTTATTTTCTATTACATCCACCGCTACTTCGGCATTGCCATCACCTCCACAAAGGGCATTGCCTCCGTTGGGCTGGTCATCTTTATCGCCATGCTCCTGATCTCCTTCTATATTGACATGACCCAGAAAATGATGCAGGAGAAGGAGCGGGATTTTCTCCTCAAAAGCGCGTACACGGACGAGCTGACGCAGATTCACAACCGCCGTTACTGCATGGAGTACATGTCGCGCATCAAGGAAATGGAAAGCCCGGACTATACGGTCTTCTGCTTTGACTTAAACAACCTGAAAACGACCAACGACACCTACGGGCACGCGCAGGGCGATATTCTGATCCGCAGCGCCGCCGACGTCATTGTCAATACCTTTGAACCGCACGGCATTGTCGCACGGATGGGCGGCGACGAGTTTATCGCCATTGCAGAAACCAGCGATTCTAAAGAAATCTCTACTATGATAGGAGAGTTTGTGGGCAATATTGCAAAGAAAAACGTGGAGATTCCGGACCTCAATCTCTCCATCGCCTACGGCTACGCCTCCTGCAGCCCGAAAGAATATAATATAGAAAAGATCTATCAGATCGCGGACGACCTCATGTATGAGAACAAACAGAAAATGAAAAAAGCGAGCGGCGGCGCACTCGCCAGAGGAAACGCCGCCCACTCGCCCGCTACAGTCTAGGCTGTCGCACATACATTCTTCCGCTTAGATGAGTTAGGTTTACATAATAGTGCCACCACCCAGCACATAGTCATCCTCGTAGAATACCACAGCCTGTCCCGGCGTGATCGCCCGGACGGGCTTTTTAAATGTGACGCGGATTTGATCCTCGCCCCTTTTCTCAATCACACACTTTTCCCCCGCGTGGGCGTAGCGTATCTTGGCGGTCACCTCCCTCGCTTCCGGCAGGTCCGCCATCCCCATATAATTAATGCGGTCACAGTACAGGGTATCGCCAAACACGTCCTCCGCCTCACCGATCACCACCTCGTCCGTCTCCGGTCTGATCTCTGTGACAAACACCGGTCGTCCCATTGCCAGATTCAAACCCTTGCGCTGTCCCACCGTGTAGTGGGTGATGCCCAGATGACGTCCCAACACCTCCCCGTCCCTCGTCACAAAATTGCCCGGTTTCGGCACACGCTCTCCCGCCGCCCTGTCGATAAAGGCAGCATAGTCATTGTCGGGGATGAAACAGATCTCCTGACTGTCCGGCTTATGCGCCACGGGCAGTCCCGCCTCGGCGGCAAGCTGTCTGATCTCTTCCTTCGTGTGCACCCCCACCGGCATCAGCGTGCGCGCCAGCTGCTCCTGTGTCAGACTGTAGAGGGCGTAGGTCTGATCCTTCTTCGCGGTGACCGCATTTCTGACGGCATATCTGCCGTTTGAAAGCTTCACGATCCCGGCGTAATGTCCCGTGGCAATGTAGTCCCCGCCGATCTCCAGACTCCGGTGCAGCATTGCCTCCCACTTCACATGACGGTTGCAGGCGATGCAGGGGTTTGGCGTCCTGCCCGCCAGATACGCCTCCACGAAGTAGTCCATGACATGCTCCCGAAATTCCCGCCTGAAATTCATCACATAATGGGGAATATCCAGCACTTCCGCCACCCGTCTTGCGTCCTCCACCGCCGTAAAACCGCAGCATCCGCCCTGAGCCGCCGCCGTCTCCGGCGTTTCCTCCTGCCAGATCTGCATGGTAACCCCCACCACGTCGTATCCCTGCCTTTTTAGCAAAAGCGCCGCCACGGAGGAATCCACGCCCCCGGACATGCCTACCACTACTTTTTCCGCCATTCTGCTCTCCATTCCGGAATATTCCTATAAGGTGTGAGGCACATCCGCCTTAACTCCTCAGAAATCCTTTCCCCGGTTCTCCCCATGCGCCCAGGTTCTCCCCCGAATAAGAAAGGTACGTCTCGCATGTCGTTGAGACGGGCGCAATCCTTTTTAATCGTTCCGCCACAGAACTGTTGTCATCCGCAAGCGCTTCATCGTAAAGCACGTTTTTGATCCTGCACAAAAACACCTCGCCGCCGTCGAGTACAATATTCTGCGCCACTTCCAGCCCAAAATTCACAGGGCTTTCCGTCAGGACCGGCACGTTCAGGACTTCGCCCTTGCCAATGTCCGCCTGAAAATTCATTTTGTCCGCATCATATCCCGACTTATTTCCGAGATAATCAGCCATGGGAAGCATTTTTTCCGTGACAAGGTTTGCCGAAAAAACATGTCCCGCCTTGATCCTGTCCTTGGTCAGCTTTTCCCCGCCTATGCACACCATCGCCCCCAGCGTCTTGTCCCAACAGTAACTGAACCAGCAGAACAGACCGAAATCCGGCGTACCGTCCTCCTTGTATGTGCCATACAAAAACAGCGTCTGCGGGCAAAAATCATTGGTTTCCTGTCTCGATATCTTCGCCATAGCTACAATTCCTCCTTCACATTGTCAAGTACCCTGCGCAGATACCCCTCAAACGCAAGGATCTCCTCCGTACTGAAATTTTTAAAATATATTTCGTGCATCTCCATGGAAACCTTGTCGTAGCATTCTTTCAGGTTCTCCGCTTTCTCTGTCAGCGCAATCAGGTTCTTGCGCCTGTCCTTCGGATCCGGCAGACGGCATAAAAGCCCCCCCGCCTCCATCCTGTCAAGCATGCTGGTGAGCGTCGTGTTCGCAAGCCCGGTCATCTTCGACAATTCTATGATCGAGATATGGTCGTGCTGCCAGAGAACGTAGAGGATCTTGCCCTGCGCCCCGTTAAACTCGCTGATATTTTCTTTTTGCAGGATCTTATCAAATACCCTGCCTCCAATCTGCTTGATCTGCGTGATCAAAAAGCCTGCCTGTGTCTCCATGGTCATTTCTCCCTGTATGAAATAATACTATATAGTATTATTTTTGTCAATGCCCTTCTATGACTTCTATTATCATTCTTTTCGACATAAACATAACCATATCCCACACGGAGATGGCGTTCTATGACATTTAGTAAATGGTCCCACCCATTGGTGACAGGAACTGTTATTCTCACTTTAACCGGATTAGTCAGTCGCTTTATCGGCTTTTTTTACCGTATTTTCCTCTCAAACGTATTTGGCGCGGAGGGCATGGGGCTCTATCAGCTCATCTCACCCGTGCTGGCGCTGTCCTTTTCCCTCACCGTGTCCGGTATACAGACCGCAATCTCCAAATACGTTGCAAACGAGACGAGCACACGCGACTACAAAAGTTCTTTCCGCACGCTCTGGGCGGGCTTTCTCCTCGCCATGGCGCTCTCCGCCGCCTGCGCGCTCGGCATCTATGTGTACGCAGAACCGATCGCGGCAAACCTTTTACTGGAAGCGCGGACTGCCCCGCTGCTTCGCATCATCGCGCTCTCTATTCCCATGGCAAGCGTGCACTCCTGCATCAACGGCTATTTCTACGGCATCCGAAAAACCGGCATTCCCGCCTTTTCCCAGCTTGCGGAGCAGGTCTTCCGGGTGGGAAGCGTCTACCTGATTTATTTTATCTGCCAAAAACACGGGCTTACGCCCACCATCAGTTTTGCCGTGGTTGGGCTTGTGATCGGCGAGAGCGCCTCCATGATCGTCTCGGTGGTTGCGATTCTGGCGCGGGCGCATCAGGTGTTTCCAGCACATACACACACCTCCGTGCGGGAATCGACGGGCTCTACGGCGGGACGGCTTCATAAATCCCTGCATTTCCGCCACCGTCAGGCTTCACAGCCACCTTCCTCCGTAATCACCGTATACCGGCGGATTACAGGGCAGCTCTTACAGCTCGCCGTCCCCCTGTCCGCGAACCGTCTGGTGCTGAACCTCCTGCAGAGCGTGGAGGCGATCTACATACCGAACCGGCTGATGGCATACGGCTTAGGCAACGCCGACGCGCTGAGCGTTTACGGCGTGCTCACCGGTATGAGCCTGCCCTTAATCCTGTTTCCCTCCGCCATCACCAATTCCATCTCCGTATTGCTTCTGCCCATCGTGTCCGAGGCGGACGCAAGCGGCAACTGGAGCGCAGTGCGGCGCGCCATCTATACCTCAATCCGACTCTGCCTTCTGCTGGGCTTTTTCTGCACCGCGCTGTTTTTACTGTTCGGAAGACTTGCCGGACGCCTGCTCTTCCACTCGGAACTGGCGGGCAGCTTTATTTTGACGCTCAGTTTCATCTGTCCCTTTATGTATATCGCAAGCACCCTAAACAGCATCTTAAACGGGCTTGGAAAGACCATCCAGACCTTCCTGTTCAGTGTGGTAAGCCTTCTTTTGCGCCTGCTGTTCGTATTTTTCGCCATCCCGCTCTACGGCATCAAAGGGTATCTGTGGGGGATGCTGGCAAGCCAGATGCTGCAGACACTCCTATGTACCGTGTCGGCGCTGTATATCTCACGCAAAACGCACAGACGGTAAAGTGTGCGATACACAGCGCTCCCATGCGAACGAACCTCCGTGCTTCTCGCACTTACACTTGCGATTCTCCACTCAATATACTATAATGTATGTGTTTTTGCGAGAGTTAAAAAAAATATAATACAGCCGAAACGGTAACCCCGTTTTCGACGGGAGGAAAACATGTCATTTCAATATGTAGCTAAATTACCGACCCCCGACGAGATCCGCGAGCGTTTCCCCATGCCCGCCCATCTGGTGGAGGTGAAGAGAGAAAGAGATATCGAGATCCGGGACGTCATTACCGGAAAGAGCAGCAAATTTATCGTGATCATCGGTCCCTGCTCTGCGGACAACGAGGAGGCTGTCTGTGATTATGTAAACCGATTGTCGAAGGTGAATGAGAAGGTGAAGGACAAGCTGATCCTCATTCCCCGCATCTATACAAACAAGCCCCGCACCACGGGCGAGGGCTATAAGGGTATTGTCAGCCAGCCCGACCCGGAGAAGAAACCCGACTTTACGAGCGGACTGATTGCCATGCGCAAAATGCACATCCGCGCCATAGAGGAAACCGGGCTGACCGCCGCCGACGAGATGCTCTACCCCGACAACTGGGGCTATGTGGAGGACATTCTCTCCTATGTGGCAATCGGCGCTCGCTCCGTGGAGGACCAGCAGCACCGTATGACCGTCAGCGGTTTCGACGTGCCCGCCGGGATGAAGAACCCTACAAGCGGCACTCTCTCCGTAATGTTAAACTCCATCTATGCGGCGCAGCACCCCCACGATTTCACCTACAGAGGCTATGAGGTCAATACGGGCGGCAATCCGCTGGCACACGCGGTACTCCGGGGTTCCACAAACAAGCACGGCAGAAGTCTTCCGAACTACCATTATGAAGATTTGAACACTCTGTTCACGCTGTATCAGGACTACGACCTTGTCAATCCGGCATGTGTCATCGACGCAAACCACAATAACTCCGACAAAAAGTTCGAGCAGCAGATTCGTATTGTGAAGGAAGTGATGCACAGCCGCCGGCTGAACAAAGACATTCACAGCATGGTCAAAGGCGTGATGATCGAGAGTTACATTGAGGAAGGCTGCCAGAAGATCGGCGAGGGCATTTACGGCAAATCCATCACCGATCCCTGCCTCGGGTGGGAGGATTCGGAGCGGCTGATCTATGATATTGCGGAGTATGAGTAAAACTGATAACCAGCATTTACGCCCCTATTTCGGGGCGTATTTTTTTGCTTGACTTTAGTACGAAATCGTACTATAATTCGTTTTGGTACGATTTCGTACTATTTTGCAAATACGTCCTGCCATACCGCAGGCATACACAAAACAAGGGAGAATAAAAATGTCCGCTGATTTTTCAAAAACACTAAAACGATACAATTATCTGTTGGGCGAGACCAACGCCGCTTACCATGACGCCTCGTCCAAACTTGGGCTTACCTACAGCTCCATGACCGTTCTCTACGTCGTCTGTAACACGGGAGATACCTGCCCGCTCCGGGATATCTGCCGCAACGCCGACATCAGCAAACAGACCGTCAACTCCGCCCTGCGCAGACTGGAAGCGGACGGTCTGATTTATCTGGAAAACAGAGACGGCAAAAACAAGAACGTCTGCCTCACCGAAAAGGGACGAAAGCTTTCTGAACAGACAGTGTGGAAACTCATCAAAATAGAAAACGAAATTTTCGCCTCGTGGACAAAAGAGGATGTGAATCAATATCTGGCGCTGACCGAGCGCTATTTACAGGATTTTAAGAAACGGAGTCAAGAATTATGAAGAAAACAGCCATTCAGCTATCAGACCACTTTACCTACAATAAGCTGCTGCGCTTCACCTTCCCCTCCATAGTCATGATGGTATTTACCTCCATCTACGGTGTGGTGGACGGTTTCTTTGTGTCCAATTTTGCCGGAAAAACCGCCTTTGCCGCCGTCAATCTGATTTTTCCCTTCATCATGATTCTGGGCGGCATGGGATTTATGATAGGCACCGGCGGCACTGCCCTTGTCTCTTTGGTCCTCGGCACTGGCGACAAAGAAAAGGCGAACCGTTACTTTTCCATGATGGTCTATCTGACGGTTTTTCTCGGAATCATCCTGTCAGTTGTCGGCATCCTTTTTACCCGCCCCATGGCATCGTTTCTGGGTGCAACGCCGGAAATGATGGAAGACTGTGTCGTTTACGGTCGCCTAGTGTTCCTCTTTATCGCCACGTTCATGCTGCAGAATGTATTCCAGAGCTTTCTGATTGCGGCGGAAAGACCGAAACTCGGTCTTGCTGCAACCATCGGCGCAGGCGTGACCAATATGATACTTGACGCTCTTTTTGTGGGCGCTTTCGGCTGGGGCGTAGCTGGCGCAGCGCTTGCCACCGGCATCAGCCAGTGTGTGGGCGGCCTGCTCCCCCTAATTTACTTTATCCGCCCCAACACAAGCCTTCTGCGGCTCACCCGGGCTAAGCCGGAACTCCAACCGATTGTACAGGCGTGTGCCAACGGTTCCTCGGAACTGATGAGCAACATCTCCACCTCCCTTGTCAGCATGATCTATAATTTCCAGCTTCTGCGCTACGTCGGTGAAAACGGCGTATCGGCGTACGGCGTGCTGATGTATGTGCAGTTTATCTTTATCGCCATCTACATCGGCTATTCCATCGGCGCCGCCCCCATTGTCAGCTACCATTACGGTGCAGGAAATGATACGGAGCTGAAAAATATGCTGAAGAAAAGCGTGCTGCTCATGACTGGCGCAAGTCTCGTGTTGACCGCCGCAGCCATCCTGCTTGCCGCCCCGCTCTCCCGCATCTTTGTTGGCTACGACGCGGAACTGTTTGCGCTGACCAGACACGCGCTCCGGCTGTTTTCCTTTTCCTTCCTGTTATCCGGATTCAATATTTTCGCGTCCTCGTTTTTTACCGCCTTAAATAACGGCGCGGTATCGGCTGCGATCTCCTTCATGCGCACGCTGATCTTTCAAACCGCGGCTGTATTGATCCTGCCGCTTATCTTTGACGTGGACGGCATCTGGCTGGCTGTCACGGTGGCGGAAGTATTCGCCTTTTTGCTCTCCGCAGGTTTCCTGTTCGCGAAGCGTGGGAAGTATCATTATATGTAACATTATTTGGGTGTGGCGGTGATATCCGCCCATCCACGCCTTTAGAAATAGAACCGAAGCTGTCCCCTACGGAAATCTGTAACTCGCTCCCCACCGCAGTCTCCCTAATGGTCTCCATAGGCGCAGCCTTCCGTATCTTTCCTGTACGCACAGACAAAAATACCGCTCCTTTAAGGAACATGGGATTGACAGAGAGCCGACAGCATAACAAGCAACAAAGCAAAACTAAGCGGAGGGGGAAGAAATTTAGGAAAATTCAATAGAAATATGGGTGTGATTGTGATATTCTGTTAAAGGTACAAATCGGCATTTGACAATGGCTTAAGTGAGGACTGAAACTATGACTGTACATGAGAAAATAAAACTCGTAATTGATCTGGCAGAGCAGGCATTAGAAAAAAATGAATTACCGATAGCCTGTATTATATTTCACAATAATACAATAGTGGCTCAAAGTCATACATCTGAAAGCGAAGATAACAGATTATTGGTTCACGCAGAGTTAAAAGCTCTGATGGAACTGGTACTATTCACTTGACGCACCTTCTGATGGTGCGGCTAAATGGGCTGTGAAATCATGGAATGATTACCACGTTACATCATCTTTTTGTCTACCGGAAATTACATCGGGAATTTTAAAATCTGAAAGCAAGGCGTTATTCAAGAGATACATAGATATCCACAGGGACAGCCAGTTGACTGAATGGGTCAAAGCTCTTATCCAATAAAGGAAAATCCCCCCTGTTTTCGCCATGCAACCCTCAACAGCAGTTGATTTTTTTCATAGAGTCTCCTTGTCTTTTCATATGTTTACCAGCGCATTACCTCTAACCACGCCGTTAGTGTCCGCTCTCTTTCCATCCATTCCGACTTATTCCGTTCTGAAGCGTTCATGTACCCCAACTGTCTTTGCTCACTGTCCGAAGCTGCCCTGCTCCAACTGCGCGATCAGATAATCCAGACATGCCAGTTTCTCCCTCTCCTCTTTCAGCGCTTCATTCTTTTCCCTGCGGAAACGGCAGACTAAGCCGTACTGTCCCCGTATATTGCCCGTCTCCTCATACTTTCGGTACTGCTCCACAATCGCAGGATCGGCTCCTTCCGCCGTCAATCGCTGACAAATTGTTGTCTTGTCTCCCATTTTCCATCCCCCTCTTGTAAAATAGTCAAAAGTTATATATTATGTAAATAAATAGATTTTATGTATGATAATTCGCAAGCTTATAAAAAGGAGCCGCCATGATCGAAACCCGCCTGCTGCAGTACTTCCTCGCCGTTGCCGAGGAACAGAGTATTACAAAAGCCGCCGAATATCTCCACATTTCCCAGCCCACACTCTCCAAGCAGATGATGGATCTGGAAGAAAATCTGGGCAAGCAGCTTCTTGTCCGCGGACGGAAAAAGATTACTCTGACGGAGGACGGGCTTTATCTGCGTGGACGCGCTCAGGAAATTATTTCCCTGATGGACAAGACAGAAAGCGCTTTCCGTGAAAATGAACAGAGCATTTCCGGCGACGTTTACATCGGCTGCGGCGAACACCGCACCACATTCTCCATCATGCAGATCATCCGAGAGATACAGGAAGAATATCCCGACATCCAGTTCCACTTTTTCAGCAGCAATGCCGACGCCATCATCGAACGGCTGAACAAAGGCATTCTCGACATGGGCTTTTTGCTGGAGCCAGAAATCAGTCCCCGCTACGATTACCGCAAGCTCCCGTTCCATGAAACATGGGGCATTCTCCTGCGCAAGGACTCTCCCCTTGCCTCCAAAAAGGAAATCTCCTTTGCAGAGCTTGCGGGACTCCCGCTGATTATGCCAAGCCAGTCATCCAACAAAGGACTTATGGCGTCACACTTTGCCAAAGCGGAGGTCGAACCCCGTGTCGTCTGCACCTACAACCTGATTTATAACGCGGGACTTATGGTGGAGGCAGGAATCGGCTATGCCCTTTGTATCGACGAACTGATCAACACCGAGGGCAGCCACCCGCTGACCTTCCGTCCTCTGTCCCCTGGACTTACTTCTGACGTCTACCTCTTTACCAAAAAATATCAGGTTTTTTCTAAGGCGGCGAAACTATTTTTAAATCGGCTGGAAAGCAATTTCGGCAATCAGTAAAACAAAGCTTTCACGCCGGTCGGACTGCTCATAATGCCGTGGATATTCTATGACCGTAGTGTCAGCGTAATCGTCACATCCCCGCCGCCCAGCAGCTCCTCCATTTCCTCGGTGGAATTGTCCGTAATCCTTCCGAGTCTTGTATATGCCCAAGAATTGGAACCGTAAAACACCACCATCTGGCTGCCGGAATATAAAACGATATCTCCTGCCTGCGTGGTTGTCTGTTCGTCAGCTCTCGGCAGTTCTGTTCCAAAAGAACCGACCTGCTCAAACCCGCCATACATGGACATCTGTATGGACGCAGGCTCTTCCCTGAGAAGCGCCTTAAGCGCCGCGACCGATTCATTTTCCTCCCACTCCACCGCAACGGGCTCATCGCCAATCTTCATCTCCACGCGCATTTCTTCCTGCTCCTTTTCTCCTGCCATTTCATTCTCTGCCGACCCATCTTGTTCGGAAAGCCCTATGGGTTCTACAGTTGACGATAATTCCTCATCTGTCCCATTCTGCATTTCCTCTGTTGATACAGAATTTCCACATCCCGCCAAAATTCCGGTTAGACAGATAGCCGTCACTGCGAATCTAATCTTTTTCATACAGAGCTGTGCCCTGCCAAAGTATATCGCTATCATCTGCACTCCTTCCTCATCCCACACAGAATATCATCTAAATAACAAATACACGACTGATTTTTGTGGATTTCCTCAAGCATGGCATCCCTTTGCTCCTGCAGCTGTATCAAATCGCTCTTCCGCTCCTTTTCCGTCCTGTGTATGACCAGCCCCGTGCATTCCATCACAGCGTCGCCCCGGATGATCTCTCCCACGCTGTCTGCAACAATCCGTCCGGATCTTGGATTTTTCACGGAAAGAATATACCCCTTCACATCCGCATCCACATCCGAATACTCAAACGCCAGATCCGTATCCTCCATCGTACAGTTAATGAGCTTCAGATTCTTGCAGTAGCACAGAGGCTGCGTTCCAATGATTTTGCAGTTAATCAGCGTCAGGTTCTCAGAAAACCATCCCAGATACTCACCCTTTACGATACTGTCCCTCACTGTGACGTTTTTGCTGTGCCAAAACGCGTCCTTCGTATCCAGTTCGCTGTCGTCAATTTCCAGATTCTCCATATACTGAAACGAGTATTTCCCTTTCATCTTCACACCGCAAAGCTTCACATCCCGGCTGTCCATGAACAAATACTCCGAAACAATATCTGTATCAATCATAGTGATGTCCCGTGACTTCCATCCAAACTCCTGAGACTCGATCTGACAGCGTTCCAGACGGATATGCACGCACTCGCGCACCGCCTTGATGCCGCCCAGCACACTGTCCGTAATGCTGCCGTTCTCCGCATACCAGATTGCCGCACGCGTCTTATCGTCCATAGAACAATCCGCCATGGTAAATCCCTTTACATGCCACAGCGGATAGCGCAGGGAAAAACGACAATCCTTAAGTCCCACATCCACCGATTCCTTCAACACGGATTCCCCATCGGCAGGACCCGCGAACACGCAGTTTGTCACATCTGTATGCTGTAAGTGATACAGCGCCCGCTCCTCGTCAAATTGCTTTCCCGTAATAATTGTTCTCGTCATTTTCCATATCCTCCATTATTTTTATAATCAACGGTTTCTTTGCCGTTTTCCCCTTCCCTCTGCTCCTTTTCTACATTTACTATAATTGCATAAAGCAAGAATAGCAAATATCTATATTGAATCATATCGTATAGTTTTTAGGAATGTATCTTCCGACTCTGCTCATACGTATGAGCAGGCTCGAAATGCTCCGCATTCCTCGCTCGCGTTGCTCGTCAGAAAACGCCAGAGCCAGTCTTGCATGCAAGCATGCATCCTGTCTCTGTCGCTTTCTGACTCTGCTCATACACGCAAAAAAAGCACGGGGTGTTTCGATGAAACAGTCCCATGCCTTGTAAACGTATATATGCAGAGCCTGCCAAGCAGTGCTCGTGCAGATAATTCCGAAGGAATTTTCTGCGGTTAGCCGCGCGGATGCGCCTTCGCGTACACTTCCCTGATATGGTTGTGATTCAGGTTCGCGTAAATCTGCGTGGTGGAAATATCGGAATGTCCCAGCATCTCCTGCACGCTTCGAAGGTCCGCCCCGTTCTCCACCAGATGCGCCGCAAAAGAGTGCCGCAGCGTATGGGGGGTGATATCCGCCTGAATATCCGCCTTCTTCGCATAGTGCTTAATCAGTTTCCAGAAACCCTGTCTGCTCATGGGCTGTCCGGAACAGTTGGCAAACAGCACTTCCGACGTCTTATTCTCAAGCATTTCCTCCCTCGTGCCGTCCAGATATCTGCTCAGGGCGTTCTTTGCCGCCGCGCCAAAGGGTATGATCCTCTCCTTGTTGCGGTCACGGCAGAGAATGAAATTCATCTGCATATTCACATCAGACAAATTCAGCGTAATAAGCTCCGTCACACGGATTCCCGTCGCATAGAGCAGCTCCAGCATCGCCTTGTCACGGATTTCCTTTGGGCTGTCTCCGGAAGGCTGCTCCAAAAGACGCACCACCTCGTCCGGCGACATGATCTCCGGCGCCTTCTTCTCGATCTTGGGCGCCTTAAGTCTGTCGGAGATGTCCTCCTCCACCAGACCTTCCTGCACCATATAGTGATAAAATGCCTTCAGGGATGCAATATTGCGCGACACGGTGGCAGCCGCAAACTTACTGTCCTCCAAAAACTTTACATAGTCGGCGAGATCCTGCGCCGTCACATCCTTCGTCTCATGGATGCCGCGCGACTCCATAAAATGCGATACCTTTTCCAGATCCCTTCTGTATGACATCTCCGTATTGCCGGAGGTATTCTTCACATTATGTAAATACGTGATAAATGCACCAATCTCTTTTTCCATTTACTCGGAGGCCCTTCCCTGTGCGTTCTCTTTATGTAAATCAAACACTGTCTGAGTATCATTATAATCAGATTTTTTTAGAAAAGCAAATGGAATTTTTCTTGATTTTACGGGCATTTGCGCCCTTTTTGCTCCAAGGCACAACATATCGTCCATATATGATTTTATGTCTACTACATCTTGAAAAAAAGAACAAAAAAATTTTTTTAGAAGATTTTCAGAACGAATTGCACAATATTAGGATTGACATAACTTTCAAGCAGGCATCCCATTATGACAACTGCCATAATGCCGACAACCTGCATACCCTTTTTCAGATAAAAACGGCTGCTGTACCGTTCATACCCCTCCAACTGGTTTCCCCTCGCATAGAGCGTCCGGTTTACATCCGCTGCCCAGAAAAAAAGAAAGATATACGCGGGAACTAACAGCAATGCCTGCGGAAACAGAACCGCCGCGATAAACAAAAGCCCCCTGATCCCGTAGCGGATCACCGCCACGGACAAAAGACAGCCCGCCGACAGCCCCATATAACAAATGTACGCACAGAGAAACGGCATACCTATCAGGGTTGTGGAGATCAGACATAAAAGGCAGCCCGTAAAGAGTCTGTACCTGAGAATATATCCCACCAAGCCCTCTCCTGCCGGTCTGCTGCTTTTCAGTCTGTTCATCATCTCCGTCCCCAACAGGCTGCCGTTTGTAATCCAAGTATCATGTCCCAGGTTGACAAACAGGATTCCCATAAAAAGACCAATCATAAACAGATACGCCATATGATAGCCGTTCTTAATCCCAAACTGTCTGCGCAAGACTGCACCGCCTCTTCCAAGCTTCTATAGGACAGTATATGTCCGAAAGGGACGAGGCATGACTGCATCCTCAAATCCTCGCGGAGAATGCCGTTTTTTGGCATTCTCCTATGCGAAACTTAGTACTTCTTGGCGTTCTGTCCTATGGCAGAACGCCTTTAGAAGTACTTTTCGCATTTTGTTTTATATGCCAGAATCGCTGACACTGTCTTTCCGTCCTGAATCTTGCAGTCGTAAATCATCTGCACCAGCTCGTCAAGATCGTGACTCTCCACATTCAAAAACTCATCCTCGTCCAGATGCTGTTTCCCGGGCTTTAAATCCGTCGCCAGATACACGTCAATCTTCTCGTTGCAGAAAGCTACCGTCGTGCGAAGCGTCAGGAGAAGTTCCAATTTCCCAGCCACGTAACCGGTCTCCTCCTCCAATTCCCTCGCCGCCGCCTCTTTCGTCGGCTCGTCTACACTGTTCAATCCTCCCGCCGGAATCTCCAAGGTCTCTCTGTCAAGCGCGTTACGGTACTGTCTCACCATCAGCAGTTTCCCGTCGTCCTTCACCGCAACGACAGCCGCCGCTCCCTTGTGCGATATCAAATCCCACTTCACCACATTGCCGTTTTCCACGCGGATCGTGTCCTGATAGTAATCAATGATCGCGCCCTTGTGTATCAGTTCCCTGCCCAAACGTTCGTAATGATTGTCCGCCATCTTATCCCTCTTCCTTTCAAGCAATCTCAGCAACCGCCTCCTGCAGCAGCTTCTCCACACTGACCAGTTTCACGCAGAGCACGAACACATCCGTAGCCTGCGCCATCTCCTCCGCTGTCGGGTAAGTGGGCGCAATACGGATATTGCTGTCTTTCGGGTCTTTGCCGTAAGGGAAGGTCGCGCCCGCGCCTGTGAGAACCACGCCGAGCTCCTTGCATTTCGCCACGATCTCCTTGGCACAGCCCTCCATCGCCTCAAAGGAGATGAAATAGCCGCCCAGCGGTTTCGTCCACTCGCCGATCCCTAAGCCGCCGAGCTCCTGATCCAGAACCGAGAGCACTGCCTCAAACTTGGGTCTGATGATGTCCGCGTGTTTCTTCATATGTGCCAACATCCCCTCCAGATTTTTAAAATATCTGGCATGGCGAAGCTGATTTACCTTGTCATAGCCGATAGTCCGCAGCGTAAGCGTCTTCTTTACGTCCGCCAGATTCGCCGGGGAGGACGCCATCGCCGCTATGCCTGCGCCCGAGAAGGTGATCTTGGAAGTAGAGCAGAACTCGTAAACCATATCCGGATTACCAGCCTTCTCACACTCACTCAAAATCTCTAAAAGCGTATCCTGTTTATCCTCGTAAAGATGATGGATCGCATAAGCGTTATCCCAGTAAATACGGAAATCTGCCGCCGCCGGTTTCAGGGCGGCAAACCGTCTCACCGTCTCGTCGGAGTAGGTGATTCCCTGCGGGTTGGAATACTTGGGCACGCACCAGATTCCCTTCACCGTCTCATCCGCCATCACATATTTCTCCACCAAATCCATGTCCGGACCTTCCGACGTCATCGGAATCGGAATCATCTCGATGCCGAAATGCTGGGTAATCGCAAAATGTCTGTCGTAACCCGGCACGGGGCATAAAAATTTAACCTTATCAAGTCTGCACCAAGGGGCAGCCCCCATAACGCCGTGTGTAACGGAGCGGGAAATCATATCGTACATAATGGAAAGGCTGGAATTTCCAAAGACAATCACGCTGTCCGCAGAAACGCCCATCACATCCGCCATCAGATGTTTCGCCTCCGTGATGCCATCCATCAGACCGTAGTTTCTCGTATCCACGCCTTCCATGGACATCATGTCCGAGTCGGAAGTCAACGCATCCAGAAGACCCATGCCCATATCGAGCTGCGCCGGTTCCGGCTTACCTCTGGACATGTCAAGCTTTAAACCCTTTCCCTTCGCCTCGGCAAACTGTCTGTTAAGTTCCGCTCTCTCTGCCGCAAGTTCCTTTTTGGTCATCGCACTGTACGCTTTCATAGCACCCTCCTGCATCCTTGTAATTACGCTGTTGAATAATTGTATACAATCATACATCGATATTTATTCTACTATAAGTATGCCGATTTCACAAGTATGCATATACGACAATTTTCTGTATTTCTAAAGCCATTTTATGGTAAAAATGTTAAATTGTTCGCAGCACAAACGCCTCGTAGGGTTTCAGCGTTATTTCGCCCCCGTCATACGCACGCCCCGTATTGGAAATCAGGCAGGCTGCTTTCGCAAACTGTGCCGGTATGGTAAAGCCCGTTTCACGGTCAACGAAACTGCACACGACAAGAAGCTTTTCCCCGTCCATCTCCCTCGTATAGACGAACAGTTCCCCGCTGTCCTCCAAAAGCAGCTCATACTTGCCGTACACGATGATCGGGTACTCTTTTCTGAGGGCGATCAGCTTCTTATAATAATGGAACACAGAATCGGGATCCGCCGTCTCCGCCTTCGCGTTGATCTCCGCATAGTTGGGGTTGACCGCGATCCACGGCTCTCCCGTGGTAAAGCCTGCCTGCGGCGAATCGTCCCACTGTACCGGCGTCCTCGCGTTATCGCGGCTCTTAAAAGTAATACAGCTCCAGAAAGTCTCATGGGGAATGGGACCTTCCTCACACCATTCCCGGTAAGCGTTGATACTTTCGATATCACGAAATTCCTCCGGGCTCTTAAACGGATAGTTTGTCATGCCAAGTTCTTCCCCCTGATAGATATAGGGCGTCCCCTGCATCATATGAAGACAGGTCGCAAGCATCTTCGCGGACATTTCCCGGTACTGCGGGCGGTCGTCGCCAAAACGGGAGACGGCGCGCGGCTGGTCGTGATTATCCCAGAACAGACTGTTCCACGCTTTTCCGTAAAGCTCCGTCTGCCAGCGTGATAAGATTTTCTTCAGCTTAATGAGGGGCATTTTCTCGTCCGTCCATTTCCCGTACTTGCCGTCCCCTTCCACATGCTCAAACTGAAATACCATATTCAACTCATGGGCATCCTCGCCCGCATACTGTTTCGCCTGCTCCGTGGTCACGCCTGCCGTCTCTCCGACCGTCATAATATCATATTTCGAGAGCACCTTCTCATTCATTTCCCGCAGATACTTATGGACGTTGGGTCCGTGCACGCAGTAAGGATCAAAACTGCCGTAAAGACCGTGCGCCTCGCCGTCCGGCATCTCCTTTGTCTTGGAGATCATACTGATGACGTCCATGCGGAAGCCGTCAATTCCCTTGTCGCACCACCATGTCATCATGTCAAACACTTCCTCCCGCACCTTGGGATTATCCCAGTTTAAGTCGGGCTGTTTCTTGGAAAAGAGATGCAGGTAGTACATGCCGGTTTCCCCGTCATACTGCCACGCCGGTCCGCCAAAGCAGGATCCCCAGTTATTAGGCGGCGTCTGCGCGTCCTTCCCCTCACGCCAGATATAATAATCACGGTATGCGTTATCTTTGGACTTCCGGCTCTCCACAAACCATCTGTGCTCATCCGACGTATGGTTCACCACCAGATCCATGACAATTTTGATCCCGCGCTCATGCGCCGCCGCCAGCAGCTCGTCGAAGTCAGCCATCGTGCCAAATTCGTCCATGATATCCTGATAATCGCTGATATCGTACCCATTGTCGTCGTTGGGGGACTGATACACCGGCGATAGCCAGATCACATCAATCCCCAGATATTTTAAATAGTCCAGTCTGCTGATAATCCCCCTCAGATCACCGATCCCGTCGCCGTTGCTGTCCATAAAACTGCGCGGATAAATCTGATAGATAACCGCTTCTTTCCACCATACCCTTTTCATATCCGTTTCCTTCCTTTCCTCACCGAATTTACAGTTCCAACACCAGAACCTGATAGCCCTGCAATTTGATTATGCCCGTTTCTTCCGCAATATCCTTATAATTGTTCAGAAGCACCCTTTTATACATCGCGGGCAGCTCGATCTCCTGCGGCTCTCTCTGATAATTTCCGACTACCAAGAGCGTCCGCTCCCCTTTCCGATAATATGCCATCAGGTTGTGCCGCTCCTCCCACACCGGCTCCAGTGCGCCGTACACGATGGTTTCTTTGTAAAGCGGATCCTTTCGCAGCGCGATCAGTCTCTTATAGAAGGCGTAAACCGAATCTTCGTCCTCCATCTGCGCCGCCGCGTTGATGGTATGATAGTTGGGATTGACCTTTAGCCACGGCGTGCCTTTCGTAAAGCCCGCATTGGCACCGTCCGTCCACTGCATCGGCGTGCGGGCATTGTCGCGGCTGAATTTCGACACAGCTTTCAGCGCATCCTCGGGGGAAAGTCCCGCTTCCAGCGCGACCTTGTACTCGTCGAGGGTAGAAATATCATCCACCTCGTCGATGGACGCAAACGGCACATTTTCCATACCCAGCTCCTGCCCCTGATAGATGAAAGGCAGTCCCCGCAGCATGAAATTTAATGCCGCCAGCATTTTCTTGCTCTCATCGCAGCAGTCCCCCTCGGGAATATAGTAGCTGACACCCCGGGAACCGTCATGGTTCTCAATGATATTAGAGAGAAAGCCGATATCTTTCACCTTCTCCTGCGCGGCAAAGCAGCACCTTTTATAGTCGTCCGGCATGATGGGCGCCGCGTCGTACCATCCCTTCTCGCTTCTTCCGAAAATTGCCTCGTTGAAGTCAAACATGCTGGAAAAATAACCGTCATCCCCGATAAAGTCCGGGATTTCTTCGGGCTTCTCATTGAATACTTCACCCACGGAAAAGGCGTCATACTTCTTAAAAGTACGATCCCGCATCTCCCCTAAAAAGACGCCAATCCCTTTCGCTTCCTCCAGCATGGCGTGGATGCTGCACAGTCCATCCTCCCGGTCCGGCTCATAATCGTGGAAGGGCAGCGCCTTCTTGATATTGATAATGGCATCGATACGAAACCCGCCAAGCCCTTTGTCCAGCCACCAGTTGATGTTCCGATACACTTCCTCCCTGACCTCCGGATTTTCCCAGTTCAGATCGGGCTGTTTCTTATGAAACACATGGAGATACTGCTTATCCGTCCCGGGCAGATCCTCCCACACAGACCCGCCGAAGTAGGACCGCCAGTTTGTCGGCAGCTCTCCCTCCTTTTTATCCCGCAGATAAAAATATTTCCCGTACTTTCCCTCCGGGTCCTCACATGCCTTTTTGAACCACTCGTGCTCGTCGGAGCAGTGATTGACCACCAGATCCATGAGAATACAGATACCTCGCTTCTTCGCCTCCGCAATCAGACGCTCCATATCCTCCATGGTACCAAAGCGGGGATCGATGTTGTAGTAATCTGAGATATCGTATCCCTGATCCGCCAGCGGGGACCGATAACAGGGAGACAGCCAGAGAATATCAATTCCCAGATCCGCCAGATAATCCAGCTTGCTGATAATACCGGGAATATCGCCGATGCCGTCGCCGTTGGAATCATAGAAACTCTTCGGATAAATCTGATATGCCACCTTGTCATGCCACCATTTTCTGTTCATAACCTTACCTCCGCCTTATGTATCACTTATTTTTCCGGCAGGCGGACATCTTGCTGTCCGCCGCCCTATTTTCCTGTGCTGTCTCTATCATAATGACATATTAGGCGAATGTCTTACGATTATTTGCTCAAAAATTACGGTATTATGACTTTCAAAACATTTCTACATTCTTTTTATATTGCAGGGGCGTCGTGCCCGTTCGCTTGCGAAACTCCTGTATAAAATTACCTAAATTGTTGAAGCCGCATTCCAGACAGACTTCCGTCACCTGCAGATCCGTCTCCTCCAGAAGCCGCTTCGCCTGCTTAATACGATAGGCGTTGATGTACTCTATGGGTGAGTGCCCGATTGCCTTCTTGAAGAGCCTGCAGAAATACTGCTCGTTCAGATTGACCTGTTCGGCAATATCCGAAATATAGATTTTACTGTGATAATTCTCCTCGATAAATAAAAGCGCCGTCTTAATGCTCTCCACACGTTTGTCAAAATTTCTCTCCACAGGCAGAAAAAGCCTGTGTTCGGAGAGCGTCGCGAAGATATGCATCAGAGATGATTTGACATATAATTGACTGGTTAAGTCATTCGCCATCTGTCCGAACACATGCATGATATGCAGAAAGGAGTGGCGCAACGATATAAAAGCGGGATGCTGCGGCGTGATACAGCGCGGGAAGAGCAGTTTCCCGTTCTGAATCGGTTTCATCAGGGAAATCTGCGCCTCGTCGCGGGAATCAAAACCGAGAATGCCGGGTGAGAAAACAACGGCGTCCTCCCAGTGCCGTTCCAATGTCTCAGAGATAATGCCGTGCAGTTCACCGGGATTGATGAAATAGATACATTCGGATTGAATTTCAAAAGACTCCATATTGATCTCAAGCCGGAATCCGCCCTCCGAAAAATACAAAATTTCTATCTCATCGTGCCAGTGATGTTTCACAAAAACGCCCTTTCCCACAGAATGCGTGCGGTAGACCGCACAGGGCAGCGACTTCGTACCATGGGAACAAATTTCTTTTAAAACAATGGGCTGCTGCTCCATCAAAAAACCTCCTTAATTGTCGCTGAAAAACCCCGCAGAATAAAATCTGCGGGGTTTTGTACTATTTGGCATAGTCTATGACACGGCTCTCTCTGATCACATTGACCTTGATCTGTCCGGGATATTCCAACTCAGCCTCAATCTGTTTGGAGATATCTCTCGCGAGCAGTACCATATCAGAATCACTGATCTGTTCAGGAACTACCATTACACGAATCTCTCTACCTGCCTGAATAGCAAAAGATTTATCCACACCTTTGAAATTGTTTGTGATGTCTTCTAATTGTTTCAGTCTTGTTGTATATGTCTCTAATGTCTCTCTTCTTGCACCCGGTCTTGCTGCGGAAATCGTATCAGCCGCCTGCACCAGACATGCAATCAGCGTCTGTGCCTCCACGTCACCATGATGGGATTCCACCGCGTTAATAACCACCGGTCCTTCCTTATACTTCCTGCAAAGCTCTACGCCAAGCTGGATGTGCGATCCCTCCATCTCATGATCGACCGCTTTACCGATATCATGCAACAGCCCTGCACGCTTTGCCATTCTGACATCCAGTCCCATTTCCGCTGCCAGTAAGCCCGAAAGCTGAGCCACTTCAATGGAATGCTTCAGAGCGTTCTGACCGTAGCTGGTTCTGAACTTCATCTTACCGAGAAGTCTCACCAGTTCAGGGTGGATACCATGTACGCCGACTTCGAGGGTGGCAGCTTCGCCCTCCTCTTTCATCATAACTTCGACTTCCTTCTGCGCCTTCTCGACCATCTCCTCAATTCTGGCGGGGTGGATACGTCCGTCCACAATGAGTTTTTCGAGTGCGATCCGCGCTACTTCTCTGCGAATCGGGTCAAAGCCGGAGAGAATAACCGCTTCGGGCGTATCGTCAATGATTAAATCCACGCCTGTCATCGTCTCAAGAGTTCTTATATTACGTCCCTCTCTTCCGATAATCCTGCCCTTCATCTCGTCATTGGGAAGCTGCACCACAGAAATCGTAGTCTCGGACACATGGTCTGCCGCACATTTCTGAATGGCTGTAACGACATACTCTTTCGCCTTCTTGTCCGCCTCTTCCTTCGCCCTGCTCTCCATCTCCTTAACCATGACAGCAGTTTCGTGTTTCACTTCATCTTCAACAATTTTCAACAGATAATCTTTTGCCTGTTCGGAGGTTAATCCAGAGATTCGTTCCAGTTCCTGTAATCTTTGCTCGCTCAGTTTGGAAATCTCTTCGCGCTGCTTGGCAAGAGCTTCTTCCTTCTCTGCCAGACTCGCTTCCTTCTTCTCAATAGCGTCCGCCTTTTTATCGATGTTCTCTTCCTTCTGCTGTACACGACGCTCATAGCGCTGTGCTTCGGCACGCCGTTCCTTGATTTCTTTGTCCAGTTCATTCTTCGTACGAATGGACTCTTCCTTGACCTCAAGCAGCGACTCACGCTTCTTCGTCTCAGCAGTTTTGAGAGCTTCGTCAATAATCTCTCTGGCTTTCTCGTCCGCATTGCCAAGCTTTGCTTCCACCATCTTTTTCTGATAGTTGATCGCAACCAGCGCGGAAACAGGGACAGCAATCACCAGCGTGACGACTATTGCTACCACAACTTGCCACATTACAGGAGCACCTCCTTATTTAGTTTTCATTGTACATTACCAAATCTATTGACGGCTGCCTTTCCTTCCCAAATACTGGCAACCCGATAGTTAGCAAAACTACAACATATTAATTTTATACTGAATTTTATGTTATGTCAAGCAAAAGAGCTCTGTTAATCGCGTCGGCGTGAAAGCCTTTTCGATAAAGAAAAGCGTACATTCTCTGTTTTTCCTGTCCGTCGGCAGTTTTGGCGTCATATTTTTTCTTTTCCAGCAGACTCCGTATCATAGACACTTCATCCTGCCTCATCCCGTCTTCCTCCAGTTCCTCAAAGACCGCACGGATCGTATCTTTGCAAATCCCCTTCCGCATCAGATCCTGCTCGATACGCATCCGGCTCTTCCGCTCCATATTATAGACGATAAAGTCTCTGGCATAGCGCAGATCGTCTACATATCCATAGGACTCCACATAGGCGATCGCCTCCTCGATACATTCCTCGGGATATTCTCCGTCCCGCAGCTTTTCCCTCAAGGATGCCGCCGTATATTCCCGTTTCTGCAGCAGGTTCATGGCGCGCTTCTTCGCACGCAGGGGCAGAATCTCCTCCCGGATCTCACGAAGGCACTCCTGCGTAATCTCCTCCCCCTCCCGGATTCCCAGACGGTTCAGCTCCCCCCTGTAGAGCGCAAAAGCCGGACGTTCCTCTATGTATACCTTATAACGGCCTTTTCCCATTTCCGCAAGCTGTGTGACAATCATAGTCCTTCCTCCGCGGCTTATGCCTGTCGACGTCTTTTCACCGGCAGAGTTTTCCGTTCACCGGGCTTCCTTTTTCATACTGCCTGAAACTTCTTTATTTCCCGGTTCCCTTTGCTGCTTTCGTCTCCTTCACGGACTTCTCTGCCGTCTCAACGGGCGCGTCACCTGCAGCAACCTGCTCCGCGCCGTCTGTCTCCATATTGAAAAGCTCCCTGACCTTCCGCTCCACCTCGGCGCAGGTCTGCGGATTGTCCTTCAAATACTGCTTCGCGTTCTCTCTACCCTGTCCGATCTTATTCCCGTCATAGGCATACCATGCGCCGCTCTTGTTGATAATGTTATTCTCCGCCGCCAGATCGAGGATATCGCCCTGTGTCGAGATACCCTCGCCGAACATAATGTCAAATTCCGCTTCCTTGAAGGGAGGCGCCACCTTATTTTTCACGACCTTCACGCGCGTTCTGTTACCGATCACCTCGCCGCCTTGTTTCAGCGCCTCGATCCTGCGGACGTCCAGTCTGACGGACGAGTAGAATTTCAGTGCGCGACCGCCCGTAGTCGTCTCCGGATTTCCAAACATAACGCCCACTTTCTCGCGCAGCTGGTTGATAAAAATAACCGTGCAGTTAGATTTGCTGATGACCGCCGTCAGCTTTCTGAGCGCCTGCGACATCAGCCTTGCCTGCAGTCCAACATGGCTGTCGCCCATGTCACCGTCGATCTCCGCCTTCGGCACAAGCGCCGCCACAGAGTCCACCACAATAATATCCACAGCCCCCGAGCGCACCATCGTCTCCGTAATTTCTAAAGCCTGCTCGCCGCAGTCCGGCTGGGAAATATACAAATTGTCGATATCCACACCGATATTTTTCGCATAGACAGGATCAAGCGCATGCTCCGCATCGATAAATCCGGCAATGCCGCCCCGCTTCTGCACCTCCGCAATCATGTGCAGGGTAACCGTCGTCTTACCGCTGGACTCCGGACCGTAAATCTCAATCACTCTCCCCTTCGGGATGCCGCCGAGTCCCAGCGCAATATCCAGACTCAAAGAACCCGTAGGAATCGTCTCCACATTCATCTGTACGGAAGGATCGCCCAGCTTCATAACCGCTCCCTTTCCGAACTGTCTCTCTATCTGTCCTAATGCCGCGTCCAACGCCTTTAATTTTTCATCTCTTTCCATGTTTCCCTCCATGTCAAAGCGGTTTCTCCGCTTTCGTTTGCAGAACACTTGTTCTTACCATAGAATAAAACAAATGTTCGTTTTTGTCAACTTCAAATTTGATAAAACGATCTTAACACTTTTCATGTCCCATAAATGACACTTTACCCTCCTTCCTCTGTGAAATATATGTCAGGTAACATCAAATGCCCGCTTCTGCCGCGCTTGATTTTCTTCTGACATGAAAATAATGGAATTTGTGGCGAAATGCCGGACATGCATATGCATAACAGATTCCACTTTCTCAGATAAATCCAGTCTACCAGAGAAAGCAAAAGCCCGCAAGCATTTCTTGCAAAAAAAGTGAGCGCCGACATCTGCCCGCGCCCCTTCTTTCTTAATTTAAAAAACCTTCAAATATTTCTCGTACTCCTCATAGGTGACAGTCACCCAGCCTTCTTCGTAGTTAAAGCCGATCTCCATACCCTTCGGCGTGTAAAAAACGATGACGGCGTCGGACTCAAAATAATCCGTGATCTGCTGGTCAGTCATGTATGTAAGGTAGGAAATTTCCCCGTTCTGCTCGTCGCTCTTCTGGCGAAACTCCACAGAAAACTCGTCGTCAATCGCGAGAATATCCTCGTTGTCCAGAACCACCCCGTTTTTCATATCCACATTGATGCTCTGCAGATAGACGAAGCCGTCCCTGTCGCTGTACATCTCCTCCTGCCATGCAATGCTCAGCTTATCTTCATCCATATAAGCCACATAACCGGTCAGAGACGCCACAAAATAATTTTCCTCGCTCTCCTTGATGTGGGACTCGTACTCCGACTCAAAAAGTTTCGTCATCTCATCCACTTCTTTTCGGATATCCTTGTTGATCTTATCCAGATTCGGCACATCTTCCCCGGAGATAACGGGAATGCTCGCTATGATGATGGCGTTCTCATAATCCGACTCGTAATCAAAATCCTCCAGTTCCACCTGATAGGACAGATCCGACGTGATTTCATTGTGCAGATTGTAGTATCTGTCGTCATACTCAGCGTCCTCATAATAATCGCCGCCATAAAAATCATCGTCACTGAAAAAATCGCTGTAATCATAGTCGTCGTCATAGTTATAGTCATAATCGAAGTCGTCATCATAATGATAATCGAAATCGTAATCGTCATGTTCGTCACGATGCCTATAGTCATAATCATCATCAAAATCGTACACATCCCGGCGAAGGTCTTCCTTCTCCTTCTCGGAGAGCATATTCACTGCCTTGCTTGCCAGCGCAAACACCGCCACTAGAAACAGGACGATAATGCCGATCACAATGCCTACGATCAGCCCGGTGTTCTGCTTTTTCTGTGGCATGGCGTAAGGGCTGTAAGGATTATCGTAAGGCGGCTGTCCGCCAAAAGGAGGCTGTCCGCCGTACCCGCCGCCTGCCTGCTGGCTGCCGTAAGAAGGCTGTGCACCGAAACCGCCCTGCGGGTTTTGACCCCCGTACGCCGCCTGCGCATCATAGCCGCCCTGCGGATTCGGATTACCGTATGGTTGCTGCATACCATAGCCGCTCTGGCTCTGATTCCCGTATGGCGACTGCTCTCCATAACCGCCCTGCAGGTTCTGGTACCCGTATGGCTGCTGCATGTCATAGCCGCCCTGTGGATTCTGGCTTCCGTAAGGAGACTGCACATAACCGCCCTGCGGATACCCGTAAGGAGACTGCGTGCCGTAATTACCATCCTGATACCCGTAAGGGCTCTGGCTGTCCGCCTGATTTCCGGAAAAGAGACCGTGCGTGTCCGCCACAACCGGCGCATTCTCCGTCTCTTCTGCAAAAACGGCTGGCTCAACCACTTCCGGCGTTGCATAAATATTACTGCTGCTCTCGGATACATAGGGGTCTGTGTAAACTCCGTTTTCCCTGCCCCCGCCCTCCTGCAGCTCCTCAAACTTATCAGATTCGTTCATTCTGCTCTCCTTTTGCTTGTTCCTCGGCTAAAATGATATCCGTTTTCTACTTTTCCTTGCCGCCGAAAGTCACTTCACTGTAATACTGTAAAATACATTCCCGCATCAGGGACAGCGCCGCAGACACCGTGCTTTCCCTAATCTTCTCGCGGGTTCCGTGGAAATGGCACTCCTTCACCGTGACCCTGCCGCACACGTTACAGCCGATATACACGAGTCCCACCGGTTTCTCGGGTGTACCGCCGTCCGGTCCCGCAATGCCAGTAGTGGAAACGCTCACATCGGTTCTTGCCAAAGTCGCCGCCGTCTTTGCCATCTCTCTCGCAATCTGTTCGCTGACAGCCCCGTATTTCACCAAAATATTTTTCTTGATTCCCAGAAGCTTTCGCTTGGATTTATTGGAATACGTCACATAGCCGGATTTAAACACTTCCGAAACGCCGGGCACATTGATCAGTCTGGCGGAAAGCATACCGCCCGTGCAGGACTCCACCGTACACGCCGTCAGCTTATTTGCCATGAGCAGATCCACCACCGTTTTCTCCAGCGTCACTTCGCTGTCTGTCGTGTAAACATGGTTTCCGAAACGTCCTTTCAGTTCCTTTACCATGGGCTTGACGAGTTTTTTCGCCTCTTTCTCGTCCGGCGCCGTGGCGGTCACCCGCAGGTGCACTTCCCCGGTCTTGGCGTAAGTCGCAATGGTCGGATTGTCCTGCGCGTCAACCAGATCCTCCACCATGCTCTCCGCCTTGCTCTCTCCCACACCGCAGATTTTCACGGTCTGAGAATAAATAACACCCGTTGTTAGCTCGGCAAGATAGGGTATAATTGACTTTTCAAACATGGGGATCAGCTCCCCTGGCGGTCCCGGCATCAGCACCACATGCTTGCCGTTCTCCGCGATAATGATGCCGGGCGCGGTGCCTCCCGGATTTTCCACCACAATGCAGCCCTCCGGGACCATTGCCTGCTTCCAATTATTCTCCGTGATCTCCAGATTCCGCTCCGCAAAAAACTGCCGGATCGCCTCTCTTGAAGGCTCGTGCAGATACAGTTCTTTCCCCATCACCTTCGCCGCCGCCTCTTTGGTCAGATCGTCCTGCGTGGGACCTAAGCCCCCGGAAAGCAGGATGATATCCGCCCTTGTGAGCGCCAGACGAATCGTCTCTGTAAGTCTCTCCTCGTTGTCGCCGACCACGTCCTGATGATAACAGGAAAGCCCGAGTCCCGCGCATTTTTCCGCGAGATAGGCGGCATTTGTATTCACGATGTTTCCCAGCAATATCTCTGTTCCGACTGCAATAATCTCAACTGTCATAACATCATCACCCTCTTTATCAAACCATTACACTTGTTACCGTATCTTATTTGTTATTTTCCCGCATAACACCTTTGTTCTTTATCAGATAATCCACGAGGGAAACCACCGTCAAAACGAGCGCCACCCACATTACAATCTGCGTCACAAGGGCAAGGGACGGAAGATCCGCAATCATCAGACAGATCATAATCATCTGAAAGACCGTCTTAAACTTCCCCCAGTAGCTCGCCGCAATCACCACCCCGTTGTCGGAGGCAACCAGACGAAATCCGCTGATGATAAATTCCCTCGCGATAATGATGATCACCACCCATGCCGGAATCCGGGCAAGCTCCACCAGACAGATCATCGCCGAGCAGACCAAAAGCTTATCCGCCAGCGGATCCATAAACTTGCCGAAATTTGTCACCAGATTGTATTTTCTGGCGATATGACCGTCCAGAAAATCCGTCAGACTTGCAATAATAAAAATCGCCAGCGCAATCCACTTGTCAAATGCCGTGATATCAAACAGCAGAAGCACCACAAAAAAGGGAATCAATATCACGCGGAAAATTGTTAATTTATTCGGCAGATTCATCTTCCAACTCTCCTATCAGATCATATTCGTGGGAACCTGTAATCCTCACCCGCACAAAATCGCCGGTCATCAGTTCCCTCTCCGTCTGTACAAACAAATAACCGTCCACATCCGGCGCATCCTTGTAGGTCCTCGCCACATAGACGTCATCATCTGCAACCTTGCCCTCGATCATCGCCGTCACAAGGCGTCCTTCCATATCCGCCGCCGCGTCGAAGGCAATCTCCTGCTGCAGCGCCATCAGCACGTCACATCGCGCCTGCTTCACCTCGTCGGGAATCTGATCCGGCATATCCGCCGCCGGCGTATCCTCCTCCTGTGAGTAGGGAAAAACACCCAGCCGGTCAAACGCCGTCTCCTCTACAAAGGAAAGAAGCGTCTCGAAGTCACTCTCCGTCTCCCCCGGGAATCCCGCGATCAGCGTCGTTCTCAGACAGATATCGGGAAGTTCACGCCGCAGCTTGTTGACTATATCAGTCAGTTCTCTCCGGTCTGTCCGCCGTCCCATGCGCTTTAAAATGGAATCCGAGGCGTGCTGCACCGGTATGTCGAGGTAATGGCATATCTTTTCTTCTCTCTGAATCACCCGGATCAGCGCGTCATCTATCTCCTCGGGATAACAGTAGAGAAGCCTGATCCACATAAGTCCTTCTACGCGGCAGAGCCGCTCTAAAAGTTCCGGCAACGCCTTATGCCCGTAGAGATCCTGCCCGTAGACCGTCGTCTCCTGCGCCACCAGAATTAATTCTTTCACGCCCTGATCCGACAGTTCCTGCGCCTCCCGCAGCAGACTTTCCATGGGGACGCTCCTGTAAGGTCCCCGCACCTTCGGAATGATGCAGTACGAACAGTGTTTGTCGCACCCCTCCGCTATTTTCAGATAGGCAAAATGTCCGCCTGTAGTCAAAATACGCTTTTTATCCGTAAGCGGCTTTTCGTCCAGTCTGTGATAGCAGTCCTCCGCTTTTCCCGCGAAGGCGGCTTCCAGAACCGCCGGCAGCTCCTCTATGGCGGAGGTGCCGATCACGGCGTCCACTTCCTCGATTTCCTTCCGGATCTCATCCTGATATCTCTGCGCCAGACACCCCGTCACAACGAGCGCTTTCACCTGCCCGCTCTTTTTCAGTTCCGCCATCTCCAGAATCGTGTTGACGCTCTCCTCCTTGGCATCCCCGATAAAGCAGCACGTGTTCACCACAACCGCGTCCGCCTCGCTCTCATCGTCCGTAAAACAATAGCCGTTCTCCGCAAGCATACCGAGCATCATCTCGGAATCCACCAGATTTTTATCACATCCCAGAGACTGGAACAGTACCTTTTTCTTCATATAATATATACCCGGACCTTACTCTTTGTCCGTCTCTTCTGTGTCTGCGGATTCCGTGTCAGAAACTTCCCCCGAAACTTCCTCCGTCTCCTCCTTAAACTCATCGGTCAGAATCTGGATTTTACCCTGATTCAACTCCTCCACAGCAACGGATAAAGGTTTTTTGCCTTTACCATCCACCAGCTCGTCGTCCCCGGCGATAATCTGTCTCGCCCGTTTAGACGTCGCCATCACAATAGAATAGCGGCTGCTCACAACCGGGTCTTCCCCCTCTTCCACACCGCTGTTCACTACTTTAATCAAATCTGCATAAGATGGATGTAACATAGATTATTCTCCTTCCAATTCTCTCCTCATTTTCTTTATAAATGCTCCATTCCGCCCGGGCGCATGATGCGCTGCGGCGATAATGCCATGAAGTTCTTTCACACAAGTATCCAGATCGTCGTTTATCACGATATAGTCGTACTCCTCTATGCCTTCCGCCTCTTTTGCGGCACGGCAGAGCCTTTTCTGGATGACTTCCTCCGTCTCTGTGCCCCGCCCTGAAAGTCTGCGGCGCAGCTCCGCCGCGTCAGGCGTCGATACAAACAACAGGAGTGCGTCAGGGTACTGCTCCTTGATCTTAAGCGCTCCCTGAATCTCAATCTCCAGAATCACATCCCTGCCCGCGGCAAGCTCCTTCTCCACGTAATCCCGCGGCGTCCCGTAATAGTTGCCGCAGTACTCCGCGTGCTCGATCAGGGCGTGATCCGCAATCCGCTTCTCAAACTGCTCCCTGGACAGGAAAAAATACTCCCTGCCGTCCTCCTCGCCCGGACGCGGCTTTCTGGTGGTCGCCGAGATCGACAGCGAATAGCCGTCATACTCCTCCACCAGTTTCTTCATCAAAGTGCCCTTGCCCGCCCCCGAAAATCCGGAGACGACAATCAATATCCCTTCATTCCTCATCTGTCTGCCCATCCTCAGTCTGTGCCCTGCCCGAAATGGTTTCCGGGAGAAGCGCGGAAAGCACGATCTGGCTGTTTTCCATCACCAGCACCGCCTTGGTCTTGCGCCCCTGCGTGGCGTCGATCGCCATTCCCGTCTCCTTCGCCTTCTGCACCATACGCTTCACCGGCGCGGAATCGGGGTTGACAATGGCGATAATCTTGCCCGTATTTACCACATTGCCAAAGCCTATATGAATCAGTTTACCCATAGCAGCATCCTTACTCGATATTCTGTATCTGTTCCCGCACTTTCTCGATCTCTGTCTTTAATTCGATCGCTCTGTTCGACGTTTCCAGATCAGTAGTCTTTGAGAGGATCGTGTTCGCCTCACGGTTCATCTCCTGCGCCAAGAAATCCAGCTTACGCCCGATGCTGCCGCCCCCTGTGAGATCCCCTTTCATGGTAGTGATATGGCTTCTCAGACGCACCAATTCCTCATCCACGCACACCTTATCCGCAAAGATCGTCACCTCTGTCAGCAGTCTGGACTCGTCGATCTGATTGTCCTCCAGAAGCTCCTTCACCTTATCCTTAAGCTTCTGCTTGTACTCCGCAATAATCTGCGGCGCGCGGTGCTCGATAAACTCCACTCCCGCAAGCATGGCATTCAGCTTCGCCAGCAGATCGTCACGAATGTTTTCGCCCTCTTTGATTCGCGTCTCCACGAAAGCCTCCGCCGCACCGCAGACCGCCTTCTCCAGAAACTGCCAGAGTTCCTCCTCGTCTACCGTCTGCTCTTCCATGGTCAGCACTTCCGGATAACGGGACAGCGTGGATACCCGCACGTCGTTGTCCAGCGAGAAATCCTCCGACATCTGCCAGAGATATTTCATATACTCCGCCGCCAGTTCCCTGTTATATTTCACACAGAGATTGGTCTCCGTCAGATCCTCGTAGGTGATAAAAATATCTACCTTTCCCCTCTGAATATAATTTTTGAGTTCGTTCCTGATCGCCGTCTCAAAAAAATTCAGTTTTTTCGGCATCTTAATGTTGACGTCCAAATACCTGTGGTTGACGGCTTTCATCTCCACGGTGATCTTCCGTGCGCCCTCCGCCACCTCACATCTTCCGAATCCGGTCATGCTCTTAATCATCGTCATACTCTTCTCTCTCCGTAACTGTTCGGTACCTTCACAGCCTGGATGCAAAATCCCTTAGAATTCAGCTGCCCTTCTCCCACTACAAGCGCACACGCGGAAAGACCCACGCATACAGTTTTTATTATAGTGGAAAGAGAAAAAATAGTCAAGGAAGAGAAACCGTGGCATTTTGACAGAAAAAATAGACGCCCGAATGCCGTCGGCAATTGAAAAGAAATGCCGTTTATGCTATAGTAGGGAGCGCACAGAAAAGAACAAAAAGAAAGGGCAGGCACGATCATGGCATTTGACGGCATCACCATAGCAAATATTACAAAGGAACTTTCGGAGACGCTTCTCGGCGGACGCATCTATAAAATCGCCCAGCCGGAGAGCGACGAGCTGTTAATCACTGTCAAAAATAACGGCAGCCAGCACCGTCTGCTGTTGTCGGCGGACGCTTCCCTTCCGATGGTCTACCTGACGGAAAATAACAAGCCGAGCCCCATGACCGCACCGGGCTTTTGTATGCTGCTGCGCAAGCATCTGCAGAACGCCCGCATCACCGCCATATCGCAGCCTGGGCTGGAGCGGATCATCCACCTGCGTCTGGAGCATCTGAACGAGCTTGGCGACTTATGCGAAAAAAAGCTGATCGTGGAGATCATGGGCAAGCACAGCAACATCATCTTCTGCGACGATCAGGATCGAATCATAGACAGCATCAAACACATTTCCGGCATGGTCAGCTCCGTGCGGGAAGTGCTGCCCGGCCGTCCCTATTTCATCCCGCAGACACAGGATAAATGGAACCCCCTGCGGTTTTCCGGCAAATATATACTCGAAGACTCCCCCCTCTTCATCAAATCTTCGGAAGACTGCGAGGCTTTGACTTATGTAAACCTAAGCGCGCACATGAGAGAGAAACCCATGCCTCTCTACAAGGCGCTCTACACCACCTACACAGGTCTGTCCCCCATTATGGCGCAGGAGCTCTGCTACCGTGCCGGCATCGACGCGGACATGCCCGCAAACGTACTGGAAGAACCCGCCTTACAGGCGGTATACAAAGCGCTTTCCGATCTGATGGGGCAGATCGCCGACGGAACCTTCTCCCCCGTTATCGTCTACGACGGCAGAGTGCCTTTGGAATACGCGGCGTTTCCCCTGACGCTCTACAACGACAAGGCTTCGCAAAATGTTCCCTTCATCAGCGATGTGCTGGAACGCTACTACGCGGAGCGCAGCGTGGTGACCCGCATCCGCCAAAAGTCCGTGGATCTGCGAAAGATCGTCCAGACCGCCTTAGAGCGCAATGTAAAGAAATATGATCTGCAGCTGCGGCAGATGAAGGACACGGAAAAACGTGACAAATACAAAGTTTACGGCGAACTGATCAACACCTACGGCTACAATGTGGAGCCGGATGCGAAATCCATGGAAGCGCTCAACTATTATACCAATGAGACCGTCACGATCCCGCTTGACAACACGCTGACGCCGCAGGAAAACGCGCAGAAATATTTTGATAAGTACGGGAAATTGAAACGGACCTACGAGGCGCTCTCGGAATTGACCATTCAGGTCAAAGAAGAGATCGAGCATCTGGAATCCATCCTCGCCTCACTGGATATCGCCATGCAGGAAGAAGATCTGGTACAGATTCGGGAGGAGCTGGTCGAGAGCGGCTACATCCGCAGAAAAGGTGGAACCAAAAAAGTAAAGATCACCTGCAAGCCCTTCCACTATGTAAGCAGCGACGGATTCCATATCTATGTGGGGAAAAATAATTTCCAGAACGACGAGCTCACCTTCAAGTTCGCCAATGGGGGCGACTGGTGGTTCCACGCCAAACAGATTCCAGGCTCCCATGTAGTCCTAAAGACCGAGGGCGCCGAAGTGCCGGACCGAGCCTTCGAGGAGGCTGCTAGACTTGCCGCCTACTATTCCAAGGGACGCGAACAGGATAAGGTTGAAATAGACTATGTGCAGAAAAAGCATGTAAAAAAGCCTGCTGGTGCAAAACCCGGCTTCGTGGTGTACTACACCAACTACTCTATGGCGATCGACTCCGATATCTCTGGGCTGACGGAGGTCTGACTTACCGCACAAACTCAAAAGAGCCGCCCGTCGGATACTTCCCGCGGCGGCTCAATCTTTCCCGGCATCTTTCTGTTCGACTTTCAGATTTTCCCCGTCAGAAAACGCCGTGACCATCCCCTCGTCCGTATAATACGCCTCACACCCATACGCATCTAGCAGCGCCACCGTCTCCTCCTCCACCCGCAGCCGCTCCGGGTCTGCTGTGAGGACGGCATAGCGGGGTTTCGCCGTCGCGAACAAGGTTTCCAGATTCTTTGTGTAATTCCCGTGATGGGGCATCTTGATCAGCTCATACCGCCCCTTCGCCGCCTCTGACGATAGAAACTCCTCCGTCCGTATTTTCTTGGCGTCCCCCATCAGCAGAAACCGGTTTTTCTCATGCATAACACATGTTATCAACGAATAGTTGTTATCATTCTCATACTCGCTCTCATGGGGCGCGTCCACATAAAAGGAAACTCCTTCCACAGTGAACGAAATGTCCTTTTGCAGACGCTCATACGCCGTGTTCGTCTCCGCAAGTGCACGCATCAGCGCAAGGTACGGCTCGGAATCCTCCTCATAATCCGGCATCAGCACACAGCCCACCTCATACCGGGAAATCAGATCCGCCGCACTGCCGATATGATCCTTGTCAAAATGGCTCAGAATCAGATACTCGATCCGCGTCCTCTCCCGTTCGTCCAGATAAGCGCAGATCGCCGCCGCGTCATCTGAGTCCGCCGTGTCGTTCACCACAACGCTCTCCCCCGCCTCGATCACGATACAGTCCGATTTTCCCGTATCCAGAAAAGTCAGTTTCAGGGAAACGCCGCCCTCTTTTTCTTTACCGCAGCCCGCCAGAAAAAAGGTCAGACACAAAAGGCACAAGAACAGCCGGTTTTTCATTCTCATTCGGGCATACGCTCCTTTTTCCGCTTTTTCTTCTTTTTCCGCCGCCTCTTTTTCTTCTTTCTCTCCGGCTTATCAGATAACAGATGTAATTTTTCTGCGATATGCACAAGCGTGTACCCTCTGGGGAACGCCTGCAGCTCCTCCCTGCTCACGCCGCCTACCAGAAGCAGCACCGCGCCGTAGACGCACACCCCGATGCCGATAGCGATAAGCAGCACCACCCGGCTTATCGGAATCAGCAGAATCAGCCCATGGTAGACGCCGAAAACAACCGCCCCCATGATAACCGCCGCAAAGAGCGGTTTTAAGAAGAGTTTCACCACATCCATGCGGTATTCCAGATGCTTTCTCACGGACAGATGGTTTAAGACACACATCACAAAGGAATAGATGCCGTTTGCCGCCGCCAGTGAATACAGTTCCAGATCCGTATAGAGCAGAAGCGCGACCAGACCCGCCACCTGAATCACCAGCGCAATCGACGCATGAATCACCGGTGTATTGACCTTCCCAATTCCCTGTAATACCGCGTTGGTCAGTGTCGAGAGGCTGTAGAGCACAACAGTCACAGACAGAGCCGCCAACAGCCCGGAGGCAATGTCCAACGATTCTTTCTGCGGAAAGATAAACTGCATAATGGGTTTGGGCAGCGCGGTGATCCCCACCGCCGCCGGAATCGCAATCAGCATGGTCATCTGGATCGCCCGGGTCACCTGCTTTCTCGTCTGCGCCACCGTCCCCTTCACATAGGAAGCCGCCACCCCCGGAATGATGGCGGAAGACATGGCGGAAGCGATGGCGATCGGAATGTTTACCACTGCCACCGCAAGCCCGGAAAAGATGCCGTAATGATTGCTCGCCAGTATCGCGTCCATCTTTTTATAGTCCATTATATAATAATAAATATTCATATTTACCACTGTCGTACAGTTGTAGATAAAGGTACTCAGGATAAATGGCGTCACGATGGTAAAGATCACCTTGAAAATATCCTTGTAGGTCTCCTCGTGCCATGTTTTATCCCGCTCCACCCGTCTTTTGATCACGCCGCCGTTGAGACGGTACATCCCAAACATGAAGAGAAGACCGATCAGCACACCCGCGCCTGTCCCCAGCGCCGAGCCCGCCGAGCCGTAAATGGCGCGCGTGGTAGCGTCCCCGTCCACCACCAGCCCGATCAGGAACTTCGCCGCCAGAATGCTGACCGCCGCATTTAATATCTGTTCTAAAATCTGGGAAATGGAGGTGTGCACCATGGAACCGTGCGCCTGAAAAAAGCCGCGGAACACACCGAGAAACCCCGAAAAAAAGATGGTCGGCGACAGCACGCGAAGCGCCACCACCGCATTCTGGTTCTTTCCCACGAGAAAAGGCGCTCCCACGAAAGTCAAAATCGAGGCAACGCCGCCAACCACCAGAACATAGAGAAGTGCACAGACAAAAACCCTCTGTGCATTCCGATATTCCTTAAACGCAAGCCGCTGGGCGATGACCTTGGAAATCGCCGAGGGGATGCTGTAGGAGGAAATCAATAATATAATTGTATAGATATTGATCGCCGCATTATAATAGCCGTTGCCCTCGATCCCGATAATAGAAAGAAGCGGGCTTCTGTAAATCAGACCGATCACTTTGACGAGCATTCCGGCTGCCGCCAGAATGCCCGCCTGAAACACAAACGTGCTTTTTCTCTTCGGATCTTCCATGTCCCTATCCAATCAGCCAGTCATACATTTCCTGATACTTCTTCGCAGATACATGCCACGAGAAATCTGCCGCCATGCCTCTGTCCACGATCTTGTTCCATTCCCGTTTCTTATCGTAATAGATATGCTCCGCGTAGCGGATCGTGCCAAGCATCTCATGGGCATTGTAGTTCTTAAAGGAAAAGCCTGTACCGGTGCCCTCATACTCGTTGTAAGGCTGCACCGTATCCTTCAGACCGCCTGTCTCGCGCACGATCGGCACTGTGCCATAGCGCAGGGACATGAGCTGACTCAAGCCGCAGGGCTCAAAGAGTGACGGCATAAGGAAGGCGTCACTTGCCGCGTAAATCTTATGGGAGAGCGCGTCCGAATAGTATATGTTCGCCGACACCTTGCCGTGGTACTTCCAGTCGAAGTGGCGGAACATGTTTTCATACTGCTCCTCACCCGTGCCGAGCACCACAATCTGTACATTGTCCTGACAGAGCTCATCCATGATATAGGCAATCAGGTCGAAACCTTTCTGTCCCGTCAGTCTCGACACGATACCGAGCATCATGGACCTGTCATCCTGATTTAAACCGAGCTGCTCCTGCAGCGCGCGTTTGTTCTTCACTTTTTCCTTGCGGAAGTTTGCAGCATTGTACTTAAAATCTATATGCTTATCCGTCTCCGGATTAAAGTCATCGTAATCGATGCCGTTCACGATACCGCGCAGATCCCCTGCCCTCGCACAGAGCAGACCGTTCAATCCCTCGCCGTAGAACGCCGTCTTGATCTCCTCCGCATAAGTGTCGCTCACCGTGGTGATGGCATCCGCGTAAACCAGACCGCCTTTTAAGAGGTTCGCATCCTTGTATGCCTCCAGCTTATCCGCCGTAAAGAAATACCCCGGCAGTCCCGTGATCTCCTTGACTTCCTTCACGCTCCACTTCCCTTGGAATTTCAGGTTGTGGATCGTCATAACGGTCTTAATGCCCCGGTAGAACTCTCCGCCTTGGAAACGCTCCTTTAAGTACACCGGAATCAGTCCGGTCTGCCAGTCGTGACAGTGAATCAGATCCGGTCTGAAGTCGATCACCGGAAGAATGCAGAGCGCCGCCTTGCAGAAAAAGGCGTATTTCTCGATCTCAAACAGCGCGTTGTCGCTGTAAGGCTGAAAGCCGTTAAAATAACTCTCGTTATCGATAAAATAGTATTTCACCCCGTCGACTTCCGCCTCCAGAATCCCCACATATTCCTCTTTCCAGTGGAAATCCATGTAGAAATGGGTCTTGTAGGTGAGCTTATCCTTCATCTCCTGTTTCATACAGGTATACTTCGGCAGAATTACCCGCACATCAAAGTACTGCTTGTCAATACACTTGGGCAGAGAGCCGACCACGTCCGCCAACCCGCCTGTTTTGATAAAAGGTACGCCTTCCGACGCGACAAATAAAATTTTTTTCATGACAACCCTCCAACTGTAAATGCTATTCTTAATACAGGCAGTCCCTGAGAACTCCTAAATAACAGTATACAATATTTCGGGTGGCAATAAAAGGGGTTTTTTTATTTAACGCCAGTATTTAACGTCGGTATTGCAATCGAATCTTGTCCGCGATCAGCGCGATAAACTCCGAGTTGGTAGGCTTCCCTTTTCCCGTGTTGATTGTATACCCGAAAAGCGCGTCTAACGTCTCCATCCGCCCTCTTGACCAAGCCACCTCTATCGCATGGCGAATCGCGCGTTCCACCCTGCTCGGCGTCGTCTGGTATTTCTTTGCGATGGTGGGATAGAGGATCTTCGTGATAGAGCCGAGCATCTCCACATCCTCCACCGACATCATGATCGCCTCCCGCAAATACTGATATCCCTTGATATGGGCGGGCACGCCGATCTCATGGATCATGTCAGTCACATCCTTTTCCAGATCCCGTCCCTCGATTTCCGGCATGTCCTCCGCCGTTTTCGCTATCTCCATCTGTTCCGTTCCCTTATCCCCAGAGGGGACGGTAATCAGTATCCGAAACTCCTTGTTCGTACTGATCAAATTATCCAGAATACGGTAAATCTGCTCCTGATCTCTCGCTGCTGTCACATTCAATGTCTCCATTTTTTCCTCCATTCCCCTTTTACGCGGCGTTTCCTGTCTGTCTCTCTTCACACAAAGCGCCATGATTCCGCTGTGCAGAGAATGCCGCTTTCTGGCATTCTCTTATGTGAGACTAAGTACTTCCAAGTCAGCTATGCTGACTTTGCGATGCAGCCTCTGCTGCCGAGCCTTAGAAGTACTTCTCACATTATTATAAACAATAGTTAGGATATGGGAAACATTTAGGCATCGCATTACACCGTGATCCGCTTCACCGACTCCCGCTCAATCAATTTACAGGGAATGCTCTTCTCCAAAACAGTATTAGGCAGGCTCTCCTCCGCCGCCTCCAGCCGTTCCAGAAGAATCGCAGCCGCCTCAGTCCCTATTTCCGTAAGCGGCAGAGCCATCGTCGTCAATCCCGGCATGAAATACTGGGCTACATCCTGATTGTCAAATCCCGTCACGGAAATATCCTCCCCCACCTGAATGCCATGCTCCCTGCAATAGTCGTACACGCCGGCCGCCATCCAGTCATTCATGCAAAAAATCGCCGTCACACCTTCGTCAAGCAATTCCCCCGCAAACCGGTAGCCTGAACCTCTCTCCCAATCCCCGTAACGCACCCATGCGGGATTATACAAAATATTTTCCTCAAACAAAGCCTTCTGATGCCCTCTCAGACGGCTCACCGTATGTATATTGTCCACCCTGCCCCCAAGGACTCCTATTTTGCGGTGTCCCATAGAGATCAAGTATCTTGTCATTACACATGCCGCATTTTCGTCATCCAAAACCACAACCGGCGTGTACGTCGCATGGGTGTAGGCGTAAGCGACCACCGTCGGCATTGCCATCACCTCGTTAAAATAGCGCACGACTCTGGCGTGCCCCGCCACGTAGAGCAGCCCGTCCACCTTGAGGGATATCATTTCCTGTATGATAGGATTCAGAATGGAGCGGTACGCATTGTCGTTTTCATACCAAAATTCGCCCCATCTGGCATACAGGCGCAAATTCTGGATCACGGTGCGGTAATTCCTCTTTTCGCAGTATTTCATGATCCCTTCCATTATCGCAGGCGTGGAAAACTGACAGATATCTTCCGCGACAATGCCGATCATATTGGTCTTTTTCTTTCTCAGACCCCTCGCCACGTAATCCGGCTGGTATCCCGTCCGCCTGACCGCATCCAACACTCTCTTCCTCGTCTCCACGCCCACGTTGGATCTTCCGTTTAAAACATTGGATACCGTGGCGACGGAAACGCCGCACTCCGCCGCTATTTCCTTGATTGTTACCATAAACCTGCCCTGCCTTTCTCACCGCCTTTGCGCGGCGCAAAAAAGGTTTTATCCCCTATAACGGCAAACGGACGCCGGTTGATGCCTGCGCCCATTTGCCATTGTAAATCCCCCATGGATTTATCTGTGAAATCTGCCCACAATCTCTCCGAGATGATCCGCCATCTCCCTGTTCTGTATGGATTGATCCTGCGTTGTTCCCGCAATCTTCGCCGTCTCCGCGTTTTTCTCCACAATTGTACCGATAGCGGTCTGGTTTTCCGACATAATCACGCCTACGTCGCTGGCGTTCTCAGCGATCTGCGTCACGGATCGCTCCAGTCTTCCCACTGCGTTAAGCATCTCGTCCAACTTATCCTTGATCCCGCTCACGGCCTCGCTGTAATCGGTGGATTTCTCCGCAAAACCCTTAAACTGCACCACCACTTCCTGTTCAATAAAAGAAATAATGGATTCAAAGCAGGTATTCACGGTAGCGATACTGCTGTTCGCCTCTCCGCATATATTCTGAATGGAAGAAGCCGTCTCCTTGGAAGTATCCGCCAGATTGGCAATAGAACCTGCCACCACGGCAAATCCTTTCCCTGCCTCGCCTGCCCTCGCCGCCTCGATCGAAGCGTTGAGAGACAGCAGATTGGTCTTTCCGGCTATGCTTAAAATCTCAGCCGCCAGCTCGTTGATCTTGGTCAGGCTCTTTAACTTCTCAATTGCCTCCTCGACAGCCGCCTTCGTCTCATGCAGCTTTTCTTCCCCGTTCCGATATGCAAAGTTCGCCTCATCCTTCATATCTATGGCGCTGCCGATCACCTGATCGCTTGTGCTCACGGAGGCTTTGATTCCCTCCAAAATGCCGTCAACCAGATGGTTGATGCTGTCAATTTCCGTAGTTACGTTCTGAACAAGCGTGTTTGTGTTATCCATGGACGCCGACAACTCCTGCGTAACCGCAATGTTATCCGACGTGCCGTCCGCCAAATTCTCCGCGGAATCACGCATGCTCTCAGCCTTCTCGTTGAGGGATCTTGAACAGTCGTTCAAGGTGTCCGATATGGTCTGCAGAGAATGGATCAGCCCATCCGTCGCCTCCGCAATGCTGCCGAGCTCATCGCCGCGTTTAATATGCTTTTGAATCACCGGGTTATCCGCAATATTGAACTTCTGCAGAGCCACTATGCTCTCCTCAATGGAGCGGAGTGGATTCATAAGCCCCCTGATGATTACGCCGGAAGCCACCAGAAGAACAACCAGCGTCGCAATCGCCCAAAACATCATGGTCTGTTTGAGCCGGTCTGTCGTCGCAAAAATCTCCGCCGCGCTGTCAGACACAATAAAGAGCCAGCCCCGGTTCGCCATATAGTAGTAGGTGGCGATATTCTCCCGCCCGTCTTCCGTATACTCCGTAAATCCCATGACGTTTGCGGCAGCACCGCTGTATTGCGCACACAGATTGCGGATATACTCTTCCTCCGCCTCCGTCGCCACCTTTTCACTGTCCTCACAGAATATGTACTGCCCGTTCGCCACATTTACCATGCAGTACTCTGCATTCTCCATACCCTGCATGGTCAGGGAATCCAAAAGCTGGATCAGCCCTGTGGTGAACACGCCGCCGCCGACCAGTCCGACGGGATTGCCGCTCTCGTCAAAAACTGCCCGGTATATGGACACGATCTGCTGCCCGCTCGCAGGAGATATGATAATTCCTGTATTATATACGCCGTCCGCCGCAAGCAGCGCATCCTGCAATGCCTTGAGCGGATCGCCCTCTCTGGTGGTGATGCCCACCACCGCCGCGTTGGTATGCGCCAGCACGTGGGTATTCCACTCACTCACATAAAGCCCTTCCAGATTGCTCACATCCGCCGAAAACTTTTCCGTGTAAGCCTGTGCAGCCGCAACCGCCGCCTCGTCGGTGGGATTTTTCAGCACGTCCAATATCTCTCCCGCCCGGCTGTACGCCGTGAGCTTCTGCTCTACTTCCTGTACATAATTCTCAATGATCCGGCTGCGTTCCTCCACGACCGTCTCCATGTTGTTCGTGGTACTCCGTCTCGTATTATTGGTAATCGCATTACCGATAAAAAGCACCATCGCCGCCATAACAACAATCTGCACCGTTAAAATACATGCTGTAATCTTAGTACTTAAACCAAATTTAAAGCTCTTCATGTCTTTCGCCCCTCGTTCTGATTAATTTTTTCATACTGTATGACATTATATTAAACGTTTTACTAGTATCAAGAAAATTATATAGAGAAAACCCTTTTCTTGTCAACGAAAAGTTTTCCACATATATTGCTAAATGCGCTGGCTCCGACACCATGCAGCAAGTGCATGGTGCGAGTGTGAAATGTAACTATCTAATACCCCGCCGGAAAAGTCACCGCATACGCGCTCCCATACACCTTCCTAAGCGCCTCATGGCTGTTAAATTCTTCCGTCAGCACAAAGCCCTTGCTCCACGTCATATAATAGCACCACGGCACACGGCTTTGCTCCAACAGCTCCATATCCGGCAGAATCCCGATTTCCGCCAATGCTACCGGCTTTTTTGCCCGCGTAAGCGCCTTGAGCCGCTCGTATTCCGCCCGATAATCCGTTTTCGTCCCTTTTTCCACATAGTGATCGCTTGACAGAATATCCACCACATCATCTCCCGGATACCCTTCCGCAAGCGGGCAGTTCCACACCCAGATTAAATTATGTAAACCGCACTCCCCAACAAAGTACTCATACTGCATACGAAAAAGCTTCGCCGCCACAGACGGACCTCTCCTCCCCCACCAGAACCAGTCCCCCTCCGACTCATGGAAGGGACGCCACAAGACAGGGATGTCCTCCGCAAGAAACGGCTTCAGGCATTCCGCCATTCTGTCAAGATCATGATAAAATGCCTCTCTCTCCGGCGTACCGTCCCGCAATATCCGCTCCGGGTCAAAATCCGTATTCCTGCTGTAAAAGCTCTTGTCACGTCCGCCGAGCGGCGAAAACCAGTGCCATGTAAAGGTCAGAATCCCGCCGCTTCTGCCGAAGGCAAGCGCCTGCGCAAGTGTACCGCGGTTCTCGTCAATCTCTGTCCGGCAGGCTTCATCACCCGTCTCGTAACAGATATTCGGAGAATAGGCAAGAAGCTCAAATCCCCGCAGCGCAGGCTCCTTTCCCGTGATTTTTCTTATCTTCCCAATCTCTTCCATTGCCACGGTCTGGGTATGTTGCCCTGTGATGATGCCGCTGCCGCCCACGGAGGATAAATACTGTAATAATCTGCGTGCATTCGGTGTTGCGTTTTTGTTTACCGGTTCCATGTCAATACCTGTCCTTTCCGCACTTCATTCATGCTGCCATAAAGCTAATGATACTCTTTTCCCCTACAGTACGCAAAGTAATCTTCCTTAAAATTCCCTACAATGCGCAAACTATCAATGCGTCAGCATCTCCTCGATAAAGATCCCATACCCCCTCGTGGAATCATTGACCAGCACATGGGTCACCGCCCCCACCAATTTCCCGTTCTGGATGATGGGACTGCCACTCATCCCCTGAATAATCCCGCCTGTCAGCATCAGCAGCTTTTCGTCCACCACGCGGATCACGATTCCCCGGTTCACATTCTCGTGCTCCAGATTGACCTCCACGATCTCAACATCATAAAATTCCGGCTCCCCGGCTACGGAACAGATGATCTGTGCCGGTCCCAGCACAATCTCCTGCTTCAAGGCGATGGGCACAGGCTCATAGACGGAATTTGCCACCAGCTCCTCATCGCAGACCCCAAAGATCCCCTCCGCCGTGTTTTCCGTGATCTCCCCGATCACATTGTCGCTGTCATACTCAATGTATCCCGTCAACTCCCCGGGCGCGCCGTCCATGCCTCTTGTAATGCCTACGATCTCCGTCCTGTAGAGCGTCCCTTCCTCCAGATTCATCAAAATGGAAGTGTCCACATCATTGATGCCGTGCCCCAACGCGCCGAAGGTAGCGTCCGTGCCCTCGTAAGTCATTGTTCCGATTCCCTGCGCGTTGTCCCGAATCCAGATTCCCAGTTTCCACTCCTCCATCCGGTTTTTTCCGGCGTTTATACAAACATCTGTTATTTCATTGTTCCTCCGGATGGTGAGAATCATATCCTCCCCCTCGGACGCCTCCACCATGCTGATAAACTGCTTCTTGTTTTCCACAGGCTCACCGTTGCACTCCAGAATATAGTCGCCCTTTTGCAGCACATATTTTGCCGGGGATATGGTTTCTCCGCCGTTATTCTCGAACTCCCCGATCCCAACCACAAGCACACCGTCCGTCTTTACATAAATGCCGATAGGAATGCCCGAGGGAATCAGCAGTTTATCCTGAATCACCTCGATATCCACATTTTTATAGGGAAGGACGCCAAACAGCTTCAAATCCATCTGGTAAGTATCGATCTCGTTTGCCTTCAACTTCACGGTACGGGCAAAATCCACATGGATACTCTCCGCCCTCCCGTCTCCCTCTGCCAGAAGATACTCCTCGTCCGCCGCGTCCACGTCCGTCACGGAAGCCACAGGCGCCGCCTCCTCCGCGGTACGGTAAATCTCCCCCGACACCGGGACACGGAAATCAAACTCCTGCTCCACCCCTGCGCGAATCCGGATCTGCGAGGGAATCTTATCCAGATAAGAAAAATATATTGTCAAAAAAAGCGCGGCTATGCCCGCCAGAAGCAGCATCCACAAAAAACCCCTGTATTTTCTCTCCTGTTGTTCAGTCATATCTATTGAATTGCCCACTCTTCACATTCCTTTCTTTTTCTATTTGCATAAGCACACATCCTGTCTGAGTCATCTTCTGACTCTGCTTATGCGCGCAAAAAGTAAAAGGACACACTTTACAGTATGTCCTTTCTAGTATGTGAAGAATCTAAAATTTTAATTTTGTATTATTTGGTTTTTGCTGCCAATTCTTTCATTTCCTCGGCATTTTTCAATGCGCTTTCCGTGATCGCGTCGCCGCCCAGCATTCTCGCCAGCTCCTCCACGCTCTCCTCCTTGGCAAGTTCCCTGATCCGGGTGATGGAACGGTTGTCCTCCACCTGTTTTTCGATGACAAAGTGGGTGTCAGCCATAGCGGCAATCTGGGGCAGATGCGTAATACAGATCAACTGGTGCCCCTTTCCCAAAATTCCCATCTTTTCCGATACTTTCCAAGCGGTCCTTCCGCTGATCCCGGTGTCAATCTCATCAAAAATCAGCGTCTCGATCTCGTCCTTATCCGCCAAATGCGTCTTTAGCGCCAGCATAATGCGGGAAAGTTCTCCGCCGCTCGCCACCTGCGCAAGCTCCCTGACCGGTTCTCCAGGATTCGTGGAAATCAAAAAGCGTACCTCGTCAAACCCGTTTTCGGAGAGCTTCTCCTCATCGGCTTCCACCCGGATCTCAAAAACCGCCTGCGTGAAATTCAAGTCCGCCAGCGCCTCCTGCATCTTTTCTGACAATACCCGCGCGTTTTCCCTGCGCAGATCGGAAATTTCCGCCGCAAGCGCAAGGGCTTCTCCTTTCAGCGCCGCCGTCTCCTCCTCGAGCGCCGCCCGGTAAGCGTCGTAATCCTGATACTTTTCTATTGTCTCCAGAGCGCGTTCCCGATAATCCAGAATTTCCTCCACCGTATTGCCATATTTTGACTTTAATCGGTTTAAAAGGTTCAAACGCGTTTCCGTCTGCTCAAACTGCCCGGCGTCAAACTCCAGCCCTGAAAGGTACGCCGCCATCCCTCTGTTATAATCGTTCAACAGACTGTCTATGTCCAGAAGCTGCTTCTCATACTCCATAAGTGTCTCGTCGTAGGCTGAAACGGAACGAATTTCCTTGATCGCCCTCGCGATTACGCTGCCCGCCCCGCTGTTCTCATAACCGCACAGGGCATGGACGTTCACTGCCGCCTCCTCGATCTTTCTGGCATTGCTCATGCGCTGGTACGCGCGTTCCACCTCCGCGTCCTCGCCGGGAACGAGAGCCGCCTCCTCGATCTCCCGACACTCAAACTCCGCCAACGAGCACTCCTTCTTCCGTGTCTCCTCGTCGGTCTCGTTCTCGGACAATTTCCTGCATTTATCCCGGTATTGACGGTAAACCTCTCTGAGCCGTTCCTTTTTCCCCGAAAGCCCGCTGCCCGCGTAGGCGTCCAGTATCTCAAGCTGTTTTGCCTCTTTCAAAAGGGACTGGTGCTCATGCTGTCCGTGAATGTCAATCAGAATCTCTGAAAGCTGTCTTAACTGTTTCGCGGTCACGGTCTCCCCACACACCTTGCACTGGCTGCGGTTCTCCATGATTTTTCGCTGTACGATGACCTGTCCTTCCTCCAGCGTAAGTTCCATATCCTGTATGGCTTTAACCTGCGCCGGATCTTCCACCGTAAATACCAGCTCTACCAGCGCATACTCCGCTCCCGACCGTATCATCTCCTTGTCCGCCTTCGCGCCCAGCGCCAGATTGATAGAACCGATGATAATGGACTTTCCTGCGCCGGTCTCCCCGGTCAGGATATTGAGCCCGCCGCCGAAGGTGACTTCTGTCTCATCAATTAACGCCAGATTTTTCACATGTAAACTCTGTAACATTTTATCCCACCATTCTGCCGATCTTCTCCATCACGATCCTGGCATCCTGCTCGCTCCTCATAGCCATCATCACCGTGTTATCCCCGGCGATACAGCCCACGACCTCCTCGATCTTCATAGCGTCCACTGCCGCTGCCACAGCCATCGCCATACCCGATACGGTCTTTAATACAAGAAGGTTCTGCGCCAGCTCCATAGACACATACCCTTCCTTCAAAACCCTGCCGTACTTATCTCCCAAATGTACTTCCTCCCCGCCGAAAGCCACGTACTTTTGACGCCCCCTGCCGTTTGGAATTTTAGAAAGCTTCAGCTCCCTGATATCTCTGGACACGGTCGCCTGCGTGACCTCATATCCGTCCGCCCGCAGCCGCTCCACCAGTTCCTCTTGGGTTTCTATCTCATTCTGTGTAATCAGCTCTGTAATCCTTTCGTGTCGCTTCTTTTTCATAACGCGTTAATTCCTTCTCTATGTCTCACTCATTTTTTTGTGGAGCACTGTCAAAAAGCTCTCCGTGTTCAGCCGGACAATCCCCGTCGTCTTCTCGGATCGGCGAATCCGAATGCGGTCGCCGGTCTTAAGCGTCACTGTGTTACTGCCGTCAAAGTTTGCCTCCACCACCTGCTCTTGCCCGTCCTTCCACTCGGGAATCTCCACCGTAATTTCATCTTCCGGCGAAAACACAATGCTGCGGGTATTTAAGGTGTGCGGACAAATCGGTGTCAAAAGCAGCAGTCTCGCCGACGGCTCCACAATGGGTCCGCCCGCTGAGAGATTGTATCCTGTAGAACCGGTGGGCGTTGCCACAATCACGCCGTCCGCGCAGTAATCATGCAAAAATCGGTCATTCACATAAATGCGTACATTCAGAATCTGCAGGGAACCGCATCTGGAAATAACGATATCGTTGAGCGCATACCGCTTTTCTCCCTCATCCGACAACACCCTGCCGGACAGCATCATCCGCTCCTCCCTCACAAATTCATCCCTAAGAAGCTTCTCCACCGCCTCCTCGGCGCAGGCGCTCTCCACCTCCGCCAGATACCCCAGCGTACCGAGATTGATGCCCAGAAGTGGAATATCGCTGTCCAGCATGTTTCCCGCCGCCCGAAGCAGCGTCCCGTCGCCACCAAGCACCAGCGCGCAGTCCACCCCGTCCGTGCCCTTTTCCGTCAGCGCCTGTCTCTCGTTTTTGACGCAGACGGCTTCCCCACCATGCTTTTCAATGATAGATGTTATTTTATTTGTAATCGTCCCAACGGGGTCTTTCGACTCGTTGGTAATCAGATAAAACTTCTTCATCCGCTATTTCGCCTCGTCCAGTGCTCTGTGCGCCTCCTCCACCACTTCTTCGATCCGCGCGGCATGCCCCTTTGCCGTGGAAATGCCTTTCCCTGCCGCGATCAGCCCGTGGAGCGCGTCGATTGCCTCTTTTTCCGACATGTCCAAAACCTCCTCCGGAATTTCGATACGTTTCGCAATCCACATCAGATACTCAATATTTCCTTCCGGTCCCTTGATCGGCGAGTAGGTGAGTCCTCTCAACGAAAAACCGATCATATCCGCGTAATCGACAATCCGGTGCACCACCTCGATATGCACATTTCTGTCCCGCACTACGCCCTTTTTCCCGACCTTGTCGCGCCCTGCCTCAAACTGGGGTTTAATCAGGCAGACCATCTCTCCTCCCTGCTGCAAAAGCTTCCTCGCAGGAATGAGTATCTTGGTGAGGGAGATAAAGGAGACATCCACCGATGCAAAGTCGATGGGCTCTGCGATATCTTCATCCGTCACATAGCGGAAATTAGTCTTTTCCATGCAGACCACCCGCTCGTCGTTCCTGAGTTTCCAGTCTAGCTGTCCGTGCCCTACGTCTATGGCGTACACCTTTCCCGCACCGTTTTGCAGCATACAATCCGTAAACCCGCCTGTGGAGGCGCCGATATCCATACAGACCTTACCCTGTAACGTGATCGGAAACTGCCCGATCGCCCGCTCCAGCTTCAACCCTCCCCGACTCACATAGGGCAGCGTTCTGCCCTTCACCTCAATTTTTATTTTGCTCTCGTCAAACAGTGTGCCCGCCTTATCTTCCCTCTGGTTATCCACAAACACGTTCCCCGCCATGAGAAGCGCTTTCGCTTTCTCCCGGGAGGGCGCATAGCCCTGCCTGACCAGAATCACATCCAGTCTTTCTTTCATAATCCCTGCTTATCTGTCGCCGTCCGCCATGCCGCGGTCACCTTTTCCTCCACGGACACCGCGTCGATACCTGTCTCCTGCTTCAGAAGTTCCACATTGCCATGCTCCACATATTCATCCGGAATGGCGATACCGAGTACTTTTGTCTCAGTACCCAGAGAGTCCACAAAGTCTCTCACCCGGTCGCCGAACCCGCCGCTCGTCACATTCTCCTCCATGGTAACGATCAGCCTGTGGTTCTTACATGCCTCGCGGATCAGTTCCTCATCGATCGGCTTCACAAAGCGGGCGTTAACCAGTGAGCAGGAAAGTCCTTTTTCTTTCAGTTTTTCCCGCACTGCAAGCGCCACCTTCACCATGCTGCCCACCGCCAGAAGCAGGATGTCCTTCTCCGTAAAAAGCGGCTCACTCTTCCCGTAAACAATAGGCGCCCGGTATTCCTTCAGCCCGTCGTACGCCTCCCCTCTCGGATAGCGGATGGCAATGGGACCGCCAAACTCCACCGCAAACTTAATCATATCGGAAAGCTCCCACTTGTTTTTGGGCGCCATCACATGCATATTTGGTATGGACGACAGGTAAGACAGGTCAAACAACCCCTGATGTGTCTCACCGTCGCTCCCAACAAGCCCGGCACGATCGATACAGAATACCACAGGCAGATTCTGAATACAGACATCATGCAGAATCTGGTCATAAGCCCGCTGCAGGAAAGAGGAGTAGATCGCAACGATGGGTTTCATGCCACCCGCAGCCAGCCCAGCCGCAAAGGTCACAGCATGTTCCTCCGCGATCCCCACGTCAAAGAACCTCTCGGGATACATGTTCCGAAACCGTTTCAGCCCCACGCCGTCCGGCATCGCCGCCGTGATCGCCACCACTTTCTCATCCCGCTGCCCCAGCTTACACATAACCGTGGAAAAAATGTCCGTGTAATTCGCCTTCGCCTTGGGGGAGCTGGGAATACCCGTCTCGATATCAAAAGGCTCCGCCCCGTGGAACCTTGCCGGATGCCGCTCCGCAGGCGCGTACCCCCTGCCCTTCTGGGTAATGACATGAACCAGCACCGCCTTTTTGACCTTCCGCGCCTCCCGGAAGATATGTACCATCTCCTGAATGTTGTGACCGTCCACCGGTCCCAGATAAGTAATGCCCATGTCTTCAAAGAGCATCCCCGGCACCACCAGATGCTTAAAGCTGCTCTTGGCGCGCCTGATCTGGCTCACCACTTTGTCGCCGTATTTCGGCTTGCCGCGCAGAGAATTGTAAATCCCCTCCTTCAAATCCAGATACATATCCGCCGTCCGGATATTGTTCAAGTATTTGGAAACGCCGCCCACGTTCTCGGAAATGGACATGTTATTGTCGTTTAAAACAATGATAAAATTCGTCTCAAGACGGGAAGCATTATTTAACGCCTCATACGCCATGCCGCCTGTCAGCGACCCGTCGCCGATCACGGAGACAATGGTGTTATTTCCGCCCTGAATGTCCCTCGCTTTCACCATGCCAAGCCCCGCCGATATGGAGGTGGAGCTGTGTCCGGTGTCAAAACAGTCGCATTCGCTCTCCTTCCTCTTCGGGAAACCGCTCATACCACCGAATTTCCGCAGGTTCACGAAACCGTCCCGCCGCCCTGTCAAAATCTTATGAGTGTAGGACTGATGCCCCACATCCCAGATCAGTTTATCCTCCGGCAGGTTTAAAAACAAATGGAGCGCCATGGTCAGTTCCACCGCCCCCAGATTAGACCCGAGATGCCCGCCGGTCACGCTGATAGACTGAATCAGAAATTTTCTGATCTCCTCCGCCAGTACCCCGTAATCCTCCGGCGCAATCTGCTTGATATCATTTGTCTGTGTTATCTGCTCAAGTAACATACGTGTGCCCCTTATTTTTCTCTGTAGATCAACTGCTCCACCAAAGTTTCCAGAAAAGCGTTCCTGTGGGGAAACGCGCTCAAAATCCCGACCGCCTCCTCGGAAAGCGCCTTCACCTGTCTTTTTGACTCCTCCAGCCCGTGCATTGCCACATAGGTCAGCTTGTGGTTCTTCTCATCGCTGCCAGTGGGTTTACCAAGTACTTCCAGACTGCTCGTCACGTCCAGAATGTCGTCCTGAATCTGAAAGGCGACGCCGATATTTTCCGCACATCGTTCAATCTGCTCCACCGCCTTCTTGTCAGCCCCCGCAAGGACGGCTCCTATCATCATTGCCGCCTGAATCAGCGCGGCGGTCTTATTTTTATGGATATATATAAGCGATTCTTCCGTCACCTCGGTCTCCGGTTTCTCCGCCAGAAGATCTGCACACTGACCGCCGACCATCCCGTAGACACCCGCCTTTCGCCCCAAAATGTTCATGGCGCACTCAATCCGCTGATAGTCCTCCATCGTTACCGCTTTGGCAAAAGCGCGGGAAGCCGTCTCATACGCATAATTCAAAAGTCCGTCCCCGGCAATCACGGCGATATCCTCCCCAAAAACCACATGGGTCGTCTTCCTGCCCCTGCGGTAATCGTCGTTGTCCAGCGCCGGCAGATCATCGTGGATCAGGGAGTAGGTGTGGATAAACTCAATTGCCGCCATAAACACAGGCAGCGCCCTCACTGTGGCAGACCCCGGTACTGCGGTCACGTCCGTCCGCCACACTTCCTCCGTCTCCGCGAACAATGCCGCGCTCTCTGCCATCATCAGCGGACGCAGCCTCTTTCCCCCCGCCGACACCGCATATGCCATAGCCTCCAGCACCTTGCTCTGGTACCCTTCCGGTTTCGGCAGGTAAGATACGAGTATGTCCTCCACCTTTCCGGTTTTCCTCTCCAGTTCTTCTCTAAAATTCATCCAGACCTCCGTCCTCGTTGATCTTAAGCACTTTCTTCTCCACCCGGTCTATGGTCTCATTGCACTGTGCCAAAAGCGCCATACCCCGGTTATACTCCGCAAAGGACTGCTCAAGCGTAATGTCCTCCGCCTCCAGCCGCCCGATCACTTCCTCTATCTGCGCAAACGCTTCCTCCAAGGATAACGCCTGTTCTTTTTCTGATGTCTCTTCTTTCTTCTTAGCCATTCTGCTTCTCCTGTACCTGCGCCAACAGGCTGCCGTCCTTCACATAGACCCGGATCTGCTCTCCCACCTCCACCTGCTCCACAGAGGACAGAGTTCTTCCGTCTGCGTCTGACGCATAGGCATATCCCTGACTCAGTTTTTCAAGCGGCGACAACCCTTTCATCTGCGCCGCGTAGAGCGCAAGACTGTGACGCGCTTCCTGCAGCCTTCTCTCCATCGCCGCCTGCAGACGCTCCTCCAGCGATACTGACTGCGTTTTTTTCGTGCGGAGAATGTACAAAGGACTCAGATAACGAAGCCGCACCCCGTACTGTGCTGCCCTGTTCCGGCAGCCCTGTATCGTTCTCCCGCAGAGACGCTGCATGTCTACCGCATACTCTTCCATCCGCTCTTCCAACTGTCCGAAATCGCAGACCGCAAGTTCCGCCGCCGCAGACGGCGTGGGCGCGCGCAGATCCGCCACAAAATCCGTGATCGTCACATCCGTCTCGTGCCCGACTGCGGAAATAATCGGGACGCTGCAGTCAAAAACCGCCTGTGCCACCGCCTCCTCATTGAAAGCCCAGAGATCCTCGATGGAACCGCCGCCCCGACCCACAATAATCGTATCGACCTGCAGACGCTCCAGCGCACGAATCCCGTTGATGATGCTGGGCGCCGCCGCCTCTCCCTGCACGATCGCCGGATAGAGAATCACCTGCACATAGGGGTTCCTTCTGGTCGCCACGTTGATGATGTCGCGCACCGCCGCCCCCGTCTCAGCCGTCACCACGCCCAATACCTTTATATAGCGCGGAATCGGGCGCTTATACTCCTCGGCAAACATCCCCCGCTCTGCAAGCTCCGCTTTCAGCCGCTCATATCTCTCATATAAGGCACCGATTCCGTCCAGTTCTATCTGTCTGGCGTATAGCTGGTATTTCCCGTCGCGCTCATAAATGTCCACACTTCCGCTTACAATAACCTGCTGCCCCTCTGTCATGCGAAACGGAAGACCTCTCCTGTCCGACGAAAACATAACGCATGATATTGCGCTTTTTTCGTCTTTCAGCGTAAAATAAATATGTCCGGAGGTATGATATTTACAATTACTGATCTCACCCCTAATCCGGACTTTCTGCAGCATGAAATCCTGTGTGAACATGTTTCTGATATAGGAATTGACCTGCGCCACCGTGTATACATTCTGCATACGTCTGCCTCTTACGCGAATTTTGCCAGAACGCCGTTCACAAACCCGTAGGAAGCGTCCTGCCCGAATTTTTTCGCCAATTCCACCGCCTCATTGATCGCAACGCCGGTGGGCACATCCTCGTCGTAACAGATTTCATAGACCGCCAGACGCAGGATCGTCAAATCTACCTTACTCATTCTCCCGGTATCCCAGCCGGAAGCCTTCTCATTCAAAAGTGCATCAATCTCAGCCAGCTTCTCGGAAATCTTATGGTATTTCTCTGAAATATAGGAGGCGTCCCCGTCCGTCGCGGCATCCTCATCCTCAAAGAACAGCTCCTCCTGCTCCGGCATATCTTCCATCTTATTAAATTCTACCCGGAACAGCAGCTTAAATATCTGTTCGCGCAACTCTCTTCTGCTCATAAACCACTCGTCCTATTTGTCTTTTGTCACGTTGATGCCGGCAATGCGGATATTCACATCCAGCACCTCAAGCCCGGTCATATTCTCAATCGCACCTTTCACCTTCGTCTGCACTCTCTGACATGTGGCAGGGATATTGTAGCCGTATTCCATGGTGATCGCAAGCCCCACCTTGACCTTTTTCCCTGACACTTCCACCTTGGCTCCTCTGGAAAGCCCCCTGACGCCTACCCTGCTTAAGAGATCGTTCGTGAGATTGCCCGCCATAGCGGCAACCCCGTCCACCTCTGTCGCTGCAAGCGCGGCGATCATCGCCACCACGTCATCCGCGATCTTCACTGTCCCGGCTTTCTCCTCCTGTAAATCGTATCCGCTCTTTGTCTCTTCTTCCATGTTTTCCTCATTTCCGCGCCGCTTCCCGCGCATAATGCAATATTTGTCCATAATTAGGATAAGTATATCAAAATTTCTGGTTTTTGCCTAGTCCCATCCTAGCGCCATCAAAGCCAGAAGCTCAAGCTGTACTGCTTTTCATTCTCCACATAGGACACCGCTTTGTCCGGACAGTTCAGATAACGGAAAACCCCCTGTTCCCCGATCAGCGTCTCCTGCATTTTCCGGTAGATATCGGGTCCCTCGCATTTCAGCGTCACATAGGTGTCTCCCCGCTCGTAACTTTCGGTGAAAATTTTCTCGATCTTTTCCTCGTCGAACTCCGTGAAGTAAACGCCCTCGCGCACATAGAAATTGGCGTCTATGGACGTACACTCAGGCATTTCCACCACATTTTCCTGCGTATGCGTCTGCTCCATCTGCTCTGTGGTCACGCAGAGATAATCATAATTTATTGTCGGTATTTTCTCCACGGGATAATCGCCGCCGCCCACCGCCTGATAGGACGCGTCTCCCCACGTGGTGTCCACATAATAGTATGCCCCGTCGATCCGTACCAGATTCCATGCGTGTCCCTCTCCGCCCACAACCCTGCCGAGCACAAGCGTGGAAAAGACACCCGCCCGCTTCAGGAGATACTGCGTCGCCTTCGCATATCCCTGACATACAGATTTCCGTTCCAGAAACACAGAGCATATATTCTGGCTGTCCTTCGCCGCCGCGTCATAGTCCGTATGGTGAATCAGATACTCATAGACATACTTCACCTTCTCATACTCATCCGCATCCTCCGGCATTCCGGCAAGGCATTGGTTTACATAACTATCAATCTGCCGCTGTTTCTCCTCCACTTCCTCCGGACTGAACCGATAGCTGCCCGTAAAGGTAATCTTTTTCAAGATACTGCCCAGCGTGTACTCCGTATAACTGTATCCCTCCACATAGAAGATTTCGGGATGATCGTTTAACACACACTGAAACACGCGGGAAATCAGATCCTTATCGCAGCTGGAAAGCTTCACATTCTCCTTAAAATGGACCAGCGCCTCGAGAATTTCCAGATAGACCTCCTGCTCCTCCTCCGACAGCTTCCCGAAGGCGTAGCAGTCCGCCTGCTCCCGCCGCAGCTCTTCGTCCGTCCGGGTGAGCACCTGCTCGGGCAGATTCTCCTTTGTCCCTCCCGCCGCCATATCCTCCTGCCTGTAGAGACTGCTTTCACTGTGGGACAGTCCCTGCGCCGCAAAGTAAAGGGTGCCGGTGAAAACCAGCATGCAAAACAACAATATCCCCGTCTTTTTCATACGCTTTCACCCTCCTTCCCACAGGCTGTCCCGCCCTCTTACGTTCTGCCAAACTCAGACAGAATCAGTCCTTCATTTCTCTCCACCGTCATGCCAATGCTCCACTGGTTGACGAAAAGCAGAAGCGGATTATCCTTTAAATCCTTGATTTTCTTCATGTCCGACGTGCCGGTCAGCTTGTCCAGATCAATGTCCTTATTCTCAATCCAGCGGATATATTCGTAAGGCAGGTTCTCCAGTTTAATCTCCACGTTATATTCGTTTTCCAGCCGGTATTTCAGCACGTCGAACTGCAGAACGCCGACCACGCCGACAATGATCTCCTCCATACCGGTATTAAACTCCTGAAAAATCTGGATGGCGCCCTCCTGCGCAATCTGCATGATACCCTTGACAAACTGCTTGCGCTTCATGGTGTCCACCTGTCTGACCCTCGCGAAATGTTCCGGCGCAAAAGTGGGAATCCCCTCATAGGCAAACTGCTCCCCGGGCATACAGACCGTATCCCCTATGGAAAAGATGCCCGGATCAAACACGCCGATAATATCGCCCGCATACGCCTCGCTCAATATTTTGCGCTCGTCTGCCATGATCTGCTGGGGCTGGGACAGACGCATCACCCTGCCGCCCTGCACATGCCGGACTTCCTCGTTCACATCGAACCGCCCCGAACAGATACGCATAAATGCTATCCTGTCCCGGTGCGCCTTATTCATGTTCGCCTGAATTTTAAATACAAAGGCAGAAAAATCATGTTCCACCGGATCGATCAGCCCCACGTCCGCCCTGCGGGGCAGCGGTGTGGTCGTCATCTTCAAAAAGTGCTGCAGAAAAATTTCCACACCAAAGTTCGTAAGCGCCGACCCGAAAAACACCGGTGTCAGATTTCCCGCCTGAATCTGCTCTAAGTCAAAGGGCGCGCTCGCACCGTCCAAAAGCTCGATTTCATCGGTGAGCTGCGACAGAAAGTCCTCCCCTATCTGCGCTCTCAGATTCTCTGTCTCCGCAAGCGGGATCCTCGTGGCATGTCCCTCCTTCGTCCCCTTCTCCGTATCGGCATAGGTGATCACACACCGGCTCTCCCGCTCATATACGCCCTTAAAATTCTTTCCTGAGCCGATGGGCCAATTCACCGGGCAGGTGGCTATCCCCAGCTCCTTCTCGATATCATCCAGAAGCTCAAAGGTATCATTGGCGTCCCTGTCCATCTTATTGATAAAGGTAAAGATCGGGATATGCCGCATCACGCAGACTTTAAAGAGCTTGCGCGTCTGTGCCTCTACGCCCTTGGAGGCATCTATCACCATCACAGCCGAATCCGCCGCCATCAGCGTCCTGTATGTGTCCTCCGAAAAGTCCTGATGCCCCGGCGTATCCAGAATATTAATGCAGAACCCGCCATAGGAAAACTGCAGCACGGAGGAGGTGACGGAAATACCCCTCTCCTTCTCAATCTGCATCCAGTCGGAGACCGCATGTCTCGCCGTCGCCTTGCCTTTGACGCTGCCCGCCAGATTAATCGCTCCCCCGTACAGCAGAAACTTCTCAGTCAGGGTCGTCTTTCCCGCATCCGGGTGCGAAATGATCGCAAATGTTCTTCTTCTGTTTATTTCGTCCGCATAATTTCCCACGTTTTTATCCTCCAACTACGATATTGCCATTCTACAGCATGGATGTGCCTGCAAACTCCGGTTTGATCCCGAAATAGGAAAGCACCGTCGCGCCGATATCCGCAAAGGTCTCTCGCGTACCCAGATTCCCCGGCTCAACCAAACTGCCGTACATCAAAAACGGCGTGTGCTCTCTTGAGTGATCGGTGGACACCGTATATCCCGGATCGCAGCCGTGATCCGCCGTGATCATCAGAATATCCTCCTCCCTAAGCCTGTCCAGAATCTCCGGCAGTTTCCCGTCGAAATAGGTGAGCGCCCGGGCGTACCCGTCCACGTCGTTGCGATGTCCGTAAAGCATGTCGTAGTCCACCAGATTGACAAAGCACAGTCCCTCGAAATCTTTTTCCAGATATGCCAGCGTCTGCGCGATGCCCTCCTCATTTCCCTTCGTGTAGACAGCCTCCGTAATGCCTCTCCCCGCAAAAATATCCTTGATCTTGCCGACGGAGATAACCTCTTTTCCGGCGTCCTTCAACTGATCCAGCATGGTCACAGCCGGCGGAAGCAGCGAAAAGTCATGTCTTCTCGGTGTCCTCGTATAATTGCCAGACGTCCCCGTAAAGGGTCTGGCAATCACCCTGCCCACGCCGTGTTCTCCCTGCAGGATTTCCCTCGCCTGCCTGCAGTATTCGTACAGTGTCTCCACCGGCACCACATCCTCGTGCGCCGCAATCTGGAACACGCTGTCCGCAGAGGTATAAACGATCAGATCTCCCGTCCGCACATGCTCGTCGCCGTACGCTTTAATCACCTCTGTTCCGGAGTAAGGCTGGTTGCACAGCACACCTCGGCATGTCGCTTCACAAAAAGCGTCCAGCACCTCCTTCGGAAAACCATTCGGATAAGTGGGCAGCGGTTTCTCTGACAAAACGCCCGCAATCTCCCAATGCCCTATGGTAGTATCCTTGCCTTTGGACGCCTCTTTCATACGGGCGATTCTCGCCGTGGGGGACGCCGTTTTCTCCCCGCAGGTGACGCCGTCCAGATTGAAAAGCCCTAACGTCCCCATATTTGGCATAGCGAACTCGGGGCTTTTGGACACGGACAGCAGCGTATTAGTTCCCTTATCGCCGTAGCTCTCCGCGTCCTCCATCTCCCCGATTCCAAAACTGTCTAACACAATCAGAAAAATTCTCTTCATCTTTTGCCTCCCTAAAATTAACTTGCATTTTGGCGCTGGCTTCGACACCATGCAACAAGTGCATGGCGCGCATGTAAAAGTAACATACTTTTCTATAGTATCATAAAACCCTTCCCAATGCACACAGGAATTATTTCGTCCGCCTGCGTTTTTATTTCTCGTCGGAATTTACCGTGCTGATCACAACCGCGTCCGCACTCACGCCTGTCTTTCGGATAACGATATCCTCAATCTGGGCGCGCTGTGCCTCGGAAAGCTCCGCCGTATTCACGACCACGTCCACGCTGTCCCCGTCTATGCTGACAATGGCGTCGTCAAAGCCCTTCGCCTCCAGCAGAATCTCCGCCGCCGTCTCCTTCTCCGCAATGTCCGTCATGGAGATCATGCTGCTCACCGCCTCCTGCTTCTGTGTCTCGCTGATGTTAGCGTTATTGATAATCTCCAACAGCGTCTCCTTATTCTGCACCCTCGTCTGTTCCTTCTCGAGCTTCGCGCCGGAGAGTGCCGACGATGTCTCAGCCGATGTGAAGACCGCCTCGCCGGGCACCTCATCCATCTGCTCCTCTGCGAGCGCCTTCGCCAGTTCCTCGTCCACGCTTCCGCTCTCCGCCATAGTCACGTCGCTGTCCAAACTCTCTATATCGCCGGATGCCTGAGCCATGTCCTCCTCCGACAAATCCAAAAGCGCCGCGTACTCCGCCTCCGCATCTTCCTGCGTGAGCCCGGTTGCCCCCATTTCCCCACTCACGCTCATCAAGTCCTCGTCCGTCACCTTGGTACCCGCAAAATTCAAGTACCCCGCCACCGCGATCATAATTGCCAGTGCCGTAATCATCATCTGGTTCTTCTTAATCATATTCTTCAATTTCTTCTCCCCTTCACTGATTATTTGTTTTCATTTTAATTATTGCTATTCTATTCATGTCTACATCAAATAATACCTGAATCACCTCGATTATATCCCTGCGCACCTGCGCCCGGTCAGCGCCCTCCGCGATCACCACAACCCCCTCCACATCCGGAGATACAGTCTTGACCACTAAGGGCACGTTCTGCCCCCGTTCATCCACGGTGCGGACCACCGTCTTATCCAGTCGGTTCTCCGATATATGGCGGCTCCCTCCCGCCGCGTCCGTCTCCGTCGTGTCCGAAGACTCCTCCGTCCCATCCCTCGCCAGCATCATCTCTTCCGATTCCCCTGTGTAAAGCAAGACTCTGACTTTTCCCGCCCCCTCCACGCACCGCAGGCTCTCTTCCAGTTTTTCCTCCCAGTACGTCACGTAGTCCTCACTGGGCTCCTCTTTCGCAAACATATGTTCGTTTTCTATGATAGCTCCTGACGCGTCCGATAAACCGGACTTTGACTTTTCTTTTTCCACCGGCAGGGAAATCACGCAGAGCAGGACGCCCGCCAGAATCAGTATCAGGCACTGATCTTTTCCGAGTTTCTTCCCGCCGCTTATCCGCCCGAAAAACTTCTTAGCCTCTTCCATCCGGTCTCACCTCCACTCTCTCTTCCTCCATCTCCAGAAGCGCGGCGAACCGAGCCCGGTAGGACTGAAAAGACTTTCCCGTATCTGTTTCCCTCTGCTGTCCAACCACAATCTCCCCGATGCCGATCTGCCTGCCCTCCTCCTCTTGCGCCCGTTCCCTCAAAAAAACCGTAATCGCAGGCTGCAGCGTTCCTGCCTCCGCACCGGAATCCTGCATCAGCCGGATCGAAACGCGGCTCACACAGTACGCATCCCCCGTCAGTTCCCGGTTTAGCTGCTCCTTAAGCGCCGTCTCCATCCGGTCGGTCACCTCCCCCGTCACGCCGCCTGTCTCCAGCTCAGCTGAAAAATCGGGTATATCCGCCAGTTCCTCCCATTTTTCCATAAGCTCCCGGGGTTCCTCCCATACAGCGCCCGCAAGCTGTAAAACGGGTTTCAGAAAGAGGAGCAGTATGATAATACCCGACACGGATTTGATATACTTCTCGTACTGCCTCCCCGGTGCGAAATGCACCACCGCCTGCGCCGCTATCATAAAAACGCCGATCTCCCTGATCGTGTCGAGCATACCGCCACCTCCGTTCAACGCAACGCCTGCCCTGTGGAATAGCTGATGATTGCCGCCTGAATCAGAAACATCCCCACAGAAGTCAGCGCAATCCGCAAAAGCATCAGATTGCCTTCCCCCACCCTGCTCGCACAGTTTGTCAGCCGCTTGTCGCTTATGATGCCGATCAGCGCCGCACTCAGCTTAATCACGCACGCCGTCATGGCAATTTTCAAAACCGGCGCCGCACAGAGGGCAATCAGCATAAACGTCATAAAAAGCCCAAGGCTGTTTTTGACAAGCACAGCCGATCCCAGCACCATCTCGAACATTCCCTCCGTCAGCCCGCCGATTCCCGGCATTGCGGAGAGTGCCTTCCTTACCGCCGACGACTGCAAAGAATCAATAACAGGCGATATCATAGACTGTAACAGGCTGAATCCGGTGAGCAGCCATACGGAAAACTTAAGGCTCCCCTTGATCGCCTTCTCTAAAAGTTCCAAAAGCAGCGCAAGCTTTTCCTCCATCCAGATTCCGTTAATCACCGTCAGCAGAACATAGGCGTAGACGCAGGGCACCAGCACCGAAAGATACCCCCTCTCAATCAGGTAGACTGCCACCAAAAGGAGCTGATAGTACACCGTCGCCGAAGCAGGTCCGGAAGATGTGCCGACAGCCAGCATATAAGTCGGAACATACAGTCTGACAAAGGTCACAACGCCGTTTAAAATCTCTTTCACCGCCCCCGCCGTCTCCGCAAAAAATTTTAGGAGCACCGCAATCAGCAGCAAATATACAAAATAGAATGCGAGATCGGACACCTGGTGATCGCGGAACAAATCGGCAAAGCCTGAAAAGAGCGCCGCCGCCACCCCAAGAACGAGAATTGTGAAAAATAACACTCGAAATTCTTCTCTCTGGAACAAGACCGCCCCGGAAATGCCGCCGCAAAGCTTTTTAACCGCCTCCCAAAGCTGACCTGTCATAATATCAGCAAGCACCGCTTTCGCATCAAAGGAATACGAGGGAAACAACCTGTCGAAATCCCTTGCCAGCGCATCCATCTCCAGCTCCTCCCACACAAGTGCGCTCTCCTGTGGTTCCATCCTTAAACCTCCCCTCTCTTACAGTATCGACTGTATGCTCTCCATCAGAGAAGACAGCACCGGCATACCCATAGAAAGAATGTAAAGTTTACCAAGCATCTCCACCTGCCCCGCCACCCCGGCGTACCCTGCATCTTTACAGATCCCCGCGCAGAATTCACAGGCATAGGTGGCGCCCACCGCCTTTAAAAGCAGCGCCAGATAACTGTAGTTGTCCCGCAGATAACCACGCAGCGCCTCCATCCCCGACAAAATCTGCATAAAATAACGCATGATATATTCTAACATCACAAAGCAGACCGCAAGCGCCACATAGACACCGTATTCCGCCTTGTGACTCTTCAGCGACACCGCAAGCAGCACCCCGACTACGCCGACGACACCCGCTTTCACCATATCCATACCATTTACCCTCCCTGCCAAGCAGCACTCGCGATTGAATCATCGGCTTAAATCTGATCACAATTCAAACAACTGCTGCATCATTACAAACAGATCATAGATATACGGAACAATCCAAGTTAAAACAAGAATTAACCCGGCAAGGCTGATTAGAAAGGCATGTTCCTCTCTTCCGCTATGTTTTAAAACTTGATTTAATATTGTGACCAAGATACCAACTGCCGCTATCTTGAAAATCAGACTAACGCTCATTCGTCCTCCCCGTTTTTCACAGCAGCAGTATCGCAAGAAGAAGCCCGGTCAGTATACTGACGCTGTGTATCATTTTTGATCTGTTTTCAAAAGTTTCCTCCGCCTGCCGGTACCTGCCCTCCAGAAATTCTTCCGCCTGTCCGACACGTCCTGCCTGTCCGATCTCTTCGCGGAAACACAGGCTTTTCGCAAGCTCCATCATTGTTCTTCTCTCATCCTCCCGCAAGGGTAACGGCTCCAGACACTTCTCCATCTCCTCCTCCCAGACCTTCGGGAAATCCGCGCTGCCCTCCCCTGCCGTCCTCCCGTAGATACTACCGAAGCATATAGAGTAACACCCGTCACTCGATTCTGCCAACAGCAGGCAGATCTCCGGCATCGTATGCTTTCCGTAGGAAATTTCACTCCTCATCCGGGACAGCATTCGGGACAGCGCCCGCAAGTGCCTCACCCGCTCCCTCTCCTGCCCCGCCAGACTGTGCCCCCATCCGGCGCAGCCGGCGAGAATGCACAAAAAACCTATCGCCCTGTACATGGTTTCCCTTCCCCGTCATAAATTCCCGCAATCCTGCACACGCCCTGCCTGCGATCCAGCATTACATACCGTTCAAACAATCTCTGCTCTATCATATAACGCATGTAATTTTTCTGTCTCACTTCCTCCATGGAACCGCCGTGAATTGTCGCCAGCAGTTTACAGCCGCAGCCGCCCGCCATCTGCAGCGCCTGCGCGTCCGCCAGACTTCCGATCTCGTCCACCGCGAGCACCTGCGGCGCCATGGATCGTATCAGCCGCATCATGCCCTCCACCTTTGGACAGCCGTCCAGCACATCCGTGCGGATTCCCACATCATTTTGCGCCACGCCGAGATAACTTCCCGCGATCTCCGAGCGTTCATCCACCACACTCACGTTGACCCCCCGCCCGTAAACCGTTCCGTCCGAAACCTGCCTGATGATGTCCCGAAGCATGGTTGTCTTTCCCCCGCCCGGCGGGGATATCAGGAGGGTGCTCATCACTCGTCCCTCCTCGAACAGGCGGGGCATCAGCCCGTCCGCGGCACCCCGTATCTGGTGGGCAATACGGATATTTAAATAACGTATGTATTTCATATTCTTAATTCGCCCTTCTCCGTCCAGAATCACCTGTCCCGCGAGCCCTACCCTATGCCCGCCCCGAACGGTCAGAAAACCTTGTCTGATTTCATCTGCAAAAGCGTAGATGGAATATCTGCACAGATGCCCCAGCATGCCTTCCAACTCTTCCGGCGAAGGTTTTGCCGCTTTTTCCGGCATGTCCACAATCCGCCCCGGCATGTCCACAAAATATTCTCTGTTATCAACCAATATGGATATAGGCATCCCCGCCCGGAGCCGGATTTCCTGAAGCCTTTTCGCCCGTTTCGCCACTTCCTGCCATCTGTCCCGGCTCTCCTCTGGAAACAAGCAGAGAATCTCCTCCGCGCGCATTGCCATCCCCCCCTCATCTGTCTCATTACAATATATGAATCTTTGTCCAAGTTATGCCTTGCAAAAAAAACCAGTGGCATTTCATGCGAAAAGAGGGTAGAATAGATAGGGAAAATGGTGATAAAAGAGGAACCGATATGAAACTGGACATGCACTGTCACACAAAAGAAGGGTCTCCCGACGGGAAACTGGAATTGCTGGAAAACATTTCGATTTTAAAGCAGAAGGGCTATCAGGGTATGCTCATCACAGATCATAACTCCTACAAGGCATACCGCTATTATAAGAAATTAAAGGAAAAACCGGACGATTTTGTTGTCCTGAAAGGCATAGAATACGATACCATAAATGCGGGGCATATGCTTATCATCATGCCCACCGGCGTCAGCCTGCCGATCTTGGAGCTGCGGGGACTTCCCATCATCCTCCTCATAGAGATCGTGCATTTTTATGGCGGCATTATCGGACCCGCGCATCCCTGCGGCGAAAAATTTTTAAGCATCTGCAACACGCTGCGCGGCAGGTTCTATGAACATATTTACCACAAGTTTGACTTTGTGGAAGGCTACAACGCCTGTGAGGACGCGGATTCCAATATGCGCGCCATGGCGCTTGCCACGAAAAACAACCTCCCCTGCTTCGGCGGCAGCGATTCCCACAAGGAGGACTGCGCCGGTTTCGGTTACACGGTTCTGCAGGAGGACATTTCCTCTGAGACGGATTTGATCAAATACATCCGCGCCGGCAAACCTACCATGATCGGCGGGCGGCACTACATGCATACCACGAAAGCGAAACTCGGCAGGGCAAACAGCGTGCTGGTATACTCATTCTGGCTCTACAATAAGTTTCTCGCACTGTTCCGCCGCAAGGCGCGCAATTTCGAGCTGATGGAAAACCAGCTCCTCGACTCCATCCGCGCCGGCAAACGCAAAGACCCACGCTATATTCCGTTGGGGGACGAGTAAGGCAGACATGTTATCTCTCTGCCTTATCGTTCGCCAATTCTTTCAACTCCTCAAACTCACTCTCATATTTATCGCTTCGCATGGTCGGATTGTTTCGGATCATATCACGCTTATAAAAATCAAGAAGCCTGCCATAACCCGTTTCCCGTTCCAGATAGAGACTGAATTTGCCGCGCAGTTCAGCAATCTCCTCACGCACACTCTCCCCGTACGCCGAAGGTTTGCTCAAAAGCGCCTCCTTTATCATGGCAAAGCCCTGCTCCAGCCCGGCTGTCAGATCCTTCATGCGAGTCCCTCTGCGCTCTTCCCTGTCGAGACGTTTCTGCTCCTTCTCGTCATTGCTGAATGCAATCAGTACATCCAAACGCTTCTGCATACGAAGCAGCTCCTCCTTCATACCAACGAGCCTGACCATGAGGTCCCGCAGGTCGAGCGCCGCCTTGAAGGAAAGCGTAAAATCCGCCACGATGTAGACCGTGAGAAGCACGGTCAAATGATGCAGCACCTTCTCTGGCAGGGAGAACATCAGCTGCTCGATCGGTCTGTGTATCACTCTTGTCATCAAAATGGTAAAAAATCCCCACGCGATCGAGGACCGCAGGCAGATATGCCCCTTGTAGTTCATGAACCGCCCCGAATAATCCCAGTATCTCATCTTAAAGAGCGCTTCCATGGCGACCCCCGTCACGTACTCGAGCGCCGTCGCGCCAATCACACCCGCAAAATAGGTGAGCAGCACATTGTCCACGAACGGCATGGATACCACTAACATCATAATCGCTCCGGTACCGTACAACGGCAAAAAGGGACCTCTCATAAAGCCCCTGTTCACCCATTTACGGGATTTTATCGACACGAATACCGACTCGAAACACCAACCCCCGAAACAATAAAAGTAAAACAAAAACAACCACTGAAAACCTGTATAACCCAACATAGCCTTTAACCTTTCATACATCAGACAAAGCTGATGATCTCCTCTTTCGGTGCCTTCGTGCGTTCCACACTGAGGGCGCGCAGTATAGGACCTTCTCCCTGATACTGCTCAAAATACGACGTCTCCACCCGCGCCGTGACCTTCACCCACTTCTGTTCTTCAAGTTCTGCCGCCTGCCCGTACTCACAGGCGTACCCGAGGAAAGCCATGTCCTCCGCACAGCAGGTCATTGCCATACGCCCCGGCACAAAGTAATCCTTCGGGAACTGCTTCGGCTTCAACACCATCCCCACAAAGGAGACCGTCTTGCCCTCATAGCGCTCCGGGTGGTCCATGGTATCCAGATACCATATTCCATAACGCTCGTTATCTAGTTCTAGCACCGGCGCTTTCAGATCGTAGGGCAGATCCTCTTCCATAATCTCATTGATCTCCCCATTGGAATCCTCAAACACAATCTCCGCCTTTGGATTGATCGCCTTTACGTTCCGCTTGTAGCTGCCAAGGTCCTCCACCCCGTCACAGCGGTTGAAAATAATCAGCTCCGACTTCCGGATCTGCTCCGCAAGCAGAGACTTCATATTGGTAAAATACATGGGAAACGTGGAGGCATCGATGGTAGTAATCTGCTGCTCAATCTTCCAGTGCCAAGGCAGCTTCATCTCCTTATAATTCCACATGCCGTTAAACTCGATAATGATGCGCTCCGGCTTATGCTTTTTCTCCAGCTCGATCAGCCTGTTCGGCGTAAAATTCTTCTCCCCGTCGATCAGCTCAAGCACCGTTCGGCTCTGCTTAAGGAGCGCGGGATCGTACTCGTTTTCCCCCTCCTCGCACAAAATGAGCAGGGTTTTGCCCCGCACCTGAAAATAGGGCTGCGCCAGCGTATAGGTGATAAACTCTGTCTTGCCGCTCTCCAAAAAGCCGTTAATCATATAGACCGGTTTCAATCTTCCTTCATCCCTTTCTCGTTTCTATCTCATAAAATATCGCTTATAATTTATTTCTCAAACAGCGCCGCAAGCTTCTCCTCTTTCAGCTTGGATCCGATCACACAGAATTTGCCTGTCACGCCGGGGTTACCGTCCCTGACGTTGCTCTCCTCCGGCACATAGTCAAAATAAATCCAGCCGCCCTCTGCGCCGGCAACCATGCCCTTCGCGCGGAGCACCAGACCGTATTCCTCCTCCTTATCAAGTTCCGCCAAAATGTGCGCGATCTCCTCTTTGGTGTAAACCGCCGGCGTCTCAAGCCCCCAGCTCGTAAACACCTCGTCCGCGTGATGATGGTGGTGGTCGTGTCCCTCATGCTCATGGTCGTGGCAGCAATGTCCGTGCTCTTCATGGTCATGATCATGATGACAATGTCCATGCCCGTGCTCTTCATGCTCGTGGTCGTGATGACAGTGCCCATGCTCCTCGTGCTCATGATCATGGTCATGACAGCAATGCCCGTGCTCATGGTCGTGATGATGGTGGTGCTCCTCCTGCATCTCCATCACTTCCCGCATCAACTCCGCCTCCAGATCCTTCGCGCCCTCAATGGTTTCCAGTATATCCTTCCCCTCAAGCGCATCCCACGGCGTGGTGATGATAGTCGCCTTCGCGTTATGCTCCCTGATCATCGCCACACAGGCGGAAAGTTTCTCCTCGCTGATCTTGTCCGTTCTGCTAAGTACAATCGTTCCGGCATGTTCAATCTGGTTCACAAAAAATTCCCCGAAATTTTTGATATACATCTTACATTTGCAGGCGTCCACCACGGCAACCGCACTGCTCAGCTGCACATCCCTGTCCGTCATGGCATCCTGCACCGCCTTCATAACGTCGGAAAGCTTTCCCACACCCGAAGGCTCAATCAGAATGCGCTCCGGCGCATAGGTGTCCAGCACTTCCTTTAAGGACGTGCCGAAATCGCCCACCAGTGAGCAACAGATACAGCCGGAATTCATCTCCTTGATCTCGATGCCGGACTCCTGCAGAAAGCCCCCGTCTATGCCAATCTCACCGAACTCATTTTCAATCAGCACCACCTTCGTATCCGCCAACGCCTCCTTTAAGAGTTTGCTAATCAATGTGGTTTTCCCGGCTCCCAGAAACCCCGAGAAAATATCAATCTTTGTCATGTTACATCCTTCCTTTCCCTATAAAGCTCCCTAGTTTCCCGCGTCAATCTAAATTTAATTTCCTATTCATCACATACCACGTCAAAATATAGAAAATCACACAGCTAAAAATCCCTGAAATCAGCGTCGTCTCCCAGTCTGTCCCAAAACCGGAAAGATAATTCATGGGCGACACTTGGCTGTGAACCGCTGCCCGGATGGCAAAATATACCCCCTGCAGCATACTCTCCACGATATAGATGCCCACATACCACGCAAAGGAAAGCATCAGCTTGTGGTTTGAGGATAGCTGCCCGAGTGAGATGCACGCCCCCACCTTAAGCACTTTCGCAAAAAGCGTGAAAATATACGCTGTTATAGTCATAATCACCATAAACACAGAGACCTTTTCCGCCCCCAGATACTCGAGGGTGTCTACCAGCCCTTCCATCATGGATTTGACTATCTCTGTGGACGTGGCAAACAGAAAGATCACCGAAAAATAAATAATCAGCGAGTTCATCATCACCCAAAGCACGCTGACCAGCATCTTTGCAATAATAATATGATGCGTATCCACCGGAAGCGTATGGAGCAGATACCCCTGATCTCCGTAGGTTGACGTATAAAACCGGTGAATCAGATAGATCGCCGTGCCCACATAAACCGCAAACATACTCGCCACATAGGTGAACAACACCATCACCGCCACAAAATCCATCATTTGAAAATCGCTGGAATAGGGCGCTTTATCCATCAGGTATACCATCCATCTTGCAAGCCCCGTCATCACCACAGTCAGAAGGTTCGCGGACAAAAGCAGTTTCCATGTCGCCTTCCACTCATACTTCATCAATTTCCCTAGCATGCGAACACCTCCCTGAAAAACTGATCCACGGACTTGCGTTCATTGCGTCTGATCTGCTCTGCGCCCGCCTGCAGCACAATGCTTCCGTACTTGATAAACACCACCTCGTCAAGAATGTTCTCCACATCCGAGATCAGGTGCGTGGAGAGCAGAATGGAACCACAGCGGTTATAGTTGCTCACGATGGTATGGAGAATATAGTCCCTTGCGGCAGGATCCACGCCCGCGATCGGCTCGTCCAGAATATAGAGATCCGCGTCCCGGCTCATCACCATGATGAGCTGCACCTTCTCCTTTGTCCCCTTGGAGAGATTTTTCAGCCTCTCCTGCGGCGGAATCTGCAGCCTCGCCAGCATGTCAAAGGCTCTGTCCACCCGGAAATCCGGATAAAAGTCCTGAAAATACTGTACCAGCTCGAGCACCTTCATGCCCGGCTGTAAATAGGTCCGCTCCGGCAGATAGGAAATCCGCATCTTCGTGTCGATCCCCGGGCGCTGCCCGTTAATCAGCACTTCCCCCGCCGTAGGCTTCAAAAGCCCGTTCATAATCTTAATCAGCGTCGTTTTACCGCTGCCGTTAGGTCCCAGCAGACCGATAATCCTGCCCCGCTCCAAATTCAGATACACCTGATTCAACGCAATCTTTCTTCCGTAGGTCTTCGTCAGACCCATACACTGCACCACTGGCGCCATAAATCCCTTCCTTTCCCTCTCTCACGAAACCGTGATCCGATAGGACGCCTCGAAAGCCGTCCCCGTAAGCTTTTGTACCCACTCCCGTTCCTTGTAATCTCCTGTAAAATCCACACTGTCGCATCTGCCGTACCACGGCTCTATACAGATAAACGGCGCGTTCTTCTTCGGCGGCGACCAGACGCCGAACAGAGGTGCGTCAAACTCCACCGTCAGATAGGGCACAGCGTCCGGTCTGACTAACGCCACACTGTGCGCCTGATCTCCCTCAATCACAAGCGCGTCGTCGTCAAAAAGGTCAGCCGTGACAGGCAGCATGCCGTCTCGCAGCTTGTAAGTTTTCTTTTCCCCGCTTACCAGACCGCCTTCAATACAGGAGGTGACGATCTGATCCTTCGCATCAAAAAGCAGTTTATACTGTGTCTGGTCCGTCCCCGGATCAATGGGGCATAAAAACCCCGGATGTCCGCCGATGGAAAACCAGATCACATCCCCCGCCTTATTGACCACCCGCCACTTCACGATCACCGTGCTTCCGGAAAGTTCATATCCGATTTCCAATTGGAACGGGTAAGGGTACTTCTCCAAAGTTGTATAATCAGAATTCAGGGTAAACCAGATTTCCGAAGCCACCTGACTTTTTAGCTGAAACTCCATATCCCGGGCAAAGCCGTGCTGCCCCATGGCGTATTCTTTGCCGTCCACCCGGTATGTACCGTTCTTTAAACCGCCCACAATAGGAAAAAGCACCGGCGACGTCCGCCCCCAGTAGGCGGGATCTCCGTGCCACATATACTCCCTGTGGTCAGGCAGGCTCTTTAAAGACTTAAGCTCCGCCCCCATACTGTCCACCTGTATCGTAATCTTATCGTTGCTGATCTGAAATAACGCCATAGCCTCCTCCTTTTTACTCCCCAGTTCTTCTCACATTATTGTATCACAGCTTTCCGAAAAAGGATATCTTTTAATCCCCCGTGATTTCCCAGTAAGCCTCCCATACTTGATCTACGGGCACTCCCGCGATCTCGTTCCGGTAAGTGCCGCCTGTCAAAAGCCCTATCAGCCGCCCGCAGCCGTCAAACATACCGCCGCCGCTCATCCCCTCTCTGGCAAAGCCGCGCCCGTAAAGCATCTCTCCCCCAAAGGTCTCTATATATCTGTCAGTGTCCTCCAAGACGGCGTCCTGAAATATCGTCTCCTCTTCCTCCCTGCCCGCTCCCAGACAGAAAATCTCCTGTCCCTGCCGCATTTCAGAGAAAACGCCCTCACCCGCAAAGACGCTGCGAAGCTCAGATAACGCCTGTAATCCAATCTCTTCCCTGTCCACCCGCAAAAAACCCACGTCACAATCTTTTGAACTGCCGAGCACGCGGGCGCCCGCATAATACCCCTGCGGAAACCGTATCACACCCGAATCCTCCCGCCAGTAAGCGAGCACATGCCTGTTGGTGGCGATAACCGCCCCGTCAGCCGTCATCCGGAAAATCACCCCGCTGCCGTACGCAGTTCCCATATCGATCCGCACCACGCTGCCCTTTACATTTTCAAAAGCCGCTTCCAAATCCGGCTCCTCCAGCACAGGACAGTGATACAGGTCGAGCGCGATCATCCCCTCAAAGATATCCTCCCCGCTCACACTCTGAATCAGATGGGGCGGAAGGGACGGTTCCCCCGCCTTTACGGGCTGAGTCTGAAAAAGGCATCCCAGAAAAAATATAATAACGCAAGCCATTTTATTTATTTTTCCACCCTTCGCCACACGCCTCTCCTCGAAAGCCATACCTTTCACAGGGGCACGGGGAGGACTGCGTGCCTCTCCCCGTGCCCCTGATTAACAAATAGTTCTTTTCGCTTTGGGAGCGGAACGATAAGCCGGGTTATGTCGTGAATGATCATCTATCTAGGAGTTTCGTCGCCGAAACCCTCCAGCAACCTACCTGAGAGCGAACCGGGCCGGTCATTGCTCTCTGCTTGGTCTTGCTCCGGATGGGGTTTACACAGCCCGTCCCGTTACCGTGACGGCGGTAGTCTCTTACACTGCCATTCCACCCTCACTCAGCAGTACGCTGAGCAGTTTATTTTCTGTTGCACTAGCCTTGGAGTCGCCTCCACCGGATGTTATCCGGCATCCTGCCCTGTGGAGCCCGGACTTTCCTCACCTGCACCCTTTCGTCTGTGCAGCCGCGATCATTTATTCCACTCACCTTTTAACTTTAAACTTCAAAACAACTCCCGCCTACAAACTCCCTGCAGAGGGAATTTTTCGGCAGCTCCTCACTGCTGATGCCGAGGAAATATTCTAAAAACTTGAGCAGCCGTTTCGCCTCATGGTATCCCGGCTCCCCCTTCTGTATGCTGAAAAGCAGCGGTTCCGCATACTGCTTGAGAACCGACAGCTCAAAGAGCATCGCCGAATTGAACATGGCGTCCGCCTCCTCCTGGAACGGGAAAATATATTTTTCTTCCCCTCTCCTGACGGAAGGCCACATGGAAATGGTCTTTGCCGCGGTAGCGCCACGCGTCCTTGCGTCCCGCACGAGACGGCGCAGCAGCCGGTTGTCCGTGGTGGGGATCCGGTTGTGCTCATCCACATTCAGCGTGGTCAGCGCGCTGATATAAATTTTATACTTGCTCTCTGCCGGCAGGGAGTAGGACATCTTCTCATTTAACCCGTGTATGCCCTCGATAACAAGGATGTCGTTCTCGCCAAGCGTTGTGATTTTTCCACTGTACTCCCGCTTCCCGGTCTTAAAATTGAAGGTGGGAAGCTGCACGCTCTCCCCCCGCAGAAGCGCCGTCATGTCCTTGTTAAACTGCTCCACATCCAGCGCCTCAAGACACTCGTAATCCGGCTCGCCGTCCTCATCAAGCGGCGTGTTGTCGTGATCCACATAGTAATTGTCAAGCCCGATCGGATGGGGCTTTAACCCGTAGGTCCGAAGCTGGATCGAAAGCCTGTGGGAAAAGGTCGTCTTGCCCGAGGAGGAGGGACCCGCAATCATGACAAACTTCACGCCCTCGCGCCTTGCAATGTCTCTGGCGATCTCGCCGATCCTTCTCTCCTGCAGCGCCTCCTGCACCAGAATCATATCGGCAATATTACCGTCACAGATCTGGTTGTTTAAATCGCCCACCGTGTCGATGCCGATGTCGCGCCCCCACTCTCCCGTGGCGAGAAGCGTCTGAAACAGCTTCTTTCGCGGCTTGAACTCCGGCAGCGTCTCCGGATCCTCCTGCTCGGGAAGCAGCAGAATCATCCCCTCCTCGTAAGCGAAAAGGTCAAACTGTCTGATATAGCCTGTGCTGGGCAGCATATAGCCGTAAAAATAGTCGTAGTAATCTCCCATGCAGTACACGTTAATATTAGAACTTCTGCGGTAGCGGAACAGGGAAACCTTATCCTTCATGCCGTTCTCCGCAAAGAGCGCCACCGCCTCCGCCGCCGGATAAGCCTTCTTTGTCACAAGAAGATCCATGTCCACAAGCTCGCCCATGCGCTCCTTTACCTTCTCGATCGTCTTTTGATCCAGTTTCAGACCGTTCCGGAACGCGCAGTAGTAGCCCGCGCCGATGGCGAACTCCACCTTCACGTTTGCCGCCGCCTCCATGCCGGCAACATCCTTGATGGACTTTAGCATAAGCATGATCGCCGTCCGCACATAGGTCTTATGACCGATCGCGTCCGCATAGGTGATAAAGTCAAGCTCACAGTCCCTGTCCACACGTTTCATCAGCTCCTGAATCTTGCCGTCCACCGTCACCAGCGCGATCTGGCTGACAAAGTCATTCTGATGCGCCTCCGCAATGATCTCGTACTTGATGCCGTCCTCGTAACGTTTCTCTTTTCCTCCGATCATAATCGTAGCCATAGACTTTCCCCCTCCTTTTTTGTATGATGATCGCAGTATACACGGAATCTTTCGATTCCACTACGATATATCTTATGTAAACTATCTGTAACGGTTCCGTCTCCCAATCTCGTTACCCTGCACGCAAACTGCAAAAATCATGATACGACTGTCCCGATGCTTTCCGCCAGTCGGTTGTCCCGCAAAAGAAGCTCCACTTCCGCGTATCTGGCGCTCCTCTTTTGTTCCGTCAGTCCCTGCGCTCGCAAATTCGCGAGAATTTCCTCATAAACAGCTTTCTCATGTTCCAGAAAGGATAAAAATACAGGTGTTTTCTTTCGCAGCAGTACGGGACCATATCTATCCATAAGTTTACATAACTCACCTCCGCAATCGAGTTTCGCAGACTGCGGCTCCTTCCCCGCCGCCCGGATCACTTGATAGAACTTGCCGTCCTCCTCGACCATCTCCTCGTCGAGAATCACGCCGCCTCTCTCCCGCAGGAAACGTCTGAACCGCTCAATCTCCGACTGCGGCTGCAGCACCAATTCCCGAAACGAATCCGTCTTTTCCCGCTCCGCCTCCAGAATCCGCATCATCAGTCCGCCGCCCATACCGGCGCAGATAAGCGTGTCCGCCTCGCCCGCTTTATAATTATGTAAACCATCTGACAGTCTGGTCTCAATCCGCTCTTCCAGCCCGTATGCCAACACATGCTCCCTCGCCGCGCGTAGAGGTCCCTCCCGCAGATCCATCGCCAGAACGCCGGGGCTGATGCCCTGCTGTACGAGATAAATCGGCACAAAACCATGATCACAGCCCACATCGCAGACCCGGTTTCCTCTCGTCACCATACCTGCCACGGTGCGAAGCCGTTCGGACAAAGCCACCTGCCGCATCAGTCCAGATAATCCTTGAGTTTCCGGCTTCTGCTCGGATGGCGCAGCTTTCTTAATGCCTTCGCCTCGATCTGCCTGATACGCTCACGGGTCACGTTAAACTCTTTTCCCACTTCCTCGAGGGTCCTCGCCCTGCCATCGTCCAGCCCGAAGCGGAGCCGCAGCACCTTCTGCTCTCTCTCTGTCAGGGTGCCGAGCACCTCCACAAGCTGCTCTTTTAACAGCGTAAACGCCGCCGCGTCAGCAGGCACGGGCACATTGTCGTCCTGGATGAAATCTCCGAGATGGCTGTCTTCCTCCTCACCGATTGGCGTCTCAAGAGATACCGGTTCCTGAGAAATCTTCAAAATTTCACGAACCCGCTCCACAGGCATATTCATCTGCCCCGCAATCTCCTCCGGGGTAGGCTCCCGCCCCAGCTCCTGCAAGAGCTGACGGCTCACCCGGATCAGTTTGTTGATGGTTTCCACCATATGCACGGGTATGCGGATGGTTCTCGCCTGATCCGCAATAGCTCTCGTTATCGCCTGTCTGATCCACCATGTCGCATAGGTGGAGAACTTATATCCCTTGCGATAATCGAATTTTTCCACAGCCTTAATCAGACCCAGATTGCCCTCCTGAATCAAGTCAAGGAAGAGCATACCGCGCCCCACATAGCGTTTGGCAATGCTGACCACCAGACGCAAGTTCGCCTCCGCCAGACGCTGTTTCGCCTCCAGATCGCCCATCTCCATCTTTTTCGCCAGCTCAATCTCCTCCTCCGCGGAGAGAAGGGGCACCTTGCCGATCTCCTTTAAGTACATTCTGACGGGATCTTCGATGCTGATGCCGTCCGGCACGGTAAGATCGATGTCCTCCACATCCACTTCGTCCTCTTCCGTCAGGATGATCTCCTCGTCATCCACGTCATCCTCCTCAGTGATGCGCAGCACATCTACATTGTTCTGCTCAAGCGTCTCTAAGATCTTATCAAACTGCTCCTCCTCCAGCGTCAGATCGGAGAAAAAGTCGTTGATCTCTTGGTACTCCAGAACATTTTTTTTCTTCTTTGCAACAGCCAGGAGATCTTTTAAGCGCTCCTCAAACTTTGCCTGTACATTTTCATCCATGAATTGCTCCATCC
>ERZ779637.58-NODE-58-length-77072-cov-19.972448_pt1 | contig 77072 bp, 62 predicted proteins | sample MGYA00514196_ERZ779637 | MGnify/ENA primary metagenome ERZ779637 (study PRJEB29562, sample SAMEA4376700) | mouse gut metagenome | isolation source: Cecum | study: EMG produced TPA metagenomics assembly of the A DSS colitis mouse model was used to assess the...
GATTTTTTCCTATAAAGCCGTCAGCTCCAGTAACCAGAACTTTTTTCATAAAGCATCGCCCCCTCGCTGTGGACCCCCAGATCCTTTTTTCGCAGAATTTCCACTTCTGCGAAAAAGGATTTAAAATACATTTATATATTTATTGCAGGTAAACTATGCTGATTATAGCAGGATCTTAATTATTTGTCAAAGGTAATATCTGTAGTTTGGCAGTATTTTTAAGGTTTTTGCAGCACATCAGCTAACTCTTGGCGGCAAATTTTTTTATTTGTGGTCAAAAATCTGGTAGGGAGGAAAACTATGCCAAGGCGAGGAGAAAACATTAGAAAAAGAGCAGATGGAAGATGGGAGGGACGTTATAAGTGCATATCCGCGGCATCTGGCGCAAAAACCTATTACAAATCCGTTTACGGGAAGAGCTATGGAGAGGTCAAACAAAGATTGTTGCTAATCCGGCAGGAGGTACAAAAAAATACTGTGAATTTTTCCATTATACATACCTTTTCCGAATGTATGACATTGTGGTTATCTGACATAAGCCAAAGATGTAAATATTCAACATGTGTTAAATACCAATATATCTGCGACTGTCACTTGACACGATTTGCATGTGAATGTCCTGTCTCAGATATTACCAATGAGATGTGCGAAAAATACCTGATCGAGGAGCAATCATTCGAAGGGCGAAGGCTTTCTCTAAGCACTATGAGAACCATTTGTCATGTCATAAACCAAATTCTGAAATATGGAAAATCAAACGTTAAGGCTTCATTGCCAGAGAAAATAATTGCGACATACAAATATTCTTCAAAGGAAATTGTAGTATTCTCTGTTGAAGAGCAGCGAAAGCTATTGAACTTTTTGTATGATCAAACAGACAGATATAAATTGGGAATATTGATCTGTCTGTTTTCTGGTTTACGTCTGGGAGAGATATGTGCTTTGAGAATAAAAGATATTGATCTGCTTAACAAATGTATACGGGTATCTCAAACTGTACAACGAATAAAAAGTAATGGCGAGCACAAGACAATCTTGTACTGTGCCCCGCCAAAGAGCGCCGACTCTATACGAACAATTCCTTTATGTGACGCTCTTCTTGAACTATTGATCAAGATGAACATACAGGGAGAATATCTGTTGAACGGGAAATCCTTGATGGAACCAAGAACATACCAATATATGTTTTCAAGATATTTAAAATCAGCCTTTATCAATAGCAAGAACTTTCACTCCCTGAGGCATACATTTGCCACCAACTGCATTGGGAGCGGAATGGATGCCAAGTGCCTAAGTGAAATCCTTGGGCACTCAGATGTCAAGACAACAATGAACCGCTATGTACATCCCTCAATGGATAGCAAACGTCATCAAATGAACAAATGTTTTGCTGATTATGGTCAAAACCTTGGTCATTTAAGTTGACATTATCGTAATTTCCAGCCCTCCCCTGCCCTTTTTCAGAGAAGTGGAAATTCCGTGAAAATATATTCATATACTACCTTTCAAACCAAGAGGAAATATCTATGAACAGTGTACTTGAGTTTTACAAAGGAAAAAAGGTGTTGCTTACTGGGCATACCGGCTTTAAAGGCGCTTGGATGTGCAAAGCATTGGCAATGGCTGGTGCGGATGTTGTAGGGTATTCATTGAAGCCACCGACAAATCCCAGCTTATTTAAGTTATGCATAGATGACATGTCCATAAAGACTATCATAGGAGATGTCAGAGACTTGAACCATCTAGAGCAGGTCTTCTCCAAGGAAAAACCAGAAATCGTGATCCATATGGCCGCCCAGCCAATTGTAAGGGAGTCCTATAAGAATCCCGTATATACCTATGAAACAAATGTCATGGGGACGGTAAATATATTGGAATGTATACGCAAATCGAACTCTGTTGCCAGCTTTGTCAATGTTACCACGGATAAGGTTTATTTGAATAAAGAATGGGTGTGGGGATATAGAGAGGATGAGGAATTGAATGGGTATGATCCATACTCAAACAGCAAGTCCTGCTCCGAGTTAATAACAAGCAGTTATTTAAAATCTTTTTTTCAGGACGGAAGTCGTGCCCTAACTACCTGTAGGGCAGGAAATGTTATTGGAGGAGGAGATTTTGCCGTTGACAGAATTATTCCAGACTGTATTAGGGCCGTGCAGGAGGAGCGTCAGATTATTGTCCGCAATCCTTATAGTACGAGACCCTATCAACATGTTTTGGAGCCTGTAATGGCATATCTGATGATCGCACAGGCCCAATATAAAGACAAGTCTTTGATGGGAAGTTACAATATCGGACCTAATGATGCTGACTGCTGGACTACAGGTAATTTAGTAGAGATGTTCTGCCGTAAGTGGAAACATATTGTAGGTGACAGTGTGAACTGGGTGGACAAGTCTGACGGCGGCCCACATGAAGCAGGTTTCTTAAAACTTGATTGCTCCAAGGCCAAGGCTGTTTTCGGATGGGAACCACGATGGAATCTGGAGATTGCGATAGAAAAGACCATAGAATGGTTTGCAGCATATGCGAATAACGCAGACACGGCTAAATTAATGGAGAGCCAGATCAATGAATATATTCTGGGCGGAGGTATGCGATGAAGGTTGTATTATTGGCGGGTGGAAAAGGAACCCGGATCACGGAGGAGAGTATATACAGACCCAAACCTATGGTTGAAATTGGAGGGAAACCTATACTATGGCATATCATGAAGCAATATAGTCATTATGGTTTCGACGAGTTTATAGTTTGTGCTGGCTATAAGCAAGAATATATCAAAGAATGGTTTGATAACTATTTTCTGCATGTCAGCGATATTACATATGATTTTACGGATGGAAAGAATGTCATAGTCAATAGATCTTTCATAGAGCCGTGGAAAGTCACTATCGTAGACACAGGCCAAAACACCATGACTGGCGGAAGGGTAAAAAGGATCCGGGAATATATCGGCAAAGAGACATTCATGTTGACATATGGGGACGCCGTCTGCGATGTAAATATTTCTGAATTGGCTTCGTTCCATAAAAGCCATGGTAAAAAAGCAACCATGACCTCAGTAATTCAGAAACAGGAGAAAGGTGTGCTGGATATAAACAGTGTGGGCTTCGTTCGTTCATTTCGAGAAAAACAAAAGGGCGATGGAATCCCTATCAATGCAGGATATATGGTTTTGGAACCAGAAGTTCTTGACTATCTGGAAGATGATCAATCCGTTCTGGAGAAGGCCGCCCTTGAACGGTTGGCTGACGAAGGTCAGCTAATGAGTTTTATCCATAAAGGCTTCTGGCAGTGTATGGACTCCATGCGAGAAAAAGCACTATTGGAAAATCTGGTAGAACAAGGGAAGGCACCATGGATGGTCTGGAGGGGGAAGAATGACTAAATTAATTACAATAGTTGTTCCTACATACAACGAAGAGTTGAATGTGCGGAATGTATGTGACAGAGTGACAGCGATCATGAAGGAGCATTTAAGCAACTATGCGTATGAAATACTTTTTGTTGATAACTGTTCACTGGACAGCACTAGGGAGGTCATACGCCGTCTTTCGGATGAGGATCCTCATGTCAAAGCCATCTTCAATGCACGCAATTTTGGATATGTGAGAAATGTTTTCTATGCCATTTCTCAAGCGAAAGGAGATTGTGCGTTCCTTCTGCATGCAGATCTGCAAAATCCGCCCGAGATGCTGGTGGATTTTGTAAAGTATTGGGAGGAAGGCTATAAAGTCATTGTTGGTGTGAAAAAATCAAGCCGGGAAAGTAAGTTACTTTTTGCGTTCAAAAAAGCATATTACAAGTTTATGAACAAGATTTCTGATGTGGAGATGATAGAACAATTAACCGACTTTGGCCTGTATGACAAGGGGTTTATAGAAGTGCTGAGGAGTTTGGACGATCCTGTGCCATATTTTAAGGGAATTGTTTCCGAGCTGGGATATCAAATGAAAACGGTAGATTTTGTTCAGAATGACAGAGAAAACGGGAAGTCGTTTACCAATTTCTTTAAAAGCTATGATTATGCCATGCTGGGGATAACCACCTATACAAAAATTATCAGGGCGGCGAGTTGGATTGGTGCTATCCTGGGGATGATCTGTCTGGCGATCGCTATTATCACCTTCTTATCTAAAGTTTTGGGATGGCAGGATTTTCCTACAGGAATAGCTGCCATCTGCATAGGAACATTTTTTATTGGAGCTGTCCAAATGTTTTTCCTTGGAATCCTTGGTGAGTATGTGATGTGTATAAACACGAGGATGCTTCATAGGCCGCTGGTGATAGAGGAAGAAAGGATTCGTTATTAACTATGAGATATGATGTTGTTATTGTAGGCTCAGGGTTTACTGGAAGTGTAATTGCAAGAGAATTGGCAGACAGAACGGATGCCAAAATTCTTTTGTTGGAAAAAAGAAGTCACATAGGCGGCAATATGTATGACAAAAAATTTGAAAATGGGGTGCTTGTTCATATGTATGGTCCCCATACATTTTTTACGGACGAAAAATGGATTATTGACTATATCCAGAAGTTTGCAAAGTGGATCCCGCTTGATGTGACTGCGCAGGTCGAAATTGATGACAGGATCTTTTCATTACCTTTCGGTTTTCAATTTATACGGGAGTATTATGGAAAAGTGAAAGCAGATTTACTGATTGCACGGTTGAAGGAAACGTTTCCGAATCAGGAGAGAGTTGCAATTTACGATTTATTAAATCAGGAAGATGCAGATATTCAGGACTTTGCGAATATGCTTTGTGAAAAAGATTACTATCCATATAGCTCTAAACAATGGGGAATTCCTATGGAGGATATGGATCCAAGCGTGATTTCAAGAGTTAAATTTGCTTTGTCTGATGACAACAGATATATACAGCAAAGGTATCAATATACTCCGCAAAACGGTTATACCGATTTCTTTGAGAAATTGCTTGAATCAGAAAATATCACTGTCGCCACCGACATAGATGCAATGGAACTTATCTCCTTTGATGATAAAGCCGGATGTGCTGAAATTAGTTGGGAGGGGCAAATACACCGATGTCCCATTGTGTTTACGGGACCAATTGATGAATTATTTTCCAGCCGATTTGGCTCGCTTCCATATCGCTCTTTAGATATAGAATTTAAGTCCTTTGAAATAAATGACTATCAGGATGTACCGTTTATTTCATATCCTCAGGCAGAAGGCTATACAAGAATTGTGGAGTATAAAAAATTGACGGGACAGAGCGTGGAAGGAAAAACTACCATTTCTGTTGAATACCCTACAACGTATATAAACGGGAAAAACTTACCATATTACCCCGTTATTAACAGGGATAACATGGAAAGATTTGAAATATACAAAAAGCTTGCTGACCATTACTGCAATTTATATGTGTGCGGAAGGCTTGGAGATTATAAATATTATAACATGGATGCCGCAATTATCAGGGCATTGGAGATTGAAAAGCGGATAGAGGGAGCATTGAACGGGCAGAAGGAGACATAAATATATGGGAATTTCTATAGTAAAAACAAATATTGATGGACTGTTGGTAATTGCCCCACACCTCTTCTATGACGAGCGAGGGCTATATAAGAAAAACTATGAAGCAGATATATATAGTGAATTTGGGATATCCAGAAATTTTAACGAGTCAAGTGATTTGTTTTCGGTAAAGGGCGCCTTAAGGGGATTACATTATCAGACCAGATACTCCCAAGCAAAATTACTCCACGTTATCAGCGGCACAATTTATGATGTGGCCGTAGATCTCAGAAAAGACTCAAGAACTTTTGGAATATATCATGCTGAACTTATGAAGGCGGAGGATAACAAAGTTATTTTTGTCCCGGAGGGATTTGCCCATGGATTTATCACTCTCTCAGAAGAGGCCATTTTTTCTTACCAATGTTCGGGAAAATATGACCCCGACTCCTGCGGCGGCATTCTTTGGAATGACCCGGATTTGGGGATTGAATGGCCGCTTGAGGAATATAACATAGAAAAAGTAATTTGTACGGATAAGGATAAAAACTGGCCCACGTTTAAGCAATATTGCGCAATGGAAACATAACACAGCTAGCTATGTGAGAGGGAGGCGGACATGAAAAAGGTGATGATTACTGGCGCTATGGGGTTTATAGGCTCCTGGGTAGTAAAGGAAATGCGTCGGCAGGGTGTGGATGTCATAGCGGTGATCCGCGAAAATGCCAGCATAGAAGAAAACCACTTTGGAGGCGGCGTTAGAATTATATGCTGTGATATGAAAAACTATGAAATGCTGCCATCCTTGGTCGAGGATAGGGACATTGATGTGATTTTTCATTTTGCGTGGGATGGGGTATCCGGGGAGCGAACAAAGAGCTCTTCAATACAGACAGCGAATCTTCGAGCAACATTGGACTTAATTAAGGCTTCATCAGAAATGAAGTGTGGGACTTTTATTGGATCTGGAAGTCTGCATGAAATAGAAAGTTTTTATGAAATGCAGGAAAATAAGCCTATTGATAATCTGGGATATATGTACAAGGCATCCAAACTGGCGGCACATTGGATGGGGAAGGCTTTGGCCGGTTCGCTAAATATTAGATTTTTTTGGCCAGTGGTCGCCAATGCTTATGGCGAAGAGGAAACGTCACAAAGGCTTGTTAATACGGTGATACGTTCTGTTTTGAAAGGAGAAAGTCCAAAGCTTTCTGCAGGAAAACAGAATTATGATTTTTTACATATTGCCGATGTGGCCCATGCATTTTATCTGATTGCCGAAAAGGGCATTAATGGGACAAATTACATAATTGGATCAGGGGAAGCAAAACCTCTTAGGGAGTATCTGGAGGTTGTGGGGAAAATCGCCAATGACACTATGGGAACAGCTATACCTTTGGGTTTTGGAGAAATTACATCAAATGTTGTTTATCTGCCAAAATCCGTTTTTTCAATCAGCCAATTGGTGGAGGATACCGGATTCAGTCCTACAATTACTTTTGAAGAAGGGATAAAGAGAACGGTGAATTGGATCGTTGGTCAAGGATAATTTGGCTGTAAGGCATTATTAGTGGAGGTGAAAAGCATTGAGACTGGAAAAGATCAACAGGATATACGTTATTATGTTTTCGATTATATTGCTAGTATTGCTCATGGTAGTAAGTCCCTCTTTCATTCATGGGGAACAGGACGATTACAGTTTGCCCGCTGCTTCTTTTATAAATGATGGTAATTTCTTTGTCTCAGAAGATGACTATGTCTATGCCCATGAACTATTTCCGGCTTGGGGCGAGTATTATCAAAATTCTAATGGGTTGCTTTCTGTGTTTACAAAAAAAGGAGAAGAATTAGCGTGGTATTTTCCCATATATTCAGCATACTGTGTCCCATTTTTACTGTTCCTTAAAACTATGGGGATTCCCTGTGAATATGCATTTAGACTTGCGAATTATACCATATATATTTTACTGCTTTTTTTTTGTTTGAACTTAAAAAAATGCAAGCCGATCCAAAAATCGTTTATAATCCTCGCATTATCTATTAATCCCATTTTGTTTATCATAAAATGGGTTAGTTCGGAGACACTTTTATTTTCATTGCTATGTTTCAGCTTATTATTTTGGCTTGAAAAACGGTATTATCTTGCCGCATTGTTCTGTGCTATAGCAGGCAGTCTGCAAAGCACAATTCTCATTTGGGGAATTGTCATGATTATTGAGTTCTTGATCAAAATATATGTGGAGCATCAGAAGGAAGGGAATTTCTTTCAAATATATTTCAAACACTGGAAACAGATCCTTTCCTACGCATTGTGTTATGTTCCGGCGCTTGTTTCAATGATTTATTTTTTCATATTTACAGGCATGCTATCGCCGCAGGCAGGAGGCCACTGGGTCGGAAACAGTGCAAAAATGTATGTTCAACGATTTATGGCCTATTTATTTGACTTGAATTTGGGAATGCTGCCCTATTTTACTGTTTTTCTGCTTATCTTTTTTATTTTAGAAATAATCTCTATTGTAAAAAGAAAGGAATACAGATATTCCTGTATGTTTATCGCCTGTATAGGAATCATGCTGGCCTATTCTCTGCATGTCCATATCAATTGTGGTATGGCCGGGATTGCGCGATACAATGTCTGGAACTCAGCGTTTATTTGCATTGCGGTTCCCTACTTTGTCGGTAATATTATTGAAGGAAAAGTTATTATAAAGATATTACAATGGGCCATGGGGGCAGGCATTGCATTGACAAGTATTGTGCTTTTTAATACATGGAAAACACCAGATTCAAGTTACACTTATATGATGCCAGTGGCCCGCTTTGTTTTAGATCATTTTCCATCATTATATAACCCATATCAACTGACATTTTATAACAGAGTGGAACACATTGACAATGACAGCGGTTACATTCCTGTACCAATTATTTACAGTGATAGTAAAGGGTTTGTAAGGAAAATTCTTGTTGACCAAGCTTCTGCCAGCGATGTCGCATTTCGTCTAACCGGAAATACAGATGATATGGAATGGCTGCATGCAAGGTTGGATAATGTAGTCGAAACAACCTATATATCGGTCGGGAAAAAGTATTCGTTAAGGGAAACAACTCCCATTCCTATAGAAACTATCTGGCTATCTGGTGAGGAATGGAACGGGGAGCAATATATCGCCAGTGGCATCAGCTCAAATGAGTATACACATACTTGGACTGACGGCGACGAAATTGTTTTCTATCCCTTGCATTTTGAAAGTGACTTATCCGAAAATAGTTACTGTATGAGGTTATCTCTGGCAGGCATATTTACTGGAGAACAGCAGATAATTGTCGTCGTAAATGGCAATGAGATATATAATGAAGTTATTTCTGACAGATCAGAGATAAGGATTCCATTTAGTATGAGTGAAGATAGAGTACTGGATATGTTGATCCGCCTGCCAAAGGCCGCTGCTCCGAACCAAATGAATGATAAGGAGCCTTTGGACAATAGACAATTGGGACTTGCTCTAACATCAATTGTGTTTGAAAAGAAGGGCAACATGGAGTAGGAGAAAAATATTTATGAATGAAATAGACGAAGCAGTGACGCATTTAAAGGATGTCTTAAAAAGACATAATATAGATCCCAGACAAGGACTTCCAGAATCGGTTTTTTTGTTGACTACGGCCCTGGTTCCGACTGTCAACATAGATTTATTTATTGTGGATGAACTTGGCAGGCTGCTACTAACCTGGAGAGAAAATTATTACAACACATGTGGATGGCACATTCCAGGGGGCTGTGTACGTTTGCAGGAGGAGTTTTCGACACGGGTACAAAAAACAGCAATCGCCGAAATTGGTTCCAAGGTTGAATATAGGAAATCTCCAATTGCAATTAGAGGAGCTATATCAAATAAGGGTGATAGAGATCTCTATAATCAATTGGAGAGATCCCATGGAATATCATTTTTGTATTTTGCAAGACTGCCGCAGGGCATTACTATTAGTAATGAATCTGAATCGGAGAATACCCCAGGATATAGGAAATGGTTTCAAAAAATGCCGGAAAAGATATTGCCAATCCACATGCAGTTATATGGGGATATACTTAAAGACTGGTTTGACGAAAAAAGGTTTTCTGTATGAGATGATGTTGAACCATATGTCAATTGCATCTGGCTTTGGGTTTAGTAGACACTAATGGTAGTTAATTATATTCAACAATATGTCATTTTTTATCGACTTCTTAAGAGCAATTTTGATTGCATTAACCTTCCATAAAGTATATAATTATTTCCAGAGGTGTTTTACATGGATGAAAATATTTTAACTTGTTTAATTACATGCATTACGCAACTCATCACGACATTAATCACAGTAGGCGTAACCATATTTGTTGCCTACCGTACTTATTGTTCCCAAAAAAGGAGAAATGATAATGAGAGTAGGCGACTGCAATTTGTGAATTGTAATTCTTCATTAGAATTATTTAGGGCATACATAGCAAATTTAATTATTTTTTCTTCTCCCAGCGAAGCACAACTAGAGTTAAAAGATTTATTGACGTGTATTGAGAAAATGAAATTGATAGAGGAATATCTTTCTGAATTAACAGAAGTAAATTTGCCCGATACTTTTGTGGAAGACTTTCGCCTTTACCGTATAAAAATTGCTTTTCAGAGAATTTCTATAGAACAACGCCTAAATGGTATATCTGGCAACAGTATCAAGGCTTCTATATTTGATGATTTAGATACAATTGAATTGATAAACTCAGTTGAAAAATTTATCTCCTCGTATCACAATCAAAAACCAGACGAAAAATGATCGTCTGGTTTTCGGTTAATTAATCTGTAACATCAATTGTTTCGTTTTCTATATTTTTCATATCCTCGATTAATTGGATATCTTCCTCTGCAATCCCCATGACCTTTAAGTATTTTTTTAACTCGTTTGTCGTCATATACTTTGTGATACTCTTGTTTTTGACAATATTGCGTATATCCTCAAGGCGCACAGAATATTGTATTTTCCTATCAGGAATTCGTAGTCGGGTTATTCCCCGCTCATTTATTATCTCTCCAATGATATTCATTCCCTTTTCGGTTTTTTCATAATTCTGTAGGGTATTACTTACACCCTCAGAAATAATTCCCAACTCTTGGAATCGAATGACGACGGCTTTATATGGAACATAATAAAAATCCATTAACTCTACAATAGCTTCCAGAATTTTTTTTACATATATCACCTTCCTGCCATTTAGTATTCCTAAAGATTTATTATATAATTCTTTGCCTCGCTTTCTGAAATCATTAGCTGGCATCATTAATTCAGCAGCAAAACGATTCATTACTTCCTCAATAATAGAGGGAGTGAAAATATCATCTTGGAATTCATCGCGTAACTGTCGTTCCAATTTATGCCGATGACCCAATTCATGCGCCGCACAAAAATTCTGTTTCTCCTTATTCTTAGCAGAATTAATATAAACGACTGTTTCTAATCGTCCATTTACTACTTTCTCCGTACTAAAGCCATCTAGATCCAATTGTTTTTCTTCCGGCCATTCTAATAAAATACATTCGTTTTTCAATATAACAAATATGTAATCACAGATAGGGGAATCAGCATTCAATCTATACTCTGTGCGTATGTTCTTAACCTCTTGGTCAATAATCGAAAGATATTTATCTCGAACCATATATCAGCCCACCTAACTATCAGACCGAGCATTAAGTAAACGCACATACATATCCGCTTTATCCATTATCTGCTTCATGTCTTTTGCGCATGTAGCTGTTCCCATATAATGAATATTATGACAATATAGATTTTCATCAGGCACGGACTGCAATAACTCCTGTTTAGTTACCCCTAATCCGTCAGCAAATGAATCTAATTCCTCCTCCTGAACATCAACACTTCCTGTAATAATGGCCCGAATACGCATCTCAGAAGTGTCTATTAAATTTGATAATTGCTCTTCGGTTATATTTTTCTCGTTCATAATTCGAAAAACATTATATCCGATTACACGTTCGTCCTCTAATGTTCTCGCCTTTAACATGTTGTTCACCCATTCCCCTTTTATCAGTAGACTGCGTTTTTCAAAAACTGTCCTACACTTGTATGCACTTACATGTTAACATATATTTAACTGTAAATCAAGCATCTGCCACAGATAAAGTTTCAAAAAAGCACCGATTATACCGTCCTTTTTGTAAACGGTATCTACCGTTTACCTATAATCTTTGAGCAAAACAGTCCATCGCCTCTGAACAACTAAGAGAATGTTCTGTATAGCTTAAAAGAGCAAACCCGATATGAGTTTGCTCTCATTTTTATCCAATAGCTAATTGGCCTCCAGCGAATAAAAGACATCCTCATGTGGTTTCCTAAATTCCTCACTAGGATAGAGCATGTAATGATGGCCCCAAATCACATTTAGACATTCCTCCGCCACAATAGGGATGTTGACTTCCATCCCATGAAAATGCCCCACTCCATTCTTACTAAAGCATTCCCTGGGAAATGCGGGAATACTGGCAAGATTCATAATCCTTGCAAAAACGGACTGTTTTGCGGTTTCCTCCAAATTGTACTTTTGAATAGCTCTGTCAAGCTGACTGCATAAAAAATTATATTTGAATATTTTCGAGTACCAGAAACAAAACCAACTCCAGGAATTGTCTTTACTATAAATGCCCTTCCTACCGTATACTTTGTGAAAGAGCAGTCTCTGATACAAGTGAATCCTCTTATGCTGCCTGCAGAGCTTATATATGTCTTGAATACGATTATCTATCGGGAAAATATCTATCCATATTCCATTATGGCATTCACGCCCACGATTCTGCCTGGTTATACCCAAGGTGCCGTTTTTCCTTAACTTGGAATAGCCGCCAAAAAAACATTTTGAATCACTATACATATTCTGCAGGAATAACGTCTTTCCAAAGACATGCTCTTCTCTGTCCAGCTTAAGCAACTGATTATAATCCTTCCTCGGCATCGCTATGTCTATATCGTCGTCCCAGGGTATATAATCTTCATTGCGAATTATTCCCAGTAAGGTGCCATATATCGCAAAGTGCCGCAAATCGTAATCTGAGCAAACTCTTTGTAAGTTTTTCAAGATATCCACCTGAACTTCTCTCACATCTTTGATCAGATCACTCACATATGCCGGTTCCTTTCTTATGGAGTAATTTCGAAATTGAAAGAAAAATCTCCTGCTATCGCCCTCAAAGGTCTTTTCCGTGAAATCTCCTCTGATTACTATCTTACTCTGTCTCTCTTTCCCTAGGCGCAGAGGAATTATGACCCTATTTGGCACAACAACCTGTCCCCAACGCCTGTTATCAATGTAGATTTCCGCTCGCTTCACATGATTCGGCTCCGGCAATATAAGCTCAAACTCTAACTCATATTTCTCTGTAGTATCCCCGATACCTTTCAACACTATCTCCGCTTCAGTCCCGCACGACCACCTCCACACTCCGCAATCGTCACTTTCACGGCCATAAAACATGTCGGAAAAGAACCAGCTTATATCATCATGCATCTCCTGGGTCCAAAGCTTTTCAGGCTCTCTTTGAAGCAGCCTGCCCACATTGTCAGCAATGCATTGTTCTTCCAGCTGTGTCCAGTTATAAAAGTTCCCATAAAGCTCATGATTTCTATTTTTATAAATAAACTTATCTTCTTCCTTTAAGAAGATTTCCCATAATTCTTCCAGCCCATACCGTTTACATAAAGAGTCCAGGTCGAATACCTTTCCCTCACTGTTCAAAGACAAAAACGTGTATCGGAGTGCCCGAAACATAACATATTTCGCCGGGCAATTCATGAATGTAAACTCCTGATCAAAAAATAAAAGTTTTCCGTCATTCCAGAAGCAATTCAAGGGAATCATATCAATATATGCCTTTTCCAGAATTATCCCCCAATCTGCTTCCGGCGCATAGCTTCGCATTGTATTTTTCTCTTCCGAGACATATTCAGAGGATTGCAAAACAGCCTGATATAATACATCAAAAACACTCTGTAATGCTTCCTGAGCATCGGACAATTCCGCAATTCGCTTTATCAGTAATTCCTCTCCCACATAGGGCATTCTCAGTGTTCTTCCATCGACGGATAACTCCTGCGGGACCGTATCAATCCCCCTGGCATCCAGTTCCAGCGCATTGGATGCCAGTCCACGGATCCCCTCTGCTCCCTCTAAAAACAAGGCTGTTTTATCAACATAATCTCCCTGATAAATCTTGGTCGCATAAGCCGCTCCTCTCTCCCTGTCCGTAGACAATGCAACATAAGAAACACTACTTGGATCTGCCTCAACGGAGCAGTCCAGAAGAAAAGAATTCGTACATTTTGCAAATACTTCATTGCCGATCACATCGCTCAAAAGGCTCTCTGGAGACATCAGCAGCGTCTTTTTTTGCGGAAAATAATTCAACATCCGATCAGTACGTTTTCCCTTTGGAACATAATTCTCTGAGTATATCTCCTGGGGCAGGACGGCGTCCGGCAGCGGATAGAAAAATTTATGTTTTTGATATCCAGCTTCCCTTAACTCACGCCCTATCTCCTCACAGGTATAATAATCATTGTCCGGAGCATTAAACGCCTCATACGGAGACTCTGCCCCATTCGTTTTACCACATAGAACATCCACCCCCAGCTTGTTTTTTACAATCAATAATAAATGCCCACGGGGTTTCAAAACCTTTTGGGCAAATGTCAAATAATCTCCCAATCTATCCCTATAGTACGCTGGGGATAAGACAACATAATCAAATTGCGTAACCGTCAGACACTCTCTCACATCACCGGCATATACTTTAAGGTTCACCCAATGCTTATTGCGCTCATACGCCGCTCTGGCAAATTCTTCGTCATTATCAACAGCTATCACTTGGCCGCAGGACTCACAAAAAAACTGTGTTAATATACCCGTCTCACAGCCCAGCTCCAACAGACTGGCATTCTCTTCAAAAGAATACCAGTTAAGCAGCGATTGTCTCATGGGAGCAAAATGATAAAATGCCTCCCAACTCCCATCCTTTCTCAAAACCTCTTCATAGGAAAGCCCGTCCTGTATATATGAGAGGACTGCTTTTTCCCCTTCTGTGTATTCTCTCGCTCGAATAGCGCTTTCTAAAATCTCAATTTCTGCCATTAATTATCACCCTATATGTCATTGACTATAATCTGAGTTCCCATCCAGTCATCCTGTAGGTTTACATTTATTTTACATTCCCGGATGTTTTCCCTCCAAAACTCTATAAGCCTGTCTGCAAAGAGCTCTGCCGGTTCCCGCATACCATCGCACAGATACCACATCTCTCTAAAATAGCCTGCCAGAGAACTCTGTAAGCTTTCCACCTGGTTTATTTCTTCAGCAGAACGTGTCTCTGCAAGAAATATCGGTTTCCCCTCCCTGTCAAAGCAGTCCAAAGAAGGCTCCCCCGATGTAAGTACACTTTCAAAAAGATAGTACAACTTATAAAAGCTGTACGTCTCATCCCCTATAGGAACCGGTTTGTACAGGGAACTATAATTCAGACTCTCTTTAGCCTGTTCATCGGTTTTCAGTTTACACAGATAATATCCTGCCAGCTCGCCGTCTATTAATCTGTCAATATACATTTGACAAGTTCCTGAGGAAACCAAATCTACAAAGAGATATGTATCCCCGCCCACTCCTATATTATGGAGATACTTCCTGTAATTTTCTTTTCGCTCATTTGAGATTCGCATAATTTCAGCTTTATAATTCAGAATATTGGTGTTAAACTCTTCTTTCTCATTATACTCCGTATCAGAAAGTCCGAACACATTCTTCAGGATTTTTTCCTTTTCATATGAATACGGTAAATTTGCAAGCCAAAGAATCTGATGCTCATTCTCACAGCTTATATTTGTAACAGCCCTTCGGGATGTATAAAAGTAAACTGCCTCCGGATCATTTTCCCCCTTAATCTCATCATACAGTTTTTTTAGCAAATAACCATCTCTCGCTGCAAACAGTATCTTCCCATAGTGCCTCTCTTCTACGATCCTCTTTAGTTTCGCCACCATACAGAAAACGATTGGCGCCATTGTGATCATTGCCACATCCTGAATATGCCATTCCCGCTCTTTGGGCAGCGCAAACGGGTCATTATACAAATCTGCCAGCATAAACCCCAACATATTGCGCTTGTAAACTGTATTGGCCTGAGGAATTAAGCCCTTTTTGTCATGTTCCCGAAACGCGTTCAATGCGCTGGGCAGATATACAGTATCAATGCCATTTTTTTCCGCACATTCAATGTCTGAGTTCAAATTGTCCCCAATATGTAAATAGCGGTTATAGGGATGTTTTTTCCGATAAACAGAGAACAGATTTTCCGTTTTAAGGGTCCTGTAATCACAGGACACCAACAGGTCATCATAGTCCGTTACCCCAAGCCCGGCCAATATCTCTTCAATAATATCCGCGGGAAGATACATATCCGTAATGAGGAAAACCGGTTTTCCCATATTATGTATACGTTTCAGCGCCTCCACAACGGTTCTTCTGCTAACCAGCACCTTTCTCTCAAGTTCAAGTTCCAATTGCATAAGCACCTGACACTCAGATACGGACAAGTCGGAAATTTTTGCGAAATGATCATATATTTCATTTATATTAGGATTGGCAGTAGTATTTTCCAATATGGCGCGTTTTCTGTTCAATACAAAATCGCAAAAGCACCCCTGGCCTGCCAATTTCTGCTCCGCAATGGCAAACACATCCTCCGGCAGAAGTGTTTTACGCATAATAAGCGTATCAAAAATATCAAAGCTTACCGCATCATATTCATCAACAATTTGCAGCAATTCATCTGTGTTTTTTACTGTGCGCCTCATGCCTACCTCACTGAAATTCTTTGTTTTCATCGCTTACTACTACATTGTATATTCCGAAACCCAGCGCCCTTCCGCTGATGCATTTCTTATCCACATGACAGATAATTTCAACTTCCTCCATATTGTGTGGTTTGCCTGTGATTTGTACGCAGTATTCCCTGCCGCATATCCCTTGTAAAAGCTGCTTCTGTTCATGCCACACTTCAAATTCCGCATTCTGACCATCCGGGACCATAAGCGTAAAACTCATTTCTTTTAATGTATCTGTACTCTTGGCATTGACAATATATAATTTACCGTGGCTCTCAGCGCACCAACGCCAACTATTCTTTCCGTCACTCTCTTCCACGTAAAATTCATCGTCAAAATACAAACCTGATGGCAGAGCCTCCAATTTTACGTTCCTCAATTGGAAACAGTAATTCTGACCACACTCTTCATATATTGGCAAGGCAGCATTAAATGTGACTGTTACACACTCATGTGGGGGCAATCCCATATAGAAGCTTTTTCTTTTTCCTAGTTCTATTTTTTTTGAAACTCCTCCAATTTCAATTATTCCTTCCTTGGGGGCGTCCTCCTCACTATACGAAAGCATTTCCAATTCCAATATGCATTGGCTTGGGACATCCTTTCTATTTAGTACTGCTATATTGCCGGATTGACTTCTATTCCATGACCAGGAATTTATACCGTCGCTTTCCGGTATTCCGAATGTGCTTCCATAAAAAATATCCCTTTCATAGTCCTCTAACACTATATCTGAAATACAGAAACATATATTTCTCTCTCCGTCTCTGACCACCGGCCACTCAGCAGTAACATCCAGCTCCACCAACTCCATAGGAGATATTTCGGCTAATAATTTTACATCTCCGTCCCACACACAATGTTTTGTCATGTCCCGGCCTTTTTGATATACATGGATCCCGCCGGTCATGCCTTGGGTAAAAGGCGACACTTTGAAGCCAATGTACTTCCACTTGGGTGTGTCTTCCATATTGGCTATCTGAATCTTACCACGATTTTCAGAACACCAACACCAATAACTCTTTCCATCGCTTTCCTTCGAATAAAATCCTTCATCAAAATATAAGCCTGATTGCAGAATTTCCAAGCTTACGTTCCTCACCTGGAAACAATACTCTTGGCCAAGCACTTCATATATTGGCAAGGCGGTATTTAACTTGAGCGATATACACTCATGCGGCGCTATCTCCAACAAGAATTTCTTTCTTTTCCCAAACTCTATTTTTTTTGATACTTCCCCTATTTCCACCGTTCCCCTATCAAGTTCATCCGCCTCATTATAAGGGAGCACCTCTAACTCCAACACACACCGCATGGGAGTATCCTGTCTGTTCGGCACAATCAAATTGCCAGATTGACCTCTATTCCATGACCAGGTGCTGATTCCATCGCTTTCCAGCGCTCCAAAGGTACTTCCATAAAAAATATCTTTGTCAAAGTTCTCTAACACCATATCCGAGACGCAGAAGCATATATCTCGCTCCCCATCTTTGACAACCGGCCACTCGGCAGTGATGCCCAATTCCAAAAGCTTCATGGGAGGTAAACCAATCAACATCCTTACATTCCCGTCCCGCTCACAATGTTCTGTTACGTCCGCTCCATTTTGGTATATATGAACTCCGCCCTTCAACTCCTGCTTAAAAGGCAAAACCCTAAAATTCAGATACTTCCACACAAAGGAGTCACCTGTATTGACAGCCCGAATTATGCCCTGCCTCTCTGTCGCCCAACGCCAACTGTTTCCTTCCCCGTGTTCTTCCGGCAAAAAGCATTCGCCCCAATACAATTCCTCTTCCGCTTCTTTAAAGACTATGTTCTTCAGTTTAAAGCAGACCCTTCTGCCATAATCAAATACCACCGGGGCCTCACATCTCAATTCCAATTCATATATTCCATTGGGACTCAACTCAATAGGAACACAGCACTCCGCCATGGTTTTTATTGAAGTCAGAAGTTTTCCCTGATTATATATTTGTAAGCCATACTTATTCCCATCCACATTTTCTATCGCTGACTTAAATACATAAACTTTGCTCTGCAGAGTTCTGTTAACAACATAAATTTTGCAGACTTTGCTCGCCGACCACTGCCAGAAATCATTCTCATCCTGCTCTTGCGGATAAGTTTCTCCCAGAACGCAATAATCCATGCTGCTATCCATAACAATCAGATTCAGCAGCTGATAATACAATGTCCTTTTGTTGCCGTCAACAATATCTGTCTTTTCTGTCCCCCAAAAAGTCAGATCCAGGCGCACTACTCCTTCCCCGCTGATTGGCACGGCAAACTCTACATGCCCTGGCATGGAATATTCCGCTCTGTCTTTACCGTTAATTGCAACCTCCAGCATCTGCTTATTTCCTTCAATAGCAGGTGACAGTTCAAAGGAAACTTTATAAACTCCCGATTGCCTTCTGGGATTGGCCAGATATACAGTAGCACAACGCTCGCTTGCCCAGTACCAATATTGTTCTCCGCCATCCTCTTTTTCGTAGAAACCATTGGCCATGTAATAGCCTTTCTCTAACAGCGCTCTTCCATAATACCCCTTCCCATAATGCCCTTTTAGATGATCTGCTATGGCAGTCTGGACATAAAACCGGTGTTTTGCATTATCCATACCATCAAAAAAAGCACGCTCCTCTAGTATCTTTCTTAGAATGGAGAGATTTCCTTCCAAAAACAGCCAAGAATATTTTTCAGCAAATAACAAACGATTCCTTGTAACATAGTACTGTGTGCTGCAGCTTGCCTCCGAACCTCCCAAGCTGCTTCCTCCTACCTTATGCCATAAGCTGGTAGTAGTAATATATTTCATTGCTATGCCTGCGTTTTGCAAGCGCACACAGTAGTCCGTGTCTTCATAATAAAGAAAGAATTGTCTGTCAAAATAACCGATTTTGTCAATCACCTTCTTATGAAGCATCATGCAGCAGCCGGATATGAACCCGACCTCATAGACTTCTGATTCCGGCACCGGATAAAGAAGCTGATTGATCTGTGCCGTGCTTCTATCTATTTCTCCTCCCGCATACCACGGTTCTAAAGCCCCCTTTTTATCACCACAATAGATTCTGGAAGTGACGACCGTGCTTTCGTCCGCGTATCTCTGCAGTTCGGAGATCAGATTGGGTTGGAGTACCGTATCAATATTTAACAGCAGTACATATTCCGCCCCCAACTCTTCTATTGCATAGCGCATTCCTATATTACATCCCTCACCGAATCCTACATTCTCCTGCAATTCAATAACACATACACTGGATGCATTGTCTTTCAGCCAGGCGATAGATGAATCTGTTGACATGTTATCTACCAGCACAATTTCTATATTTGAATAATCCTGAAGATAAACACTCCCTAAAAATTCATCCATATATTGTTGTGCATTGTAGTTCACTAAAATAATAGCAACCTTCTTTTCCATTCTCTTCTCTCCATGCATGTTGCAGGCAGGACCATCATGTTGTATAAGGGGCTATCCTCATATCAGATGCCAAATATCACATCATCTATGGATATGATCGGGCAGTTCACTTTATCACTCAACAGTTCCGCAATCTCGTCATAAATAAAGTCTACTGAGACTACTATTACGTCTGCGTCCGGCAAAACATCCTGCGGTTTATAAACTTTTAAGGGTGCCCGTTTTTTATCGGCATTGCTGTCAATTACATAAATTACACGAACATCCGATGTTCTGCTCAGTTCTTCATACAACCTGTTGCCTATCTCTCCAAAACCATATATTGCAATTTTATGATAGCCCTTCAATTCAAAAAATTCTTTGATGCCTTTATCCTGCAGCTTCAACCAGAGCCATCTGTCCAGCAGCCCGAAGTACTTAATAAATTTCTCCATTCTGGCCTTTTGTCTGTCAATGGTTGTAAGCAAGCCCGCCATTTTCTCACTGGACACGCCGCCAGCGTTGTCCCGAACTTCATATCCCATTGATACTATCTTTTCCTCTGGAAAACTGCAATATACATTATCCTTATCTATTTGGATAATGGCCTTATCTATTTCCTGACCAAGTTCAGTTGAAACTTCCTTCTTAATATTTTCCACCAGAGAAACAGGACACCTTCTCCCCGCCAGTTCTCTGGCAAAGATGTCTGTAGTGTTCTCATAATAACGCTGATACCGTCTCTTATAAATCTCATATTTCTCTAAATCCGCATTCTTTTGCAGGCTCTCAGATATCCCTCCGCTTCTGTAGGTGACGATATCTGTTTCAACTTCCACATATCTATATCCCCCCAGAATCAGACGCAGAACCAGGTCATAGTCCGCTGAACTTTTATAGGTCTCATCAAACAGGCCAATCTCTGCCAAGGCATCTTTCTTCGTGAACATTGTCTGATGGCAGAACGGCATTTGAGCCACAAAACTTCCTATCTCCGGCTTTCTGATGGTTCGGCATACTCCGCTTTCTGTCAAGAGCCTGTTCGATGCATAAGAGAAATCTGCTCCGCTATTCTCCAATGCAGCTACAGAGTCGCTTATTGCAAAGCGATTATGGAAGTAATCATCGGTATTTAAAAAAACAATATACTTACCTTGCGCCAACCGGATTCCCTTGTTCATCGCCTCATACATGCCATTGTCCGGCTCTGAATGAACGGTTATCCATCCCTGCTCCTGATACTTTCTGAGAATATTATATGTTCCGTCCGTAGATGCGCCATCCATCACCAAATGCTCAATATTGGGGTATAACTGCGTGTGGACAGATTCCAGACATTGCACAAGGGTTTCCGCCCGGCCGCCCTGAACTGCGTTACGCACTACAGTTACCACCGTCACCAGCGGCTTCTCTCTTTCTTCCTCTATCCACTTTAGAATCTCATATTTTTCTTTCTCCCACTTTTTATAGCCGTCTTCAATATACTTTCTGGCATTTGCCTGAATATCCCTCACCTCACACAGCGGTATAGGCTGTGGATCATCAATATCATACAAAAAGCCGTTTACCCCATCCTGGATATATTCATTCATGGTAGGAGTATTGGGAGCTACCACACATCTTCCGGCAGCCATCGCTTCCAGAAAACTCATTCCGATGCCTTCATACTCCCTGGGCGCTATGTACCAAGCCGACTTAAGCATTACTTCCTGCATTTCTTCTTTCGCGCCAAACCACTCCGAATAAGTTATCATATCGGCCAGACGTGTTTCAGGCTCAACAAATTTTTGATTCGGATCCATTGCTTTATGAATATGAATATGCTCAATCTTGTGATCGCAAAAAAGAGCACTGACTGTAGATATATTTATTCTCTCCATTCTCTGCCAGAAAAATATGGAATTTACATCGCCAAGCGACTGATTCCCCTCTGGCTTCGGAAAATACTGAACATAATAGGACTCATACCCCCGCTTAAGTAATTCATCATGTATAGTTCTACTGAAATTGACTATCTTAAAATGTCGATACTCCGGCCATGGATCATAATCCCTGGTGATAATGTAGTCATACATGGGAACAAGAACACCCTGATCAAAGACAAACTTACTCTCAAGAAATTCAGACGGCGGCATAACCTGGAAAACCAATAAAATGTCGTATTTCTTTCCTTGTGTTTCCTCCATTCCCTCATATTGATTTTTGTATGGATCATAACTAACAAAATCTACCTCATATCTCTCTTTCAGCAAGTCAATCAAAAAGAGCGTCGATTTTGTTTTCAGATGATAATTGTGCCCTAAATAAAGTAACTTTTTCATTTCTCATTTCTCCATTCGCCACTATTCTCAAACCACTCCACAATGTTCTTATACAATATCCCGCCATATATATGTCCCGCTATATCCACATGCTTATTAAGCTCCTGCTGCACATAAGAATAGCTGTATACCGCTACCTTATCTTCTGCAAAAGAGACGAGATGTTCCACATTGGAGAAGTCCACTGAACTCACAAAATTATTGAAAAAGAGGAGTGTATCAACCGCTTTTTCTTTAATGACTTCCTTTAACGTCTCAATATCGCTGTCGTCAAACCTTTTATTATGACTAATATAACTTACTCTCCAGCAGGGATTGTCCTGGCTGATATTTACACATTTGTCAGTCCCCATAATCACATAGGCAACGTCATGATTTACCTGCTCTATACGCTTTATTGCATCCTCTACAAATTTTACAGGCCCGGACTGTAATAGCAATATATTTCTTGCGCTGCTGAGTTGCTCAAAAGATATGTTCTGTTCTATCGAATTCGAAACGGTCTCGTTTAACATGGTTACAAAATCATCCACTATTTGTCTTCTATCTGTCATCGGTTACCTCCCAGCCAGTTGTAAACCTCCACCGTCTCCTCCGCGGCTTTTGTATATGAGAATTTCATTGCCTGATCCCTGGACATGCTCTCCAGCTTCTGCCTGTACGAATCATCTAATACAACTTTCTCCAAGGATGCACATATGGACTCCACCTCATAAGGATTGCAGTAACAAACCGCTTCTCCTCCCACTTCCGGCATGGACGTCGTATCGGAAGAAATCACCGCTTTCCCCGCACTGAGCGCCTCCAGGATCGGAAGTCCAAAGCCCTCATAAAAAGAGACATAGGCTACCGCAAGGGCAAAATTGTACAGAGAAGCCAGTTCATCATCTGTCACAAATCCTGTTAGGATAATATCGTCTCTAAATTCATCCAGCCTGCTGATATCCGTTTCAAATTCCTTATCCCAACCAATCTTTCCAACCAGTACAAGCTTTAAACGGTTTTGGGGATGTCGCTGCTTAAAAGCGATAAAACCGTTAATCAGGCCGCGTAGATTTTTTCTCGGCTCTATTGTGCAGACAGACATGATATAATCACCACATATATTGAATTTGCTGAGCACATTCCTGTCTTTGCAGTCAAAATCAAGCGTGTGCAATAATCCGGGATAGATTGTTTTACTTTTCTCAGGCGCAATATTGTAATACTTAATCACATCATTCCTGGTAAACTCGGAATCCGTTAAAACAAAATCCGCCATCTCCACAGTCCTGCGAAGCGGACCGTCAAAATAGTCATATAATGTATGCCATTCCGGATGAATCAACGGAATTAAGTCATATATGGTAATAATCTTTTTGCAGCCGGCTTTCATCAGGTCAAATGTATTCCAATATGAGTGGAGTACATTTATCTTTTTACAGTAGCACAGGAAGTCATAACGCGTACACTCGGCTTCATAGCCGCCCCACTTTATATTGGAAAAAGGCATGATATCCTGATTAAAATAGGTATCATCAGAAAAGAAATATTGATTCTGCTGATCCTTTTTCAAAGTCTCTATAATACTGCCCTTGGTAAGATTCCTGATCCCTGTAGTATTTCTCTCCCTTGTCGGATACAGTAATGCAATGTTCATATAGGCCCCCTCTCCCATCCTTTATTGTGTATTCCCGCTCTGCTCAAGCTGCGCGGTAATTGCCTGCTTTATCTTGGTGGAACTTGTGGTCTGTGTGTAAGGAAAGAATACAATATCCGATCCTCTCTCGTTTAACAGTCTTTTCTCCTCCATCCAGACAGGATTACCTTCATAATCGTCTCCGGAAAAAAAGGCATCATAATGGTATCGATCCCAAGCGTCGATCTTGCCAATGGTTTCAAAGGTCACTGGAACCGCCTCATCTACATACCTACAGGCCGCAACCATCTGCAGTCTTTCCTCAAAAGGAACATAGGGCATATTTTTTTTGAAATGCATTACCAACTCATCTGTCAGTACGCCCACCACCAGATATCTACATTGTTCTTTCGCTCTTCTAAACAGATTCACATGACCGATATGAAACAGATCATATACTCCCGCGCAGTAGCCTTTGTCATACATAGCTGTCCATCTCCTTCCGCTTGTTGTACCTTTCTTTATCTCTTCTACACGCGAAATCACCCTTTGCATAATGTCAGTAAAATCTAAGATTTTAGGTATATTCAAAGATTCCAACTGATTCCTAATGTTCTTCGCGTACAATGTAGACCCTATTACAATTCTTTCTTCAGGCTGGATACACTTCGGAGATTCAACTATAAATTCCAGAAACTTCCCGCCCTGTTTTTTTTCGTCATTATCACAAACACGCAGAATTTCTATGCCAATCATCTCAAATAATTTACAGCACGCCCGGGCAATGAAGCCCGTTCCAAACAATGTACATCTGTCCAGAGCAAAAAGTTCCGCCTTTATTTGTTCTCGCAACATCCGGTTGGACTGAATATCAGCTAACGCGTTCTGATACTTATGCCAAAGCATAGCCCTGTTATAGGTTTCAATAATCCTGTCATGGTATTTCTCATAAAAAATATCTGGCAAATGTTTTAAACAGATTTCTTTTTTTTCTTCCGCAGCCTGGAGACCAGAAGAGGCGCCGCCCAAAGAAAAATATGTTAACAAAGCGTCAAGGTACGCGATATGAACCCCTGCGTTGTAGACTCGAAGCAGCCAATCATAGTCAGCACATATTTTATATTGCAGATCAAAACCACCAAATTGAGTAAATACAGATTTCTTAGAAAAAATACCCGGATGTTCATAAAACATCCTATAATAGAGTTCTCTCTCGTCCTGAGGTTTGAAACTTGTCCCCACGACCACACCATTTTGAATATGGGCCACTCTCCCACAGACAAGATCGAAATCCCCTTCGGTCATCTTTTGTGAGACGCTCGCTAAAGCGCCTTCCGCATACCAGTCGTTACTGTTGAGAAAGCTTATGATATCCCCCGTAGCAACGGAAATCCCTTTATTCATCGCGTCATAGATGCCCCCGTCCGGTTCGCTATGCCAATATGCCAGCATATGCGCGTACTTCCTGATAATTCCCACGGTATTATCATTTGAGCCGCCATCAATAATTATATATTCCGTTTCTATTCCTTGTTGATTAATAACACTTTTTATCGCCTTTTCTATCGTTTCCTCGCTGTTCAGACAGACCGTTATCACAGAAAATTTCATATATGCACCTATTACCTTTTATATATTTTCCCACAAGATCTCCGCTATTACATTTTCCAGCATCTCTATCTTGCAGTCAGTATACGATTCCAGCCGACGTTTGAGGGAAAAAAGATCCGTCGCCGCCGTTACGATTATCAGATCCACTGGATCTGAGATATCTTCTGGGCGAATTATCGGCATAAGGGAGTCATTGATCTCCCTGACATCTATACCATACTTTACCTCAATACCGTTCTCCTCCAGTTCCCGTTGAAGCATATGACCCAGTTTTGCCATGCCATATATAGCAACAGAACTCACGCCTTTTTTTGTCAGATAGTCGGCAATAGACAGATTTCTTTGGTGTAGAGTCAGCCATTCCGTAAGAAGCCGACGGACAAGGGTATCTGTCGCCGCGTCGGATTCCCAATTGCTGTCAGAAAAGTAACGGTAAAGCCCATAATGCGCAAAAACAGCCTTCATTACCTCATCGTTCCCATTTGCATGATTCCTTTTGCACAACGCAACCTTCTGCGATTCTCTTACCGGAGTATCGAAACGCCCCATGATGCCTTTGGGTTTAACCACATCAACTCCGTGCAGCAATTCCTGGGCCTTTAACCATATATCGTCATTATTCCGCGCGATCTTCCGTATTGCCTCTGAATCATACTCGGCATGATCCAGACAGTGCGGAGGATAGAGAATTCCTCCTACACCTAACGCCATAATATTCTTTCCCGAATATTCCGCTTTATCAACAATATGTCTAAAGCTTCTATACGGATAAGGTATACCACATTGCGTTAAATTCATTTTCACCACTCGCCTCGCACATACCGCGCCCTTATGCGCTCTCTCAGCTTTCAATAAATTTTTTATAAGATCCCGGTTATATATCTGATCGTCATCAATTGTAATTATATAGCTGTCTTTATATGTCTGTAGCGCATAAAAATATTTTGTATGTGGTCCCAAATCCTCCACGTAAACAATCTCTACACCGTTGTTCTTCAACGCGCGCAATTCCTCTGGCAATACATCGTCACTCAATCTGTCCTTATCCAGATATAATACAATTTTATCTGGTTTAACAGTCTGTCCTAACATGCATCTGATCGGATATTGCACACAAGATAAACGCTCCGGTATGGATGTGAGAGAAACTATGATCGAAACAGCCCTCTTTTTCCGATTTACCTGACGCGTTTCCTTATTTGCGAAGATCCTTTCGGTTTCCTTTTGTATCTGATTCAGATACTTATTTGCATGTTTTATGTCGCAACAATAATATTTCCATTGCAGCCAATTACATTTCCACCCCATTCTATATGCCGCCTTTCTATACACAGTATTTTTTGTTTGCCGCGCCCCTTAGGAACTGTCCATTAACAGCTTGTGCATTTGACTTGTCTAAGGACCCTAAACCCGCCCGGTAACCCGACTCAGAAGCGAAAGATACCGGGTATCCAAACTATTGCATTTCCATCTGCACTGCGGGTTCCACATATACAGGATTCTCAGTAGACATATCACAATAATCGCATACGCCGCAGGATGGCACGACATAGAAAGAATACAGCCTTTCCCGCAGCCCTTCTTTATCTAAACCGCTTATATTGGGGCAGTCCTGCATGATTCCCAGTTCCGCCAGGCTGGCTGCCCTTGCGCACGGATAAATCTTATCCTCCCACAATGTCTTGCACAAATACCCTGAACTGCAGCGGTAATATTGTCTGACAAGTTCTTCGCCATCCCTGTTTCTCGCCTCTATCCCCCCTGTGGACACCCATCGCCCCTGAAGTTCAAGAGTCTTGAACTGGATCGCGTTTTGCCTCATGCATTCAAGAAATTTGCTTTGATCCATTACGCTTCCATAATCACTAATATGCACGGCCACCTTGGAATTTTTTAACTGTCCTAAGATTTCCTCCTGCGGGATGATTGTACCGTTTGTTGTGATTTCTACGGTCAGCACCTTCTCCTGTTCCAATAAAAATCCCAACACTTTGCCCAGATTCCGCGCCACAAATGGTTCTCCCCCAATCAGTTCGACACAGGAAATAAAATCCAGTGACTCTATTATATTGCGCAATGATGCCATAATTCTCTCTACTTCAAGGTCATTATGCCCCCCCCCCGACGCCTTTTTAAGGAATACCGGCATTAGGTTGTTACATTCTTTGCATCTCATGGTGCATTTCGGTGTCAATACAACCACAAGCCTTGGCAGCGCATGAATTTCCTTTCTCTTCAAACGCTCTATCAGTTCCCCTTCACTCTTTGTGCCAGTAAATTCTAAAGCCTTCATTACCATTGAATGCTCTCTTAGTATTCTCACTGTGGGCAAAATAATCCTGTGGCTGATTCCCAGTTCCTTATTCCTTCTATAATCAACATCGATAGGATAATGGAAATGGCTATAATCGCACCCTATTATTTCGTCAAGCTGGTTTTTCATCTCTCTCCACCGCACCGCGCAAAATACGATAATATATTTCATATCGCGAAATTTCTTTATTTCTTCTGGCTTAATGATCGGTATGCTCAAACCATTATAAACATATTTATCCCTGCCTCTGCCATTATCAAGGATAAAATCTACTTTCCCGATTATTGCAGGATAACGGAGCGCAAACTCCTCAAAATATTTCCCGCACCCAAATACAATGCATCTTTTTGTCCGTGTTTCCTCCAATAGCCTTTCATATGTGTTGTCCGGCATGTCCATAAAGTACCTCCCTATCTCCTCTCCGTTTTTGTAATATCTTTCAATGCACTACCTCTCCGTTGAACAAATGAAATTTTTCCAGTGATAATGTGTAAACATTTTTAAATTCCTTTTCCCGCAATGTATTCTCAATTTCTTCATGTAAATAAGGAAACGTTGCAACTATAACCATACATTCATCTTTCACATCCGCATAATCATCAATACATCTAATCTGCAAGCCGTCCAGTGAAGCAGCGTTTTGATGCACATCGGATACCACAAAACCTTCCAGCGAAATACCGTTTTCCTCTAAAAAAATCCGAACCCTCTTCCCAACAGTACCTGCCCCATATATTAAAACCCGTGTTTCATTTTTTAATTTTTCTAAAAGACACCTTATCTCCTCCTGCGCATTCTTTACATACGCAGCAATCTCCTCCCCTTCTTTTAACAGCCAAGTTGCATTTTGATCTGAATTCCCATCAGCAATGATTTCATTAATTTGATGAATGATATCTCTCATTTCAGCATTTTCCTGCCCATAAAGGTACATCATCGCAGATAGTTCGCCTTGAAGCTCATTCAAAATCTGCCGTTGTATCGGCAACATTTGTCCTTTTTTTGATATCATCAGGCTATCACGCATTCCTTTTGCAAAATCAATTGCCTTTCTTTGTGTGAAGGAAACCTGCTTATGTTCTTTTCGGTACACATATGTCACTTCCCGCATACAATATACACGTCCTGCGCATAATATTGCTTGAAGAAAAAAAGGAACATCCTGGCAGCGCAAATAGCCAGGAAAACAGATTTGATTGTCTTTAATGAAATCACTCTTATAAATAAATCGCCAATACCCATTAATAACCGGGAAATCCTCCTTGCTAATCCACCCCTCTTTTTCAAATACAAAACCTTTTCTAAAGCCTGTGTAAGTATACACGCCGTTTCTAAATGTACAGCCCGATCCACCGCATATTTCTGCCATTTCATTTTGAGCGGTAAGATACATTTTCTCCAAAGTATCTTGGGAAGGATAGAAATCATCTGCATCCATAAATGCTATATATTTGCCAGTGGATGCAGAAATTCCCCTATTCCTGGCAACGCCGGAACCCTGGTTTTTCTGCTGCAAAATACGGATATTCGCCTTCTCTTTATATTCCATCAATATATCTATAGTATCATCCGTACTTCCATCATCAATACAGATTACTTCTTTTTCCTGCAGAGTCTGCTCCAAAACACTATTTAAGCACTCTCGGATAAATTGCCCCATGTTGTAGCATGGTATTATTATGCTTATATCTGGCATTTTACTTCGGCATGGCTGTAAGGTTCATAATACCATACCATCCCCCTTTCTTATCCTGTATAACCTTCAAGTTTCCTTCAATCAGATTGCCATATTGGCCTACCTCATTATAATTTCATCTCGAAGTGTATTGCTTGATAGTACAAAATATGTTAGGTTCCGTGTTTATAATTGGCATTATATATATCCTGTTATCTTTTTTCTCGTCCTTAAAGGAAGTGTAAAACTGTCTCCCATAGTCCCTGCGACAAATAGATACTAGCTTTTCTTCTGCTTTATATTTGCATATACATCGTCAAACTCGTGTCCCTTATTCGACCATTTCATACGTACCTCCATCCGCCTTTTTATGGCATGCGACCAGTCAAGAATCTAAACGCTTTACCTTCAGACTTGCCATTTCAAAATCCTGTCATACCTTTGTAATCTATCTGGGTATGCCGCATTCGTCTGAATATACTCATCTTTGTAACGCCTCATTTTCTCCTTACAATACTCCAGTTCAAACTCCCTTTTCTGCTGAAAGGCGATCTCGGCAACATTGCTGCAGTGATAGGCCATAAAACGCCTTACCCACAGCAGGACGTCCTCCTCAATGCCTTCTTTCTCAAACAGTTCCAATATGATCTCATAGGCATGTATCCAATCCAAACGCCTTTCCAGATTCTCGGTACGGCATCCTGAGTCTGTGCGCTGCCTGTAATGGTAGTACTCCTTGTCAATATATACCGCTTTATTACTATTCAGCAGCATACGGGCCAAATACACCACATCCCCTCCCAAGGAAAGATCCGTATCAAACAATATCAACTCTCCGTCCTTGTCATAGGCAAGTTCCCGGCGATACAACTTGTCCCAAGCATAGGCGAATCTCTGAAAATCATCCCGCATATATACACACATCATCAGGCTGTGACGCTCCAATATATTGCTGTCCAGTTTTCGTCTATTGGGCATGGATTGGGAATAAGTTTCATATTCCTTCAGCCAGCCCCCCACTGCCATATCAGCATCCGCCTCTTTAGCAGCATTTATCAGTTCAAAATACATATCGGGTTCAATCCAATCATCACAATCCAGAAATCCATAATAATCTCCGCTCATAAGCTTCAATCCTCTATTTCTGGCAGCACTCTCTCCCTTGTTTTCCTGATGCACGGCAATTATCCGATCATCCTCTGCCGCAAAAGCATCCAGAATCGCCCCCGCACCATCTGTAGACCCATCATCAATGCAGATAAATTCCATATTGTCATACTTCTGAGAAATAGCGCTTTGTAAACATTTTTCCAAATGCTCCTGCGTATTATAGATTGGGATGATCAATGATATTTTGCTTTCTTCCATTCATGCCCTCCACCGAAAAAAATATATCTTCATTTCATAATCACCAACGTCCCATTGGCATCACAAAGCGGCATTTTGTACAGCCCAGCCTCCAACTCATTCTCATACCGGTCAACTGCCTTCTCCACTCCCGAGAGGCTGCTATTGTAATCATGCACAAATATTACACCCCCCCCCGCATAATCTTGGATAGAAATATTTCAGGCTTTCGTAGATTGAGTTTTCAAAATCCACGTCTATAGAGACAAATATAAAACTGTCCTCCAACCCGCCAAGCGACTCGGGAAAGAAACCCTGTTTGATCACAATTTTGTCCAGATATGTCATTCTGCCAAGCACTGTGCCGATATTGGTCTGCTTGTATGCCTCCACAAATGCGTCCGTGCAGTTGCCGTTTTTCAGTTCGTGAAGCGCCTCATTTGCGTTAAAGCCATCAAATGTGTCGAACAGATAGCAGGTGCTGTCAGGAAATGCCTGATTTATATATCGCGCAAATTCTCCCCTAAACACCCCTACTTCAGCAACGGCACCATGTATTTTTCTCTTTCTTATTTCTTTTACAGCCAGTTCAAAAGATTTGATCCTGACATAATCCGTATCGTAGTACGCGCCCTTTTCCTCTTCCAAGAATAAGTCGCCATAGGCTTCCGTTCCCCGCACAACATGGTGGCGATTTCTTACAATCTTCGCGTATTCTTTACCCAATATCGTTTCCGCAAATTCATAGTCCTCATTCATATCCCGCAAATCGCAATTGTTATACAGGAAGATCACCTTGTCCAAGCCGATGCCGATATCCTGACATTGCCGATATATCTCCTTGGCATACAAATTGGCAACACATATGGCGTCATACTCCCTGCCTGGCATTTCCTCAGGACTGTATACGGTTTTCCCCATATACTCCTTTTTGGATTTATCATTATCAATAAATCCCGCCACATTCTCAATAGCTATATATCTTCCAACAACTTTTCCCACCAGACGGCCTGTACCCCAAATGTATATATGCATTCTTATCTTTCCCTCCGTCACACAGACTCTGTCCGTGTCGTTGCGTTAATCGGTATTTGGATGCGACGCATCCAAACGTTCCTCTGCCTGCATAACACGGGCTTAGTCCGTGTTACTGCCTTGATCGGTATTTGGATGCGACGCATCCAAACGTTCCTCTGCCTGCATAACACGGGCTTAGTCCGTGTTACTGCCTTGATCGGTATTTGGATGCGACGCATCCAAACGTTCCTCTGCCCATATCAGCTTGATATCGCTCACGGGATGTACCTTTCTCTGCTCCGCAGGGGGCAGTTCCCTATAATTGCCAAACTTGAAAGTCAGATACTCCTCGTAATCCGCTATCCCCGCAAAACGTATTCCCTCAAACGGAATCTTTTTGGATTTTTTATACCACTTTACCTTATACCCATACGCCCTGTTTGGCGTGGGAAAAGTCAATATCCTCACCCAGTCCGTTTTATGCCGATCCGACTTGCGTATAAAGCGATTGAAGCTTTTTTTCAGTCTCGCCTCCGGCACTTTGCTCATCAGAGAATAGAGCAGACGCATCCTTGCGGACTTATCCGCTATTCTGCCCACCTCGGACCAGAAAAATTTGCGGTAAATAAAGCACTTGAAATTGTGCAGGCAGCGCAGCGGATACGGATTAGGCACGTAGTCAAGGGGGAACACGTCTATGAACACTCCCTGTTCATAGGGCATATGCTCCTGATGCTCCCGTAGGAACAAAGTATCTTTCCTGCGCAGCTTGCCATATCCCCAGCGGTACCCGGGAGTGTTCCGGTGATCTTGGAAATAAAATTTGCTGGTATCCAGTTCCGTCTCACATGCCTTGCGGAATTTCTCGTACTGGGGCCGCAGCAAAGCCACGTCCGCGTCGTCGTCCCAGGGAATAAAGCCGCCGTGCCTGACGGCCCCGAGCAGCGTCCCCGCTATTATATTATAATGTATATTGCATTTTCTGCAGATGCGGTCTACCTCCTGCAGCAGTTCCAACTCTGTCAACTGTAGTTTTCGCAGTGTTTTTTGATCCAATGTTATCATTTCATTTCCCACCAATACGCAGCCATTTAGGAGACCTTACTTCCTCTGCTCCAACTCATCATACTCTTCCACCATGATTTCTTCCTCAATCTTAATATTCCCGTGCCGATCAAAAAAAGCTTCTTTTACATCCATATACTCATCTGTGTTCTGGATCCTTGGCGGTGTCGATCTACAAACCACCCTTCCGAATATTCTTCTCTGGCTATCCCATAGGGACTGTAACTCTTGTTGCCTCAAGGTGGCAAGGAGTTGTTTCAGGGCATGTCTTGTTTCTATACCCTTGAGTTCTACTAAAATTGCGGTGCCGCCCTCGTTGTTTGGAGTATCGGAATCCTTGAGCAGCACAACGTTGTCACATTTATTGACCGTGCTTGCCTCCGGATCCGTTATCACTCCCTTGTCAATGTGATACTTTATTACCTCATAACGTGGATACTTTTTACTTTGGTCTAAAATATATGTTTTTCCATTTTCCTCACACTTAATCTGAGATCTTCTGTCCAAAAAGCCAATGCATTTTTTCTGGCATGCATCACTGCCACAGGGGGATGCACCTAAGGGATATTGATAAATATCTACCTTCTTCTGTTTCTTATTTTGCGCTTTCTTTCCCTTATTCTTCTTTGATTTCTCCGGCGGTTGTATATGACGCGTCTTCTCAGCGCACTCCTTTACTTTATCGCAAATCATCCCTGCCTCCCATCATCCGCCCTTCTATACAGTATCCTGTCCATGCGCTCATTTATACTTTCTGATATCCCATCAATCTGCAGCGCATCAATCAATCCTCTCTTCTCACTGACAATATTTCTCAGGCATCCGTTTTCCGCAGAGATAAAATAAGCCCCCACTGAACCGGGCGCAACCCGGAACTCCTTGCGTATTACTGAGTTCTCCGCGCTTGTCTTTTTTTCCCGCTCCCCGGAATAGATTAGCAGATTAAAGGCCGTAAGCATGTAGGGGCTGTGTGTGGTAATAATCACCTGACTGCCGCTGGAGTAGATAAGCAACGCCGCTAACTGCGCTATCTTTTCCTGTGAATCCGGAAATAGATGGGACTCAGGTTCCTCAAATACCAGGAATGTTTTTTCATTTTTTAAGATCGCCAAAAAAATAATGTTCAACGCCCACACGATCTCCTGCTGCCCGGACGATCCAAACATCAGCTTCACCCAATGCTCGTCATCATAAAATAACTTCTCACCGTCCTTGTCATAGACATAATCTGCGCGCAATATATCATGAATCAGCTGACACGCCAGTTCCACATCTTGATTGCGGATCTGGCCTTTCACCGTCTTCAGATAATTCTGCACAATCTCCTCCAGCCTGGATCCAAAGCTTGAACGCATATTTCGGATATATTGTACAAATTCCTGCGTAATCAGGTCTGTCTGGGAAATATCCACTCCATTGTCCTGATCTAAACGATCAGATAAGGAGATTCCTTTGGGCACAATACCATCCGGCAATGTCGCCAGCAGATTCCGGCCCGCCGGGATATAGAGCAGCATATCGTCATCCTTGAATATCTGCTGGATTGTTCTCCTTGCTCTGGCCACAAAGCTGGTCTGCTCCAGAAAATTGGCGGAAAAAGATAAATCGTTGTTCTTAGCCGCAACCTTTACCGCCTCCCGAATCATATTACATATATCTTCTTTTAAAGCGTTGCTGAAGAAAAACTTGGCATACCGATCGTCATCCAAGCTGATGGTCACATAACGCTTGGTTTCCTTATCGTAATCATAATGGATGCTAAAATTTTCCATATGCTTCGTTGTGCCAAAATAGCCCAAAAATGGACGACGGATATATTTCAAAAATTTGACGTACAATTCTTCGCTATAATAAAGTTCTGTATTTATAACACTGTCCAGATACTGTAAAAAATAGTCTCTGATCTTCCTGCAAAAATATACCACTTTGCTGAAAGTACTTTTTCCAGAAGCCTGAGGGCCGATAATTACCTCCAGACTTTTATCCAGGTCAATGTCGATTTCCCTTATCGGTCCGAACCGCTTTATTGCAACATGGCGCATCGCCAGTGTCTCCCTTCTCTGAAGAATAAGCTCATACACACTAGTCCTATAATAAACTATTTTGCCGGAAATAGCAACCTATTCCCGCAACTCCTGCTGCTGATGCCGCACTACTACCCTGCACTTCTTGCGATTGCAGGCAATTCCATACTTTAATATAGTTTCTATATCGTCCTGTCTGAGTTTTTCCTCGTACCCCATCCTCTCGATCTCCCTGTCAATACTCCCGCCCCCCACCAGTCTCTCCAGCTCCTGCTTAGTGGTCTGGGTGGCTTTTCCCAGGAGGCTTCGGATAATGTCATTGCCGCTGGTATTGATCCAGAACGGCCGGGGCTCCGCGTCCGGCTCCGAGCGCAGCAGTCTGACATAGTTGATTACGTCCCAAGGGCAATAAATATTTGTATCTCCAAAGAGATACCCGTCATACCACTCCTTTACATCCTCGTACCTGTCGTCAAAGCCATAATAGGCCAGTTTCCTGGTCAGAAAGTCTGTCGCTCTCCGCAAGGAACTGAAAATGCAGCGCCTCGCCGCCGATCACCGTTCGCAGCGCCGCCCGGGCGGTCTCGAAGTTCATAAACTCCACACCCTTCAAGGTCACAGAAATCACCGGGTACTTCCCCCTATACTGTTGGCACAGTCCCTCGTCCCCGGCAATCTCCAGCCCCCCGAACAGCGCGGGATCACTGCCATATTCAAAGAAATACTTCAGCATACTCATATTCAGGGACTTGCCGAACCTGCGGGGACGAGTAAAGAGAACCACTTCGCTGCGGTTTGTCAGCAGTTCCCGTATCATGCCTGTCTTATCCACATAATAAAATCCCTCTGTACGGAGCTTTTCAAAATTTTCTATGCCGATGGGCAACATTTTCTTTGCTTCCATTCCCAGTCCTCCCCGCAAAGAATAGTATGATACAAATAAGCAAAACACATGCTATCATTACCTGGATAAAAACCCGGCAATCTTTTGTTTTGCCAATTTCCTCTTTTAACACTACATATTCTTGTTTTGGTCTTTCCCTGTGCGGCTTTTCCTTGTGCGTTTTCTCCATAAATATACTATCTTCCGTTTCACTCCCGTTGTCGTTCTCCCCGTCCTGCGTCCTGGATTCACCGCATATATCGTCTCGATATCCGATTATATAATGGTTATTGCACTGACGCGAATGACAGTACCTATCTATATTAGTAAAATATTTGGTCTCCGCGTCCATGCAGTCCTTTTTAGTTATCAGATAATCGTCCAGATACAGCTTCAATGTGTTCTGGTCTATCTTACACTTTATCAAATAAAAATAATCCAGATGCTCTTCAATAATGGCATATGTATGTTCCTCATATACGGTTATATCCACCCATTTCCGATATGATAAAAGTAGCTGTAACTTTGAATAGTTTTCAAATTGCATAAATATGAATACAAAGATTATAAAAACTCCAAATATAAATAAAGAATTTTCTTTTATACTGAGAAACATCCCTAACAGAATCAGCACACAGCATATACTATACTCTTGAAAATACAGCCTGCTCTTTACTTTAATAAATTTCTTATATTCCTTTTTGCTGTTCCATACGAGCCTCTCGTTGGCATCCGTGAGATGAAATTTCCAGATAATCAGCCTGAAAAAAATGTATAGGCCAAGCGATAACGCAACGCTCATTACTATATAGATAACCAGCCAATTGCCTTTTATATTATTCCAAAAGCGCTGTATAACTTCAAAAATTATTATAAAAACAGTGAGTAACACCACTGCGTAGGACAAATATTCCGCATGGAATCCGGAACGCATTGTAGACCGGCACTTATCATGCACATGATAATAGTCCCAATAGGCTTTTTTACTATAATACTCATTGATCACCAAGAAGTAACTCAGTATGGACAAACATGAGATAATAAATGCTATTAAAACCGTTATATCATTTTTCCAAAAATGTCCCGGCATTATATACGCTTCTCCTTGTGTACGGCATCATGCGTCAGTTATAAAACGCCGTTTCCGTCAATTATCCGCATTCCCCATCACTACCCTGCATTTTTTCCGATTACACGCAATTCCATATTTCAGCACGGTTCCTATATCGTCCTGCCTGAATTTTTCCTCGTACCCCATCCTCTCGATCTGCTCCAAAGCCTCCCGGCATCCCTTCTCCAGGTCCCCGCCGTCGGGATATTTGACCTCAATCACAATACCCAGTTCCCCGTCTCCGGACTCAATCAGGATATCGCTGAACCCGTTCCCTGCCTCCACATTGGAGAATATTGCCCAGTCCTCCCGGTGGCTCAAAAGTCCCAGCAGCACACCATGATAGAAGTTCTCCTTCCTGCCTTTGGGCGCCCAGCTGTCGCGGATGCTGATGGTGCGGGCCAGAAACGCGGCAAAACCCTCTTCTACAGCCGCCGCGTCCCCTGCCTCAAAGGCGGCGCAAAGGCTGTCCAGCCTGGGAGTATCCCTGGCCGCCTCCTCCTGTATCCACTCCATGATCTGCTTCACATAAATCTGCCGTATCTCCCGGTTGGGGATCACCAGCCGGAATATGTCTCCCCGGGGCCTCTCGCTGACGGTCAGGTAGCCTGTGGCATAGAGTACGCTCCACAGATTATCAATGCTGCTGTACAGGTCACGATAGGTCAGTTCCCGGTTGATGGCCTTGTCAATACTTCCGCCGCCCACCAGTCTCTCCAACTCCTGTTTTGTGGTCTGGGTGGCTTTTTCCAGAAGACTTCGTATAATGTCATTGCCGCTGGTATTGATCCAGAACGGCCTGGGCTCCGCATCAGACTGCGCACACAGCAGATCAATATAATTAATCACGTCCCAGGGGCAGTAGACGCCCATATCCCCAAAAAGATACCCGTCGTACCACTCCTTTGTCTCCCCATACTTGTCAGCGAGTCCATAATAATTCAACATGGTTCTGACTTCCTCATCCGTGAAGCCAAACCACTTGCAAAACCGCACATCCTCTATACCAAAAACCCGCAGATTGTTCAGCCCGGTGAAGATGCTCTCCCTGGACACCCACAGACATCCCGTCAGCACGGCAAAGAACAGACTGTTATTGCTTTTCAATGCCTGCCCCAGCAGCCTGCGTATCAGGGAGAGCATCTGATCATAGTATCCGTAGTACTGCGCCTTGTCCAGCGGCACATCGTACTCGTCAATCAAAAGAATAGCTTTCTGCCCGTAATGTTTGTGCAAAAGCTCCGATAACAGGCGCAGGCCATCTGTCATGACATCATCCGTCATGACAAACCCCCCTTGTCCCGGCTGCCCCACCTTCACCAAGCTGCGGTACTGCTCCTTTTCCTGTTCGGAAAGCCTGTCGCTCTCCGCAAGGAACTGAAAATGCAGCGCCTCGCCGCCGATCACCGAGCACAGCGCCGCCCGGGCTGTCTCGAAGTTCATAAACTCCACACCCTTCAGGGTGACGGAGATCACTGGGTATTTCCCCATATGCTGTCGGCACAGTTCCCCATCCCCGGCAATCTCCAGCCCCTCAAACAGCGTGGAACTAAATCCATAAGAGAAAAAAGCTTTCAGCATGTTCATATTCAGAGACTTTCCAAACCTCCGGGGACGGGTAAAGAGAACCACTTCGCTGCGGTTTGTCAGCAATTCCCGTATCATGCCCGTCTTATCCACATAATAGAATCCCTCTGTGCGGAGCTTTTCAAAATCTTCTATGCCTATTGGCAACATTTTCTTTGCTTCCATCCGCCGCCCTCCCATTTCCGTCAATTATCCGCATTCCCCATCACTACCCTGCATTTTTTCCGATTACATGCAATTCCATATTTCAGCACGGTTCCTATATCGTCCTGCCTGAATTTTTCCTCGTACCCCATCCTCTCGATCTGCTCCAAAGCCTCCCGGCATCCCTTCTCCAGGTCCCCGCCGTCGGGATATTTGACCTCAATCACAATACCCAGTTCCCCGTCTCCGGACTCAATCAGGATATCGCTGAACCCGTTCCCTGCCTCCACATTGGAGAATATTGCCCAGTCCTCCCGGTGGCTCAAAAGTCCCAGCAGCACACCATGATAGAAGTTCTCCTTCCTGCCTTTGGGCGCCCAGCTGTCGCGGATGCTGATGGTGCGGGCCAGAAACGCGGCAAAACCCTCTTCTACAGCCGCCGCGTCCCCTGCCTCAAAGGCGGCGCAAAGGCTGTCCAGCCTGGGAGTATCCCTGGCCGCCTCCTCCTGTATCCACTCCATGATCTGCTTCACATAAATCTGCCGTATCTCCCGGTTGGGGATCACCAGCCGGAATATGTCTCCCCGGGGCCTCTCGCTGACGGTCAGGTAGCCTGTGGCATAGAGTACGCTCCACAGATTATCAATGCTGCTGTACAGGTCACGATAGGTCAGTTCCCGGTTGATGGCCTTGTCAATACTTCCGCCGCCCACCAGTCTCTCCAACTCCTGTTTTGTGGTCTGGGTGGCTTTTTCCAGAAGACTTCGTATAATGTCATTGCCGCTGGTATTGATCCAGAACGGCCTGGGCTCCGCATCAGACTGCGCACACAGCAGATCAATATAATTAATCACGTCCCAGGGGCAGTAGACGCCCATATCCCCAAAAAGATACCCGTCGTACCACTCCTTTGTCTCCCCATACTTGTCAGCGAGTCCATAATAATTCAACATGGTTCTGACTTCCTCATCCGTGAAGCCAAACCACTTGCAAAACCGCACATCCTCTATACCAAAAACCCGCAGATTGTTCAGCCCGGTGAAGATGCTCTCCCTGGACACCCACAGACATCCCGTCAGCACGGCAAAGAACAGACTGTTATTGCTTTTCAATGCCTGCCCCAGCAGCCTGCGTATCAGGGAGAGCATCTGATCATAGTATCCGTAGTACTGCGCCTTGTCCAGCGGCACATCGTACTCGTCAATCAAAAGAATAGCTTTCTGCCCGTAATGTTTGTGCAAAAGCTCCGATAACAGGCGCAGGCCATCTGTCATGACATCATCCGTCATGACAAACCCCCCTTGTCCCGGCTGCCCCACCTTCACCAAGCTGCGGTACTGCTCCTTTTCCTGTTCGGAAAGCCTGTCGCTCTCCGCAAGGAACTGAAAATGCAGCGCCTCGCCGCCGATCACCGAGCACAGCGCCGCCCGGGCTGTCTCGAAGTTCATAAACTCCACACCCTTCAGGGTGACGGAGATCACTGGGTATTTCCCCATATGCTGTCGGCACAGTTCCCCATCCCCGGCAATCTCCAGCCCCTCAAACAGCGTGGAACTAAATCCATAAGAAAAAAAAGCTTTCAGCATGTTCATATTCAAAGACTTTCCAAACCTCTGGGGACGAGTGAAAAGATTTACCATTCCACCGCTCCCCAACAGTTCCCGGATCAGTCCCGTCTTATCCACATAATAATATTCCCGTTGGCGTATATCCTCAAAATTTTCTACCCCTATGGGCAGCATCTTCCTTGTTTCCATCCGCAATTCTCCCCGTCAAGAATCTCATTTTAATCTTTCCCATACAAGTCCCTGGTATACACCTTATCCCGCACATCCTCCAACTCCCTCGTCATACGGTTGGCCACAATAACATCAGCCTCTTCGATAAATTGTGAAAGACTGTCTATCACTCTGTTGCCCTCAAAACACTCCTGCTGCAGGGTTGGCTCATAGATCACCAGCTGTACGCCCTCGCCCTTGATCCGTTTCATAATCCCCCTTATGGCAGACTGCCGGAAATTGTCGGAATCCGTTTTCATGGTCAGACGGTAAATCCCCACCACCTGGGGCTCCCTCTCCAGTATCATCTCTGCGATATGATCCTTGCGCGTCCGGTTGGATTCCACGATGGCGCTCATCATATTCTGGGGCACTTTTTCGTAATTCGCCAATAGCTGCTTTGTGTCCTTGGGCAGGCAGTATCCGCCATAACCAAAAGAGGGATTATTATAATGTGACCCTATTCTGGGATCCAGGCAAACGCCGTCAATAATCTGCCTGGTGTTCAACCCCTTGACCTCCGCATAGGAATCCAGTTCATTAAAATACGCCACCCGCAGCGCCAGATATGTGTTGGCAAACAGCTTGATCGCCTCCGCCTCTGTGGGGTCTGTAAAGAGCACAGGCATATCCTTCCTGACAGCCCCTTCCCGAAGCAGTTCCGCAAATATATGGGCCCTCTCACTCTGTTCGCCCACCACTATGCGGGAAGGATACAAATTATCATACAGCGCCCGGCCCTCCCGCAAAAATTCCGGTGAAAAGATAATATTTTCCGTATGTAACTTTTTACGGGTTTCCAGAACATAGCCCACCGGGATTGTGGACTTAATGACAATCGTCGCAGGACAGCCAAACTCCATCACTTTGCTTATTGCGTATTCTACGGAACTGGTGTCAAAAAAGTTTTTCTTGGCATCATAGTTGGTGGGGGTACAGATAATCACATAGGCAGCGCCCCGTAATGCCGTTTCATAGTCTGTTGTGGCAGACAGCGTCAAAGCTTTCGTCTCCAGGTATTCCTCTATATCCTTATCCACAATCGGAGATTTGCGCCGGTTGATCATCTCGACTATCTCCGGTACAATATCCACCGCCGCCACTTCATTGTGCTGTGCCAGCAGAACTGCGTTTGACATGCCTACATAACCCATTCCGATAACTGCGATCTTCAATTGCGGTTCCTCCTTGCTTAATTTAAAACCTTGTATGGTTAGTATAGTGTGCTTTGGCTCATTATACCATAATCTATTATATATTTCCATAAAAATACCATCGGAAAAGCCCCGCGGAACACTCCTGTAAGTTGTGTTCTGCGGGACTTTTCCGCATCATCTATTCACATTTCACATGTTTCACATGTTTATCTTCCCCGGCTCCAAACCGCACGAAATCGATCCCGCCGTGATCCCCATGCACAATCATCACGTCCCACAAATCCTCCGTCACCGTACCCTGCTGCCTGCTGTAGGTCCAGGATCCGGCAGGCTTCTTGTCCTGGAAATCCTCCAGCTTGTTGCATCCCAGCGAGACGATGGGGAACAGCCTCTCCCTGTATATCTGCTCGCCGTGGTTGTGCCCATGCACATACGCCAGGATCTTCTTGCCCGCTCTGTGATACTCCTCCAGAATCCGCAGCAGTTCCTCACCGTTTCGGATCTGATCGCTCCAAAAATGGATCTCCGGCAGGGGAGGCACATGAGCGCACACCAGGGCCGCCCAGCCCTCCGCCATAGCTCCCAGCGTTTCCCTCACCCATACCAGTTCCTCACCGGGAAAGCCATATCTCACCTGCTCCCGATAGTCAAAGGAATACAGATACAGAATGCGGATCTTCTGCGCCGGATAGTCCACATAGTAGTAGGGCTTGTCCCTGCCCAGATAATAGGCGCTCATCTCTTCCTCCGTCATCTTCTCCGGATTGCTTCGAAAATAATTGGAGTCATGATTGCCGCAGCACAGATAGACGGGCTGTCCTGTCTGTCTCATATCCGCCAGCACCAGCTCCACGGATTCCTTGGTCCGTGCCAGGGGCAGTATGCCGTCCGTCAAATCCCCCAGATGAATAATGCCGCATAGCGGCAGCCTGGACGCAACCTGCTGCAGATTATAGGCAGATCTCTCCCATGTGCCGTTATTGACGTAATGGGTATCGGTAATCACAGCAAAGGCCAGATCATTCTCTTCCAGCAGTTCCCAGGCCCTCTCCACCGTCAGCAGCGCCTCCGCCTGAAAATAGACAGGCCATTCCGTGCCCCTTTCCCGTGCAGGTTCCAGTGACAGTGCTATATCCTGCTTTGCCGCCACCCGGATATAGCACTCTTCTTCAAATACAAAATCCCCCCGCCGCCATACCTCCGGCTCCCTGACATAACTTGCCCAGTTCTGTTCCGGCTCATAGCAGTAGGTGTGGATCAACTCCCCTTTTATCTCCGGAGTATAGCTGTAAATTCGATATTCCGCTTGGTCGTCTCCCCGCAGGACATCCCCCGGGAAAACATGGTAAAACCGCCCGGATGCCCGGCATTCTTCCTCTGAATCCCGGATGTATCCCGTGTCCTCCTGGATGCCTTTTCCCTTCTCCAGCACAATCCGCTCCGGCAGAGCCTTCTTCAGGGGGACATAGGATTCCGGCGTATTCGTAAAAATATCCGTGATGCCCGTCTGCTCCAGCTTCTCTATGTCCTGTATCTCAATCTCCCGTTCCTCGGGAAAAAACGGTTCAAAAGTCCTCACATTCCAGGCGCGCACCCGCAGCTTATCCCCGCCGGGTCCTCCCGGTTCAAGAATATTTCGGGCATCTGCCTCCGCGAGCAAAGCAATATCCTCCGCCTTGAGAAAGGGATGTATGGCCTCCACCCGAACCTGCCGGGCAAACTCCAGACAATTTAACACACCGCTGGACAAAATCCCCACCTTCGCATCAGGCTTAAGTTCCTTTAACAGCCGTATGGAATCCGGATTGAAAGAACTGTAGACAATGTAGGGTTCCAGCCCATATTCCGCGACCAGATCCAGAATCATCCGCTCCATACCCTCATAGCGCACCACGCTGTTTTTCAATTCTATATTGAGCAGCAGACCGTCCCTGCGGCATATGGGAGCCAGGAGAGCCAGTACTTCCCGCATGGTCGGTATGGTCTCATAAATTTTGCTGCTCTGTTCATTGGGCTGTATCCTCAGCCGCTTTAATTCCCGCAGCGTCATATCCTCCACACGGCCGCTGCCGTCCGTGGTGCGATCCACCTTCTCGTCGTGGATCACCACCATCTCCCCGTCCTTTGACAACTGGATATCCAATTCAATGCCTGTAATCTCATATCGACATGCCTCCCGAAAGGAGGAAAGCGTATTTTCCGGATATCTGTAGCTACAGCCCCTGTGTGCCCAAATTTTCATTTTCTCCCCGCCCTCTCTGCCAGAAACTTCTCCATAACACCGGCAATGGCGATAGAATCCTCCGCCGTAAATTTGTAGGATCTTCCCTGATGTCCCCGGATCATATAGGCAAAATCACTGATCTCATATCGCAGCCCCTGTCCCAGAAACTTGGAAAAATAGCGATCTTTCTTGTTGGGATCCTCATAGCGCACCTCAAAATACTGGGTCAGCCACCAGGGAGACTCCGCAAGAATATAACCCTTGGTGCCCGAGATCAACAGCTGTCCCTCGGACTTTACGCCCACACCGCTCTTGGACATGGCCATGCCGTTCTCATAGCGGAAGGACGCTTTGGTGTACAGATCAATGCCGTTCTCATCCAGGATACTGTCAAAACGCACTTCCTTGTAGTCAGGCCCCAGCAGCTTGATGATAGGCAGCAGGGTATGACTGCCGAACTCCGTAAATGCCCCGCCATATTTAAGGTCCGTTCTCTCACGCAGATTCGAAGGAGTCAAACGTGTAAAACACGCCTCCACATCACAGATCTTGCCGATGGTTCCCGTCTTGGCGATCCCTATCATCTGCACGAACCCCGGACAGTACGCCGTCTTGATGGCCTCCAGAAGTATTTTCCCCCGCTGCCTGGCAATGGCAAACAATTCTTCCGCCTCCCGTCTGGAAAATGCCAGCGGTTTTTCACAGAGTACATGCTTATCATGTTCCAGCGCCTCTTTGGCATAGTGATAGTGCGTCTCATGGGGGGACGCAATATACACGGCGTCCACCTCATTCCAAAGCACCTCCAGTACGTCCGTTGCCACATCCAGTTCAAACTGCTCCGCAAACTCCCGCGCGCTGGCCAGGTGGGGATTGTACACACTGTTTACCAGTACGCCGCTTACGTACTTTGCCTCCGGCACAAAGCGCACGGCGATACGGCCGGTGCCTATGACCCCGATGCGGATAATATTATGCCCCTGTTCGCGAATCTGGGTGGAGGATATATTTTTCGTCCTCTCCAGATAGACCACCTGACAGTAAGGCTCCAGAAAATCGAAAGCACCCTGCCAGTCGGAGCCCACCGTGAAGATATCTATGCCATATTTCTGCACGTCCTCCACCTTCTGCCCCGGATGATCCTCCACGATGACCTCATCGGCAAACCCGCTGTTAAGCACATTTTCGATACGCTTGTCCAGAGAGTCCACAATATTCAGTTTCCCCCGGGACTCGTCATACTGCTCCGTGGTCACGCCCACAATCAGGTAATCCCCCAGCGCCTTGGCGCGCTTTAACAAATTGTAATGCCCTTCATGGAACAGGTCAAAAGACCCGTAGGTGATCACTCGTTTCATTCGTCGGTTTCCTTTTCCTCAAAATTCAGTCTCTTTTCCTCCACCACCAGCGGCCTGTGGATGACACGGGTATTGATATTTAAAATATACTCCCCCAACAGCCCGATAAAAAACAGCTGTACCGATCCCAGGAGAAAGATACCGATAACCATGGGAGCGTTTCCTGCCTGAAAGGTATACCAGTGGGTCAGCTTGTACACCAGGTAGAACAGGGCTATGCACAGGCTGATGGCCGAGGCGATAAACCCGCCAAACGTGGCCAGGCGCAGCCCCACCTTGGTATAGGAGGTGAAACTCAGCATGGCCGCGTCATACAGGCTGTAGAAATTGTTGTGCGTCTTGCCCGCCCTCCGCTTGGCCTGCTCATACTCTATCTCCACACGGTTGAAGCCGTGGCCGTACTCCGCCACAATCCCCCGGATAAAGGGAATAGGGTCGTCCAGCTGGCGCAGAATTGCTATAAAGGTCTTGTCATACAGCCCAAACCCGGTAAAATGCTCAATCATCTGGGTGGTAGACATATTCTTAATCACCTTATAGTAAACGGTTCTCAACAGATAGATGAATTTGTTCTCCTTGCTGCTGGTCTTGATGCCGCTGACAATTTTATGCCCTTTCTCCCACTCATGCACAAAGGCGGGAATCAGTTCAACAGGGTCCTGGAAGTCACAGCACATGCATATCACGCAGTCCCCCGTGGCCTGGCACATGGCGTAGAACGGCGAATTGAACTGTCCAAAATTAGTCACATTAAATATGGCCTTTACTTTCCTGTTCTCCTGACAAAGCCTCTCCAACACATCCCGTGTGCCATCCGTGGAGCAGTTATCAATAAACAGTATCTCATAATTGTACTCAGGCAATGCTTCCTCCAGCACATTAACTACGGCAAAACATATGGGATCCACATTTTCCACTTCATTAAAACAGGGGATTACCACGCTTAACTTTTTCATCCTTAAGCTCAACCTTCTTTTATATTCACACTGCTGATTTTTCTCAATTTTACCCATTATATCTTATATAATCCCAAACGTCAATCTAAGCAATGTCTTTCTTCTCTCCCATCCAAGAATAGCACAACAGCCAATCACACCCGCCACCATCATAACCAAACCGAGCTGTAGATATGGTGTATGGTATTTCAGGCAGACATAATGTTCTCCCTGTGAAATGTACAGCCCCATGCCAAAATGGTTTACTTTCATAACAGGCGTCTTTTCTCCATCTATCCAGGCGCTCCAGCCCTCGCTGTAAGGTACGGCCAGATAGAGCAGGCTTTCCTCTTTTGCCTCTGCCTGTAACAATATCTCATCCTCCCCGATAGAATATGTCACCTCGTTCTCTCTCCGTGCGCTACTCCATGTATCCAGGCGTTCCAACGGTTGGTCAACAATCCGAATTTCATCTATGGAGTATATCCCAGGCATGGAAAAAGTAATCCGATAACTGCCGCCATGTTCCTCAGAATATCCCATATTACAAAGAAAATCATGAACTCCTGCATAATAATTGCTTGTCACACTGTTCACATCAAGTCCACAGGCATTCACACCATCTGTTACCGTTATCCGGGCACTATCAGCCCCCTCATACCACAAATTATCAAACAGAAAATACCGTTCCACAGTCTGGGAACAATCCGTCCGCAGCTGGATAAAAGCCCCCTCCCGTGTCACCTCATACCGATTATTCTGGATAGCAACACCTTGCGCGTCTTCTATCTGGTATAGGGAATCCCAATGGCAGTACTCTGCCTCTCCAGTTTTCATCACAGGCATATCCCCCACTTTGACCTGATCCCCATCCTCAATCACTGCTGCCTGCATCATAACCTGCTGCTTTTCCACCACATCCAGTATGTTATAGTCCGTCTCTTGTACTATGGTGTCATAAAAAAATGCCAGCGGCAGCGCGTTTTCTGTCTCATACATCACATATCCATTTCTCTCCTGCACAAGGCTGTTATAGCCATAGGACAATTTAGCCTCCTCCCCCAGCCTGGCAATCTGATATCTCACCCCAAGCAGGGACGAGAGAATAGCTCTGCCATCCAGACTCACATACTGATTTTCCAACGGGGTGGGAAGCTGTATTTCATGCAGAAATACAGCACTGCTGCCATTAATCATACTGAAATAGAAAGGGATACTGTTTACTCCTTTAAGCATTGCGGAATTAATTCTCACATCAGCCATGGACATATTGGCAGTATCTACTCTCACCCCCTCTGTTTTTTCCTCATCCATTCCCTCAAAAACGCAGAGCGGCCCATCCAATATATCCTGCCAGGCATGTCCCCAATCTCCACATTCCCTCAGATAATCCCCTGCCGACGGAGAATAATAACTGTACATACTCAAAAACATATTTACCGTCATAACTGCCAGAAGCACAAACTCCGCCCCATTTTCACGATGTCTGCTGAAAAAAGCCACACCACACAATAGGACTGCCGCCAATAAAAGTATCACTGCGGCCGACACCATTTTCTCCCTTGTTCCTCCTACTCTCGCATAGAATGTAGGGATCATGCATAAGAGAGTTGCCCCTATAGCTCCCCAGACCATCCCTCTGCCCATCTTCAGAAGGGCAGGAAATTGCGATACTACGATTATCGCCACCGCAAAGCCATAAGCCCATACCCAACGATTGGTAGCATATCCAAAACCATTCATCATCGACCCGAAAAAGGGAAACAACAAAAAAATCGTCCCTGTAATGAACGCCACCTTAAGCGGAATCCTATCTTTCCGCCTCGTCTTAAAAAACAGCATTACCACTGCCAGAACGGCAACTATGCCGTATCCCAGATGGGCATAGTGATCCGCGCTGGCATTCATAAAAGCTATCGGAAGTTTCACATAATATATGAGTTCATAGAAACAGGGAAGTTGTCTTGCGCCGCCCACCCTGCTGCTGCTTTGCACCGCCATTGCCATCGGAAGAAAAACGGGGGCGGCAAGCATGAGAGACATAATATAGCAGAAGCCCAGGCGTACCAATGCCCGCAAACCCTTTTTCCAGTCTCTGTCCTTCATCAAAAGACCTGCCAGATACGGTACGCAATACAAAAACACCATGATTGTAATCATATAAAAAAAATAGAAATTACTGACCGCAGATAATGTACAGGAAAAAATGAAAGGCACGGGCCTGCGCTCCCGAAATATCTTATCCACTCCCAATAACACCAGCGGCAGATAAATAAGCGGATTTAGAAAAAAAAGGATGTAGTATCAGCAGCGCAACCGTATAAAATGAAAACACATAGACTATCACTCCCGGAAGGGTCTGCCTGACATCAAAAGAATGATAGAAGCAATATTGGCAAAAAGCAATTCCCGCCAGATATAATCGGAGAATAACAAGAAAAACATACAAATACTCTGTATATTGCATAGGTACAAATGCCGCCAATAGATTGAATGGATCTCCAAGCACCTCATAGCCCAGAGTAGTGATAATACTCCCACCCAGTCCGATACTCAAATCAAATTCAGGTATGGAAAAAGTGAATGTCTTAAAAAAGTTCCTCCCTATCGTTCTGAGATATTCGCCATAATATGCCAGGGCAGTATAGTGCTGCACCAGTCCGTCGCCCGCCAGATTAACACCGCTGTAGACAAAGGATTTATGATATATGATATTAAGGGAATACATAATCATGGATAAAAGAACAAAGGTCAGCGTATAACTTCTCATCCATACTTTCTCTCCACTGGCTGGCAATGCTTTTTTCTTCCCGATTTTTACCCTATGCATCTCTCATTCCTCCGAAATCACCCGATCTGCCTGATACACCGGCAGTCTCCCTCGTCCGGTTCCACATTATAGCTGCCGGCCAACTCAGGTTCCTCATACTGCCGCCCCGATATCATCAGGCACACCATAAGCGGCTCCTGTTAATGCGATCCCAGACTCTTTACATACTGGATTAGCGCCCCGGCTATTACCATAATATTCATGATATATATTGACATTCGTTCAATTGCGTATGGAAGGTTTGTATGAAAACAGTCCAATGCCCCCGCGGTATTATACACAGCAAACAGGAATATACAGGCAAAGAGTACCGCATATATATAATTAATTCCTTCCTGACGGCTTTCTCTAAAAAAAAGAATCAGTGGAATTATCATATAAATTGTTGTATATCGTCCGCTCCAAAGAGGTGCAACTACCATAATGCTTGAAAGCAAAAATACTTTTTTCCACAAATCCTGTGCCAGTGCGCAGCCGGCCACAGCCAATACCAGGTAACATGCTGCCGCTATTGTACCGCTCTGTTTCCCGGTAAGCAAATTCCAGAATGCGCCGACGCTTCCTATGCCGCTCTGGTTAGCCTGCACTGTCATCTGATTCCTAACAAACTGTATCATACCCTGTCTTCCTCCAAAAAAGGCAAAGGGCACAAAGAAAAAAAGAATCCCATACACAATTAACCTTTTAGCCTCTTTCCAACGTTTTTCGGTCAGATAAAGCAGTCCAAATACTGCCGGATAGATTTTTATCCCTGCCGAAACGGCTATCAATACCAAGGCTGCCTCCCTTGATATTCTGTCATCTTTTTCTCGTAAATTCAGAGCCAGCATTAAAAGAATAACCACGATCAGCGCAGAGTTTCCCCGCTCCAAAATACCAAATATAAAAGCATTGGAAAGCATAATCAGCAGCGTCATTCCCAGAGACCACTCGATACTTTTTCCCCTGGCAAGCTTGTGAAGGCTATAGAACAGAAAAATTGCCAAAATCACACAATATACCACATACAAAAGCAGGGCATAGGATGACGTTCTGTCAGCGTTATACATGATCGTGGCGTCTTGCGGAAGCATCCTGCTAAACAATAGATACATAAAATATATAAGCGGGGGGAAACATGCATGCTGACTCGAAAAATACACGTTCCCGGGAACCCTCACATACGTAATGTGGTTAAAGAAATCCATATACCTATCGTTTCCCCCTCCTGATACAATAAAATTCAAACAGGTTCCGCTTGTTTTTATAAGCATAAAAACCGAGAAAACAATAGAGCATACCGTCAATATAACAAATACGCATAACGGCGAAAATTTGCGCTGTTTCATAAATTATCCTCCGAAATCTCCCTGTATGCCTGTAAGCAGGACGCATAAATACCGATAATCTGCTTTACGCCCTCCTCAAAGGAAGTCCGGGGAGCAAATCCCGTATCCTGACAAAGCTCTGTTATGTCTCCGGCCAAGTACATCAATTGTTCTTCCCCGTAAGGCAGTTCTCCTATACCCACAGTTCCCGCTTCCCGTTCTCCGCCGGTCATTTCCTCACATACCGCTTCGTATAAAATATCCAGATATTCCTTCAAAGGGCGTGGTTTTCCCCCGCCCAGCACATAACACTTTCCCGCTATGCCCTTCTTTGCCATCAGCCATAGCGCATACGCGGCATCCCCGCTGTAAAGATAATCCCAGATTTGTTCACCTGCGGTAAAACTTACATGTTCACCCCGCATGAGCTTTCGCAGCGCCACAGTCACCATATCCTGCCCGCCATGGGGCCCGTACACACTGAGCACTCTGGCCCAGATATGCCTCATTCCCTTTTGCTCACAGTTATAGCGGCTCATCTGCCCCGCGCACAGCTTGGCCATGCCATAACCTGTCTCCGGGAAAGCAGGTGTTTCCGGCCTCAGCGGCTCCTTATGCCTGCCGTACTCCGCCTGGGATCCTGTGCCAACAAAGGTATGACATCCCATCCTGTCTGCCAGTTCTACCGCATCCAGCGTACAGCGGATATTGTGAACCTGTAGTTCCATATCATTTCTGGCCTGTCCGACCGTGCCGGCCCAGGCCAGATGATAGAAAGTGTCATAGCTTTTTTTCCACTGTTCCTTAACCAATCCAGCATACCCGCCTAAATCTGTCTCCAGTACCTCCACGCCAGGCATCTCCCGCAAGATCTTATTCTTCACCGAACCTCTGTGGCATATCGCCAGCACCTCTTCACCCGCCGCCGCGCACTGCCGCGCCAGCGCCGCCCCGATCATTCCGGACGCGCCGGTAATCACTGTTCTTCCGCCCATAGCCGCTACTCCGTTTTTAATTCATTTCCGTCCTGTCCAAGAAAATCACATATCTGCGCCAGCGTGTACGCCTGCATATCATCGCCTCTCTGGTAGGCCGCGTACCACTGTGCCGTGCGTAAAACGGCAGTCTCCACTTTCCATCTGGGCTGCCATCCAAATGTATTCTTTAATTTAGAACAGTCCAGCTTCAGATAGTTTGCCTCATGGGGGCCCGCGGTATGCGCCGCCCGCCATGCCAGAGCCTCTCCTGTCTGCTCCTGCCAGCAGCGGGCAAAACATTCCGTCATCTGCCTGGTACACCAGCAGTCTCCCTCGTCCGGTCCCACATTATAGCAGCCAGCCAACTCAGGCTTCTCATATTGCCGCCGCAATATCATCAGGTAGACCATAAGCGGCTCAAGTACGTGCTGATAGGGCCGAATCGACTCTGGGTTCCTCAGTTCTATTGTCTCATGGCCCGCCGCCGCTCTGTAGCAGTCAGGGATAATGCGATCCGCCGCAAAATCCCCTCCGCCGATGACATTTCCGGCTCTGGCAGTGGAAATCGCAGACTGCCCATCCCCTTCTGAAAAAAAAGAATTCCGATAAGCACAAGTGATCAGTTCCGAGCAGGATTTGGAGTTAGAGTATGGATCAAACCCGTTGAGTTCCTCATTCTCCCTGTAGCCCCATTCCCATTCCCGATTCCGATACACTTTATCCGTCGTCACATTCAGGAATGACCTGACGCTTTCGCTCTCCCGCACACATTCCAGAATATGCACAGTGCCCATCACATTGACGTCATACGTATACACGGGATTCCGATAACTCTCCCGCACAATGGGCTGCGCCGCCATATGCAGAACCAGCTCCGGCTCTGTCTGCCTCATCACACTCCGCAGCTTTTCCAGATCCCGTATATCCCCATAGACAGAATGCAGCCTCCGGTCCAGACCGCAGATCTGATACAGCGAGGGAGTGGTGGGCGGCTCCAGGCTGTATCCTGTGACCTCCGCGCCCAAATGCAGCAGCAGTTCACAGATCCAGCTGCCCTTAAACCCCGTGTGCCCGGTCACCAGTATTTTCTTTCCCTTGAAAAATGTCGGTTCCATGATCCATACCTCTCCCGCTTATCCGTCTGTCAGCGGTATGTACATTTGCTGCTCCAATACCTCTCTGGGCAGGAAGGGAGCCAGGTCTTCCAGCGGCGCAGACACCATGGTTCCGTCTTCCATACGTCTGCTGGCCGCCTTGGGTTCAAACTTCTGTCTGGCATCCACCATAACCTCGCAGATCACAGGGCCCTTTGTTCCCAGCACATCCTGTATCCTGCAAAGCTGGGCGTTGCTGCTGATCCGCACATAGGGATATCCGTAAGCCCCTGCCAGCTTCTCCATATCGGGAAAACTCAGATCCCCGCTGTCCGCTCCGATTCCCACCAACGGCTCCCCAAAGAAGTTCATCTGCGTCTGCCGGATGGAATGGTAGCCCCCATTGTTGATGACAAACAGCTTGATGGGCATACGATGATGGATGATTGTCTGCAGTTCCTGTAAATTCATCTGTATGCTCCCGTCGCCGCTGATACAGATGATCTCATGCCCCTCTGAAGCCGCCCAGGCTCCTATGGCAGCAGGCAGATCGTATCCCATAGACGCCACGGCAGAGTTGATGATAAATCTCTGGTGCCTCTTTATCACATAGGCATGGCTTCCCACCACACAGGCGGAGCCGTTGCCCACCACCGTGATGTCCCCCTCCGCCAGACTGCTGCTCAGCTTATGGATAAAGGCATAGACATTGGCAGGTTCTGACTGATCATAATGCTCTTTTCGCACCACCGGAAATTCTTTTTTCCAGTCCCGGCACCTGGCATTCCATTCCTCAAAAGCCGGCAGCCCCCCCTGGGGAAGCGCCCTGTCAAGCGCCTCCAGTAAGTCACGAGCGTCCGCCCATACGGGATAGTCCACATGAATATCCGGCTTCTTTAACTCTTCTCGGTCCACGTCCTCCACAATGGTATAAGCTTCTCTGGCCCAGGACTGATAATTATATCCTACCTGACGAATACTCAGCCTGCTGCCTATGGACAGCAGCAGATCGCTGTTTTGCACCGCCCAGTTACCGGGGCGATCCCCCATGATCCCGGCCCTTCCCACATACAAAGGATGCGCGTCTTCCATGAGATCGATGCTGTTCCAGCCTGTCACCACGGGAATATTCAGCTTCTCCGCCACCCGTCGGAACACCTCCGCCGCTCCCGCAATGCGTATGCCGTTGCCCGCGTTCAACACCGGACGCCGAGACTCCCTCAGCTTCTTCAGTATAAACTGCACCTGTTCCTCCGTCACTTTGGGAACCTTCTCTGTATCCTCCCCGGGATCATAGCCCGTCATGGCCTCCGTCTCTATATAGGCTCCCTGTATATTCAGCGGAATGTCCAGCCAGCAGGGCCCCGGCCTGCCTGCCTGCGCCAAATGAATAGCCTTTTCCAGACAATAGCGGATTCTTGCGGGATCCGTCACCATCTCCGCGTACTTGGTCATACACCCCACCGCCCGGGTAATATCGAACTCCTGATCCCCCATGGCCCGTATATTCAGACCCGTGCTTCTGGCAGTGGTGTCATAACGTACCTGCCCCGACAGAATCAGCATAGGAATAGAGTCCAGCCAGCCCCCAAGCACACCTGTGATGGCATTGGTGCCTCCGGGGCCAGTAGTCACACAGACTGCCGCCATTTGATTATGGATCCGGGCATAGCTTTCCGCCGCCATGGCACATGCCTGTTCATGATGATTATAGATACACTGCAATGCCGGATGGTGGCCCAATCCGTCATTGAGGTACATGGCTCCTCCGCCTGTGACAGAAAAAACATGATGTATACCATGATCCGCCAACAACTGTGCTATATAATCCGCTACCCTTTGCTTCATAATTCTCCCTTTCCTTTACCCACGCCTTCAACGATAACTCTCGCCATATAGACGATTCTCTCCTTCGTCATGCCGGGGTAAACGCCCACCCAGAAGGAATCTCTCATGATTCGGTCCGTCACCTCCAGCGTACCCGCTATCCGATAGCCCTCACCCGTCCTGCGCATCTCGTCAAAGCAGGGATGCCTAGTCAGATTACCGGCAAACAACATCCGGGTCTGTATCCCCTTGCTTTCAATATAGGGAACCAGCTTCTCCCTGTCCGTGCCCTCCCGGCAGGTGAGCAGAAAGCCGAACCAGCTGGGTTCCGCGTACTCCGTGGCCCGGGGTAATATCAGCCTGTCCGATACCGGCTCCAGCTCCCGGTACAGCATTTCGAAATTTTCCCGTCTCCTGGCCACGAAATCCGGCAGCTTCTTCAGCTGGGCGCAGCCAATGGCCGCCTGCATGTCTGTGGCTTTCAGATTATAGCCGAAATGGGAATACACATACTTATGGTCATAGCCCTGGGGCAATTCCCCATACTGTCCGCTGAACCGATTGCCGCACACGCCGTCCCGGCCGGAGGGACACATACAGTCTCTGCCCCAGTCCCGGAAAGAGCGGATAATCTTGTTAAGCAGGGGATTGTCCGTGTAGACGGCCCCTCCCTCCCCCATAGTCATATGGTGGGGCGGATAGAAGCTGGAGGTGCCGATATCCCCAATGGTTCCCGTATACCGCTCCCCGTCCTCCATCCTGTATCTGCTGCCCAGGGCATCACAGTTGTCCTCGATCAGCCATAGTCCATGTCTGTCGCAAAATTCCTTCACCTGTCTGAGGGGAAAGGGATTCCCCAGGGTATGGGCAATCATCACCGCTTTTGTTCGCGGGGAATACGCCTTCTCCAGCATGGCCGGATCTATATTGTACTCCGGAATCGTCACATCCACAAACACCGGCACCGCCCCATACTGGATAATGGGTGTCACCGTGGTGGGAAATCCCGCCGCCACGGTAATAACCTCGTCTCCCCTGCGCACCTGGCGCTCCCCCAGAAGCGGCGAAGTCAAGGCCATGAATGCCAGCAGATTGGCCGAGGAACCGGAATTGACCAAAGAGCAGAACCGAATGCCCAGGTAGGCCGCTAACTCCTTTTCGAACCGCTCCGCGTACCGTCCGGCGGTGAGCCAAAATTCCAGTGCGCTGTCCACCAGATTGCACATCTCCTCCCCGTCATAGATCCGGGAAGCATAGGGAATCCGCTGGCCCTCTGTATAGTCATCATTCTTCCTATGATATCTCTCATAATATTCCTGTACCGCCTGCAGGATTTCTTCTCTCGCCTGTTCCTCTGTTCTGCCTTCAAACATTTCCTGGCCCATCACTTTCTTATTTGGAGTTCCGCATATTCCCTTCCAACACACTTGCCCGGTGATCAAGAACTGGCCGCTCAGGCGTCCATTTCTTGATCAGTGCGTTGTCCGGGATTATGCTGTTTGGAGTTCCGCATATTCCCTTCCAACACACTTGCCTCATTTCAGTCCTGCCACACCTTCCAGGGAGCCTGGCCGGACGCCCACAGTTCATTCAGCTTGTCCATCTCCCGCTTTGTGTCCATGCACTGCCAATAGCCGTCATGGCGGTAAGCGGCGATCTGTCCCTCTGCGGCAAGCCGCTCCAAAGGCGACTTTTCAAATACGGTGGAGTCACCTTCGATATAGTCAAATATGGCCGGTTCCAGCACCATGTAGCCCACATTGACGCGGTTGCTGTCCTTACGTTTCTTTTCACGGAAAGAGGAAATCGTGCCATCCTCCCCGATGTCCAGCACCCCGAAGCGCTGCTCCAGAGATACTGCCGTCAATGTCGCTGTCTTGCCATGATCCCGGTGGAATGCCAGCAGTTCATTCATATCGATGTCAGCCACACCGTCCCCATAGGTCATCATGAAGGTTTCGTTGCCGACATATCGCCGCACCCGCTTGATCCGCCCTCCGGTCATAGTATTGAGCCCCGTATCTACCAGGGTAACTTTCCAGGGCTCCGAGACGTTGTTGTGAACCGTCATCTTATTTTCCTGTGAAAAATCAAAAGTCACATCGCTGTTGTGAAGATAGTAATCCGCAAACCACTCTTTTATCACATGCTGTTTATATCCGCAACAGATGATAAACTCATAAAAGCCATAGTGGGAATACTCTTTCATAATATGCCACAGTATGGGTTTCTCCCCGATCTCAATCATGGGCTTGGGCTTTAAGTGGCTCTCTTCACTGATCCGAGTTCCGTATCCTCCGGCTAAGATTACTACCTTCATATTATCCTCTTCCCTTTTCCTACTTCCGTGGAAAATTACGTTCATTTTGCTATATATTCCCAGAATAATCCCGTTGCGTCTCCCGAAAAATTGCCTTCGACAAAAACGGACTCCTCCGCCACAGCCTCTATATTGTAGGGCCTGGAACTGTAGACAATTGTGCGCGCTATCTCGTGCAAGCCCGTGATCCCTCCCAGTACAAGCACAATGCATAATATATAAGTTCCCTTTGCTTTGAGACCATTTTCAAGCTTTTTCACCACCCAGAAATAAATCAGTACCAGCCCCGGTATGGAAGCCCGCATACAAAAGTCAATGGAGGTCCCTATCTTTATCAAAGGAAAAATCAAGAGAGTAATACTGCATAACCACCACAGCCCGGTCTGCTTTTTTTTCTGTCGAAGCAGATACAAATAAATCCCTGCTTCCAAAAGGTAAAACCATAACAATATCCCCATTCTTAATACGATTCTGTTGAGGGCATATCCTCGGCTCACCAGATAAAAAAAACCTCCCGTCACACCGCATCCAATAGCAAGTATGCCCAATATCTTCAGATATTTTAAATATCCATGTACCATCAGCCAGACAATTCCAACGATGGCTCCTATAAAGCAAAAGCCCGCCGCGGCAAATAGGCCGGGAGGAATCTGCGCCGCTTTCTGAAGCAGCCCCCCTGCCGCGTTCTGAACCAGATACAGAGAACTTATTATCCCTATTGCCCCGCCGCAGACAATGTTGGGAACACTTACCAGTCTTTTCCACACTTCCTTGAAATATTCGGCCACCGAACCGTATTGACTTATGGGTTTATCTGCCTTTAAAATAATATAGGCCACATAGGGAAACAGTCCGATAAAGGGAAGCGTTGACGTCAGCATAACGCTTGCCCAGATCATCACACAATTCTGGGGATGCGGCCTTAAAAACAACAGCCCGCAGGCAATCCATACAGGTATTGCCTGATTAAAAACCCAGAAAAGCTGAGTTGTCATAGATGAATATTGGTAGATTTTGGGCCACCGCTCCAGATGTTCCACCCCCCACAAGGCCATAAGGGGTTCTCCGCTGCACAAGGTGCCGATTACATCCAGACCGCTGAAAAAAATAAAAATAACCAGCGGCCACAGACTGACCTTTTTTCGCCAATAACAGATCAGGCTATAGAAAATAACAATGCCCAGTACCGCCCACACGCACTGAAACGCATAGCCTGCCTCCTGGCCGAACAACTTGCCGATCAGTCCGGCAGGGAGCCAAAACCCTATATAATAAACCAGTCCTCTTTCCCGCATGGTGTCATTCATGGCCACCGAACGCGTCACCGGCCAATCTTCTTTGACCAATACATTAAAAAGCGTATTCCGATATAAATGGTCATCATTCTGCCAAACGTATCCGCCAATTCCTGACAGAACTACCCACAGTGCGATGATGATTACCGCAATAAAGCATATCCAGAGAGTCCTTCTGTTTACAGACACCCCCACTCTTTCCGCAGGTACTAAAAGCATATATTTGCGTATGCTCATATACGCTCCGGCAACGATAATGCATGACATGGCGGCCCCGATATACCACTTGCACCAGCCGATACAGAAAATCAAAACGGGAAGCAAAAGGTAGATATGTGCGGCTGTCAGCATTATCAAGTTTATTCTTTTCCTCTTTTTGACCATAAAAACGACCTCATGTTCCATAGCAGTCTGTTTTTTAACAATAATTGAACTGCGCCATATATAATTATGCCCTCTATCGTCAGTATGATAGTATGTGTCATTGTTGCCGTATATAGCAAATACCTCTCTGTCATCTTCAGGCAAAACAGCATAATCACGCTGCCGGCCATCGCCTGTGACATAGACAGCAAAATTCTCTTCCTGTCTATGAGGTTTCGCAAAAACAGCCCCTGGCATATTAATACCGCCAATTCCGCAAGGACTGATGCCGCAGCGGCGCCAAAGGCTCCATACCATGGAATGGCACACATATTGAACAGAACATTGATAACTGCCCCAAACGCGGAGCATACACTCATCCGATTCTGCATCCCCATGGGCACCAGATACTGCATACCGCTGATATTGCTGAATCCTATAATAACGACCAGCGGGCAGAGCATCATAAGCAGATCCGCCACCCTGCCATAATCAGGCCCCATGAACCACGGAATCAGATTATGCGCGATTGCCATAATTCCAAACGCAATCGGAAAGGCAAATAAACATATCAATTCATGGGACTGTGTCAGTAAATCTTTTATTTCCTGCCCCTTGTCCTGGCTTTTGAATGCCGCAACCCTTGAAGCCGCCACTGTGCCATAAGCTGTAACAACAGCAACACAGGCTCTTTGAATTGTCTGCGCCAATTCATAATAGCCTGTTTCTGATGAGTTACCGGTGATCAGTTCAATCATTGTCTTGTCTATCAACAAATAAATCTGAATAGAGATTTGAGGGACAAATAACTGCAATATACCCTTTAAATGTCTTCTCAGCCGCAACTCTTTATATGAAACCTCTTGTATTTCCTGCCGGATATCTCTCCACAACAGAGCCTGCCCTATAAAATTGCCGACACTGTAAATACAAATATACAGATAAAGATCTTCCGGGGAACGTATGAGTAAAAAGATGGCGATAACTGTAAATAACTTGACAATAATATTTCTTGCGGTGATCTTCTTAAAGTTTTCAACCCCTTGAAAATACCAGGTTATATCCGCATAAGCCGCCAGAATATCCAGTATCTGTATCAGCAGAAGCGCTGCGTAATGATCCGCGCAATAGGCAAAAGGCAGATAAACAGCAATGCTGATTGTCAATAAAATACACCGCAGCAGAAAAATTTCCCAAAACACCGTGCTCTTCTTACGCACATCGGTCTGCGTATACGCTATTTCACGCTGGGCGTAAAGATTGCTTCCAACCGTTCCGAACAACACAAAATACGTTACAATGCTTCGTGTATAACTATACTGCCCGATTCCTTCGGCACCAATGGTCCGGGTGATGAAGGGAGTCAGCGCAATCGGCAGCAGCAAGGTGACCAATTGGTATATGCTGTTATATATATAATTGGCATTCAGCTTTCTGATTTTCATGCTCATTATTCCTTAACTTAATGCGCAAAGGCGCATACCCTGTTCAGAAGAGCGAATCTAGGGCTGATATTTTGGCACAAACCCCAGCTTGCCATGCCTCACATCTCTCAGCGCATGCCCAAACTGAACCACGGACAATTTGGAAGGATAATACTTGACAAGCATATATACTATCTTAAGTCTGTCTGCAAGGCATTGATACCAATTAAAATACAATTTGTAAGTATACATCCTATTGCGAAACAGATAATAGTATTTCCAGCTTTGCTTCGCAATGCTGTTTTCCAACGAGTCATGGAGAATCACCGCGTCACTTACACACCTTATGGCGCCAATATTTCCAATGCGAAGCGAATATTCCGTGTCGTCATAGAAAATGAAATATTCCCTGTACGGCAGTCCAACCTTTTCGATTGCCGCCTTGCGAATCACCGTTCCCACAAAGGAAAAAATATCTATATCCACCAACGGATTTTGATACTTTTCAGGTAAAAGAGGCATCTCTTTTATCTGTCCCCAGAATCTCTTTATACAGCGTCTGTGGCTGACGGAAATGCCGTCATTGTCCACTACTTTTCCGCACAGAGCCTGTGTTTTTTCCTTTTCCTCTCCCTCCAGAGCTTCATATGCGGCGGCAATTTTCTCCAGACAATCCGGCCGGGGATATGCGTCGTCGTCCGCAACCCAGATCCATTCGGCGCTCCGCTTAACTCCCTCCTGCAGTCCCAGATAAAAGCCGCCCGCGCCTCCGGAGTTATGGGAACAATGAATAACCGTCGGGTTGCGCAGAGGTGTATGTTTTGCCCACTCGTCCAAATATTCCCCGGTCCCGTCAGCGCTGCAATTGTCAACGATCAAAATATATTCCGGAGACAGCGTCTGAGCCTCATACGCCGCCAGACACTTCTTCAATTTCATCAATCTGTTATATGTTACAATGACAACTCCAATATTCATGAAATAAGAAGACTTCCCTCTTTCCTGCGCAGCGGAATAGCACCTAGTGCCCGCAGCCCATATTCTTTTTTATAATAGCACATCCCGTACAATATCGCAAATATATTTTCTCTTTACGGCCTCTTCCGGCATATATAGTAGTGCCCCCTGCAAGTTTCTTTCTACCTGTCCCTCCGCTTCAGCACAATAAATACATCACACACCAACGTCTTGAACCTGGTTTCTCTCCAGTGCCTCCCGGCGTTTCTCAGCACCTGCGTAAGGCGCCCGGACCCCAAAGCCTCGTACCGCCCCTGCATGGAAGCCGTTTTTCTCTGTAAAGCCGCCTTCCCGGTCTCCGTCCGCAACACATCCTCCTGCGCGAACGCCTGCAGGATCTGCAGATAATCCCCTATCTCCTTGAGCTTCCGTTCCCTCTGCAGCAGACGGTTCAGGCGGTGCTCCTCCCCTCCCGCATTGCTGTCATGCCTGCGGTGGCAGGCCAGAATCTCATCCATCTGATAAAAGGTTCCCTCCTCCGCCGCCCTGGCGCAGATCAGGAAATCGTGAGGAATCCTGCTGCCGTACCGCTGCCGTCTCTGATACCATTCACGCCGGTAAGCCATCACCATACCGGGCCACTCACATTTATAAAACACGTCTTCGATGCCGATCCGGCGCAGGGGCTCTCTCCTCTTTTTATTTGTCTCGCGGGTGGGGGCCATGACGGAATGAATGCGGGCCCCCTCCCCGTCAATCAGGCTCAGTTTGCAGCACACCACCGATGCCTGGGGATGCTTTGCAAACACCTGGCACATGTGCTCCAGCTTATCCCTGTGCCAGAGATCATCCTGATCGGCCAGAAATACAATTTCACCGCCGCACAGGTCCATGGCATAATAAAAGTTGCCCGGATATCCCCTGTTTTGCACATTCTGATAAAGCCTCCAGGTATCCTGCAGGCTGTTGTCCTCGATAAATCTCTGAATTATATGCACCGTTTCGTCCGTTGAACCGTCATCGCACAGTATCACCTCGTCCGGCGGCCTGCTCTGGTCCAGAATGGATTCCAGCTGCTGCATAATATATTTCGCGCCGTTGTAGGTGGCCATACACACGGATACTTTCATCCCGGCTCCTTTCCGCCCGCCCCGGCGGACATGAGCTTCTCATAGATCTCCAGATACTCCCCCACCATCTTCTGTGTAGAGTTCTCCCGCCGGATAATGGTCGCCAGTTCCTCTCCCCGAAGCAGGCCGCTGTCCGGACGCAGCGCCTGCCGAATGGCCTCCTCAAAGGCCTCCTGGTTTCCCGTGGGCACCGTAATCCCCTTGTGCCCTGTCAGCTGCTCCGGGATACCACCGGCGTCAAAGCCCACCACCGGCGTACCGCAGGCCATGGATTCCAGACTCACGGTGGCATAATTCTCAGCCAGGGAAGGTAGCACAAACACATCCGCCATGCTGTAATATTCCGCCAGCATATGGGTGTCGGCAGTACCGGGAAAGGTGATAATATTGTCCGTTCCCTCCAGCATTCCGTTGTTGGACTCCTCCCAGCCAATCAGGATCACCTTCACCTCGTCTCCCAGATTTTTGGCCGCCCGGATAATATACCTGGCCCCTTTACGGGGATCGCCGTACCCCACGGCGATCCCCAGAACCAGCTTATCTTCCCTGCCAAATCCATATTTTTCCCGGCAGGCCGCCCTGTCTCTGGGATAAAAGGTATGCAGGGTATCAATTCCGTTGCGGATCGTAACACAGGGATATATTCCGAAATAAGAGTCCTGCGCCTGTCCGGTGAGCCAGTCCGAGGGAGTCACAATGATCTTGGGGGCCTCCCCCGTAAACAGTTCTTTTTTGCGTTTCCACATAAAGGAAGTAAAATCAAAAAACTGGCTTGCCGGATATCCTTTGCGCCTGGAACAACGGCCGCATCCTGTCTTCCATCTATCGCATTCAAAAAAGTATCCGCAATTGCCCACAAAGGCATGGCAATCGTGAAAGGTCCACACACAAGGAAGTTTCCGCCTGTTGATATAGGCAAACAGCATGGGAAAATTTAGATAATACCCGTGCAGCGCATGCAGGTGCAGGATGTCCGGCTGTACCCGGTCAATATAGCGTATCAGCCGCCGGGTAGCCAGACGGTTATACCAGCCGTTCAGCCCGCTGAGCCTGCTGGCCAGGGCGGAGAAGTAGACCTCCGGTACGCTGTCAAAGCGATAGACCCACTCATCTTCCGCCTTTGCCCCCCGTCCATAGGCCACATATGACTCCTGTCCGTCCATGCGCAGCTGGCTGTGGATGCAGGCCACGATCCGGGCGGCTCCGCCCTGGTTATAATGACTGTTAATCTGTAGGATGCGCACAAATTGGCCCCCCCTGTTGTTATTTTTCGACAGTTCCTTACATTATATCCGGAGACCAATCCACATCCGTGTCTCCGCCGGAAATGGGAGGATCTGTAGGCGCCGGCGCCGGTTCAGGCGTAGGATCAGGCTTGGGCGCCGGTTCGGGTGTAGGATCGGGCTGGGGCGCCGGTTCGGGATTGCCGGGCGTCTCTGGCCCGGGATTGCCGGGCACCGCAGGCGCAGGATTGCTGGGCGTCGCAGGCGCAGGATTGCTGGGCGTCGCAGGCGCTTGGGTGGGAACCGGCGCCACAGGCACCGTGGGAGTCACCGGCGTCACCGGAGCCACGGGTACAGTGGGCGCAGCAGGCTTGCTCGTGGGTTTCGGTGTGGCGGCTGACGCTATCTGTCCGCCGCCCCGGTTGGCGTAGATTGCGGCGATCTTTGAACTGCCTGTACCGCCGGCGTTGGGATTGTCTCCCGGCTGACTGCCCGCGGCCTGGTCAGCCCCCAGAGGATCCGCCGCCAGATAATCTTTCGCCGCGCCCATATTGATCCAACCTGTGCCGTCATACACCTCGATATTGCCGTCATACACTCTCACCTGCAGCCGGGCCAGATCGATAGTTCCCGCCGGTGCCATGTCCCCCTGATCCGCCTTAGGCTCATAGGCCGCATACGTCTCCAGGACGGGCATACCCATGGCCTCCGCCCTGAAAATGTAATTTTCCGTCGTCTCGGTCTCCTCCCTATTCACAAAAAGATAATTCTGCTTCCCGGTGTCATAGGCATAGACAATCACACTGTCCGCCTCGCCGCCGCCATGGGTTACCTGTATCTGCCCCTCACCGGGCTGATCCACGGTAGAAATACCATTCTCCCCAAAATTGCCATTGTAGGTGATCGTCTCCATATCCTCCCGCATATTCCACAATGGCAACAAGTCATCGGCGCTTCTGCCCCAGCGGATCTGGGCCGTATAGTCGCCCACCAGAACACCGCTTCGGAAATTGCCGTTCTCCCGGATCACATCGCCGCTGGAGGCCAGAACGGTCCAACTCTCATATACACCGTCATAACTGCCGTCCTCTACGCTGGTTTCCAGAAGCTGCACACTCTCCGTTGTCTGCAGCAGCACGGTAAGTTGATCTCCTTGCCGACGCTGCACCTGGGTATACGGGACACCGCCCTCGTCATAGCCCGTCCTCACATAGAGGGAGCCCTCCGTCAGTTCCTGATAATAGCCTCTGGTTCCCTGATTCAGCCGGGGCATCATGGTTTCCAGCCACTCCTCCCCGTGAAGCATACTCACTGCCTCATTGACATATTCCGCAATGGAAAGATTCTGCTCCAGCCGGGCCATCTGCTCCTGTATGCCGGAATCCTCCTCCGACACATTCACGGTCAGCTGCTGCAGCTGCTCGCCGGCGCTGCTGTCCTGGAACAGAGAAAAACAGATTTCAAGAGTGTCTCGCTGCTTTTTGACCTGTCCGTTACTGCCATAGAGTTCTGCCAGGGTCAGGTATTCCTCCTGCGTAAAATCCGGGGTGCCGCAGCGCCGTTCCAGTTCACGGATCTGTCGTTCCAGTTCGCTCTCAGACTGTTCCTGTCCGCCTTGCCCTGTCTGTGTGTCCCAATCGTCGATGGGGATGCCAAGCAGTTCCGGAATATCGCTCTCCTGCTGATTGGCGGCTTCCCGTTCCTCCGGTGTCAAGCCGTCTCCACATCCCGCCAGGCTTAACAGCACGGTAGATAGTATTAACAATATAATTTTCTTATTCTTCATGTTAACCTCCATGTTGTCGCTCCGCGGCGACTCAAATCCAGATGAAAAATGTCATAATTTAGGGTTGTCAGTTGTCCTGTGTCTGCCCCAGGGCATCCGCGTCGCTCACAAGCTGCTGTAGGAAATTGGCCGTCTCGGATCCCTCCGGATACAGGCCCATGCCCAGCAGCTGCCTGGACAGATTGTAGATGCTTCTGGCCACAATGGGACCATACAGCGTAATATCCTGGCCATCCTTGGTCAATGTCATATAGCCCCGGAAGGCAAATTCTGTCTTGTACTGCTCCACCGGCAGACCCACCAGCACCGCCGTGTAACGGTAGCGGTTGTCCACCTTTTCATAGATGGTGTCCACATGCTGGCCGCTGTTATCCGTGCCATAGGAGACACCCTTGGAAACCTTCTGTCCTCCCAGCACCATGGGATAGGAAGCGCGGTTGGCATCATTCATAATCAGCGTTCCATACTCTTTCAAAGTATATCCCTGAATGCCGCTGCCCAGCAGCTTTTGACGGTTCTCCACCGTAAGGCCCGTCTTGAACCGGATGCCCGATCTGCCTGTTATCCGGATGGAAAAGCCATGGTAGGTCAGCAAATCCCGCAGTTCGGGAAGCTCCGTGGCTCTATAGCCGGTCTTGTCATACTCCAGCCGCCATACATTCATGCCTGTGGGCACACCGGACTCATTATATTGGTACATGATCGCCATGCTGGCGCTGCCGTCCGGAGCGGTTATCACGTAATTGCCGTTCTTGAGACTGGCCTCATAAGGCACACCGTCCAGATAAATCTTGGAATCGGCATATCCCGCCGGAGGCGTCAGCACCACGTCATAGGACTGGGTGGGCTTTGCGCAGGCCGCCGCAGGCATGTTATTATACACCGGTATCTTGAATGTAAAAGAATTGTTCAAAGCGCCCGCCCCATCGTATAGCTTGCGGATATTGGAGCCCTCGCTGCTGGGAGCGCAGATATTCTGCATATACTGGTGCCAATACAGTCCGTCGTAACTGTTATCCACATCAAATTTCTGCAGGTACAGGGTGTCCTGACCCCGCAGGATATATTTTTGGGCAATAAAACCGGCTCCCCCCTCAATAGCGGCCCGCACACTGTTCCATCCGTTATTTTGGGCCGTCTGAAGCCCGCTGATATACACCTGCTCGTCGGTATTGCCGCTGGCTCCGATGTTAAAATAGTTGTAATATCCCTCGTAACCCGGATAAGTGCCGGATATCAGCGGCGATGTGCCGTCTTTTCCCTGTTCCTGGTAGACCCGGCAGGCCAGGTGAATGGGACTGACGCCCAGAGCGCTGCCCACCTCCTGGAAGGTTGCGGCGTAGGTGACTTCCGTATTGGGCACATTTCCCTGCATAAAAGAGCCGTTTAAAAAATTCTGTACTCCCTCCTGTGTCTGATAGGAGGCGTTGTAAGTCAACTGCTCAAACTGGAAGATTCCCGACTCCGTCAGCCAGTTTCGGGGATCCAGATAGTACTTCAAAGTATCCTCCGAGGCATAGGCCCAGCTTTTACTGTACAGACCATTCTGCATATACTCCGGGAAAGAAGCCGGAATCAGACTGCGGCCGCCCACCATCTCGTTGGCCACCACATCCGTCCACTCCAAATTGACGTTATGCTTGACAAAAATCCAGCTGGGATGCGCATCCTTCAGCGCCCTCAAAGCTGCCTGGTAACTCTCCGGGAACTGCTCCACATCACCGTAATTGCCATTGGCGTCCTCCACTGTCAAGAGTTGGCCGCGGGGATTCATGCCATAAAGCATCTCCCACTCCAAAAACCGTTCATCGGAGCAGGCCAGAAAACTGCGCTCCACATAACCGCTGTACTCCTGATCCTGCCTGGCCAGCTGCACCTGCACCCAGGGCTCATACTCCTCTGTAAGAACCACATCCTGGATCAGCACCTGCTGCCCGCTGGGAACGGTTATGACCTCCGCCCCCTCCCCTCCGGGAGCGCTGCGTATGGTATATTGATCCGCCAGATAGACCAGCGCCATCACCGGCTGCTCCTGCAAAAGAACCTGCAGCGCCGCCCTCGCTTCGCCTATATGAGCCTCTTCTTCTTCCGTAAAGGCATAGACCCTGCTGCCCGGCTGGATGTTTCCCAGTGCCAGGCCGGCCGCAAACATTATACATAAAAAACGTACTGCTCTCTTCATGTGTACACCCCTCGCCCGCATTGGCGGACCTGAATCAATCCTTGGAAGTGACTTTCCATCCATGTGTTGTTTCCTGTAGTCATGGTTATCTTAACGTAATATTTTATTTTTGACAATAGCTTTTGAACAATAGGAAAGAATTACCGCCCTATTGGTTACATAATCTCGTTTATCCCAGCAACATTTTTGCTGCCTCTATAGCAACGCACTCCAATATGTACAGCCTGCTGAATCCATTGATCCGGTAGCAGTACCGATAACGGTCCAATATCCGCTTTTTTGCCGCCCTCAGGTCCTTACGGTTACTGGCGCCGCCCATGACAAAATCCGCCAGCACCTTGTCCACAGTCACGATATGGCGTTCCTGCCGCCGCATCTGTAGAAAAAAACCGTAATCGTCGTGTATTCCCAGACAGCGGAAAGGATACTGCTTATACAATGCTGCCCGCACAAAGGTGGTGGGGTGGTTCCAGTCCCGGGAAGTCTGGAACCGGCGCTGTCTGGCTCTTTTCACGAAAGAACTGCCGTCCGTCTTGTGCATACGAATATTGGCATACATAAGGTCACATTTCGTCTGGGCAAAAGTCTCCGCCGCCGCTGCCGCCGCCGTGGGCTCATACCAGTCTCCGCTGTTCAGGATGCCGATGATATCCCCTGAGGCCAGGCGGATTCCCTTGTTCATGGCATCATATATGCCTCTATCCGGTTCGCTGCTGATCCGGTAATCTATACCCCCGGCCGTCATCGCAGGGATATAGCTTTCCGCAATCTCCACCGTTGCGTCACTGCTGGCCCCGTCGATGATTAGATATTCTATGGTATACGGGATGTCTCCCCGCTCCTGGTTCAGCACTGACTCGATGGTGCGCCTAATTTCTTTTGCGCTGTTATATGCAATCGTTATGATCGTAAGTTTCATGATTACCTCATTCCTGCATGGCTTAATTTCTGTGGGCTTAAGTCCGGCTGCGTTACTGCTCCGTGCGCCGGATGCTCTCCTCCAGGTCATACAGACAGTAGTCTTCCATATTCCCGCTCATGTTCCGGGCATAGGTCAGACTGCCAAAGGCTTTATTGGCCAAGGCGCCGATTCTGCCGGGCATCCGGGAGGCCAGGGCCACCAGCGGGTTCAGACCCTTCAGCAGGTACACTTTCTTCCCGTGGGCGGCAGCAATCTCCCGCACCATCCGGGAGGTGGCTGTGTATTCCGCATTCTGGGGAAAATACAGTCCGCCCTGTCCCGCCTCGATTCTCTGGCGGATGAACTCGCAGAGGTTTTCAATATAAATCATGCTTCGCTGGTTCTGCACATCCGGAAAAAAAGGCAGCTTGTCCGCCAGCTTTGCCAGCAGCGGATAATTGCCCCTGCTGCCCTTGCCGTAGACCATGGGCAGGCGCAGAATGGCTGCCTGCATCCCCCGTCCGGCCCGGGCCTCCTCTCCTGGGGCCGCGTTGTCCCCCTGGTTCCCCGCCGTCAATCTGAGAAGTTCCTCTTCCGCCCGAATCTTGCTGTTTCCATAAAAATGGGAATTGTCCGCCGGGGTCTGCGGGGTGATCACGCGGCGCTTCCCGTAGGGGGCGCTGTCCCCATAAACAATAATGCTGCTTGGATAGAGGAAAAGCCCCACCCCTGCCTGCTGCGCCTTCCTGGCCGTGGCCACCGCCAGTTCACAGTTTACCTGATAATACAGGGCCTGCTGCTCCTGTGTCACTGCACCCGTGTCCACATGGGCGATACCGCTGGCCTGAAATACGGCGTCATACCCGCTAAAATCAACGCTTTCCCACGAAGAGTCCCGCTGGGATATCCTGTCCACCCGATAGAACTCTCCGCCCTGGGAGGCATTATACTCCAGAAGATACCGCTCCAGGCTCGTGCCGATATAACTGCTTGCTCCTGTAATCAAAATCCGCTTCATTTTCATCCCTATCCATGCTATAACAAGAAATAGCATCCCACGCCCAAAGTGAAGATGCTAACTATGATACAATACTATTAACTTTACTACGGGCAATCAGAAAGGTGCTCTGATTATCTGAAATTATACAATAGGACGTTTAGGAAATCAAGTACTTATTCAGCATTCCAAACTTTCATTGGACAAAGACTTTACATCAAGAATCGCTTTTGTTATAATAAAAATACATATAAACAGCGCTTTTGAAAGGAAGGTGAAGCATATGCCAACTAACGCGGAAGTAATTGAAATTTTGGCGCGGAAACTTGAGAGAGCAAGAATATTAAACGATTTAAAAGAATGTAAGACACTTGAGGAATACCAGGCTCTTGTCAGAAAATACGAAGCTTTATGCAATGATGACAAGATGTAATTCCATGTAGTGTCCCAGACCATTCGGGCACAAAACCCTTATTGTGTTTTAAAGGTTTTGTGCTCTTTTTAATCTCTCTCCTCTTCTTCCTCCGCTCCGCGCATGGCGCCAGTGCCCCCCTCCACCACGCCGTCTCCTCTGAGTACGCTTAAGAATGTGCCGAAAAAGCACCGCAAGTCCATCCTCGGCCCTATTTTCTCCACATATTCGCCGTCAAAACGGGCTTTTACCGGGATCTCCAACTCGTCTCTGCCATTGATTTGGGCCCAGCCGGTGAGACCGGGACGGATATCATTGGCACCGTACTTGTCCCTCTCTTCTATCAAATCATACTGGTTCCACAGAGCAGGCCGGGGCCCCACAATAGCCATATCCCCCTTCAGGATATTGATGATCTGGGGCAATTCATCCAGGCTGGTCTTGCGCAAAAATCTCCCCACTTTAGTAATATACTGCTCCGGATTCTGTAACAAATGGGTGGGCACATCTTTGGGCGTATCAATCCGCATAGTTCTGAATTTTAAAATGGCAAAATGCGTCTTATGGATCCCCACCCGTTTCTGCCGAAACAATATGGGGCCCGGCGAATCAATCTTAATAGCGATAATCAACGCCAAAAACACCGGCGACAGCACCGCCAGCCCCAATAGAGACAATACAAAATCAATTCCCCTTTTTATGCAGGCATACATAATCTCACTCCTCATACTGATAGCTTGGCACAATCTCCCGCACCAGCGCCCGGATATCCTGGGACTCGTTCACGGATGCCTCCTGCAGGCGCTCCAACTGCCGTTCAAACAATTCGTCGTCATATTCAATGGGCCTGCCGATATAAATCATCCGGTTGGCAGTCTCCTTAAGTCCCTCCTCCTGCATCAGGAGTTCCTCATACATCTTCTCACCGGGGCGCAGGCCGGTAAACTCGATCCGGATATCCTCATTCACCCGGTAGCCGGACAGCTTGATCATATTTTTTGCCAGATCCAGAATTTTCATGGGCTCCCCCATGTCCAGCACAAAGATCTCCCCGCCTTTGGCGTATGCCCCCGCCTGCAGCACCAGTGAAACCGCCTCGGGTATGGTCATAAAGTACCGGATGATGTCGGGATGGGTCACCGTCACAGGCCCGCCCTGCTCAATCTGCTTCTTGAACAGAGGAACCACGCTGCCGTTGCTTCCCAGCACATTGCCGAAACGCACGGCCACATACTCGGTCCGGGATTTGCGGTTCATATTCTGGATCACCATCTCGCAGATCCTCTTGGAAGCGCCCATGATATTGGTGGGATTTACTGCCTTGTCCGTGGAAATCATCACAAATCTGCCCGTGCCATAGCGATCCGCCGCCGCCGCTACCTTGAGAGTGCCAAACACATTGTTCTTGATGGCCTCGTTGGGACTGTCCTCCATCAGCGGCACATGCTTGTGGGCCGCCGCATGGTACACGATATCCGGTCGGTACTCCCGAAAAATCTCATCCACCCTCATGGTGTTGCGCACGGACCCGATCAGCACCTCCAGATCCAGCTCCGGATAGTCCCGCCGCAGTTCCTGCTGAATCTCATAGGCATTGTTCTCATAGATATCCAAAATGACCAGACGCCTGGGGCTGTGCCGGGCCACTTGCCTGCACAGTTCGCTGCCGATGGAACCGCCGCCGCCGGTAACCAGCACCACTTTGTCCCGCACATAACCGATAATCTCATCCACATTGACCTCTATGGGATCCCTGCCCAGCAGATCCTCAATCTGCACCTCCCGCAGGTTGGACACATTTACATCCCCTTTGATAATCTGGTACATGCCCGGCAAGATCTGGATTCTGCGCCCCGTCTCCTTACAGATCTCAAGCAAGGGCTTCAGTTCGGAACGGCTGGCGGAGGGAATGGCAATGATAATCTCGTCCACATCATATTTCTCCACGCTCTCCGCAATCTTTTCCCGGCCTCCCACGATGGGCACTCCCCGCAGATATTTGCCCTGACATCCCGGATTGTCATCAATAAAGCAGGCTACATGCATACTCAGGTATTTGCTGGACTGAACCTCCTGGAGAATGGCGTTGCCGGAAGCCCCCGCGCCCACGATCATGTAGTTTTGGCGTTCAGGAGTGTTAAAATGATTCAAACGCTTGTTTTGCACCATCCGCAGAAAACGATAGCTGAACCGTACACCACCGGTAAATATCGCCATAAAAAACCCATAAAAAAACGGGAAACTTCTGGGCACATATGTGCCGAGCAGCCAAAAGATCACCGGCTGCATTATCGAACAGATGGTCACCGCAATGACAACATTCACCATCTCTGTATCCGAGGCATACCGCCACACGCTGTTGTATAACCGGAAAATGTAAAAGATGATTAACGTCACAAAAACGTTGAGCAGGTACGCGTCCTGAATGGCCTTCCAGAACTGCGGCTCTATGCTCATAAAGCTGAACTCATACCGCACATACAGACTCAGCGCCGAGGATGCCATCACCGCGACCATATCCGTTACCACCAGCAGAAGAATCCTGGTGATGGGTATTTTCAGTATTCCGACTCGTATCTCATTTAATTTCTTCACAATAGCTCCTGTCTGCCCGCTTCAGCAGGCACTCCAATCACCGGATCCGGCGCCAATCGCCTGCTATGCTGCCGGCTCAGTTGAATATCCAGTTCAAATAGGGCAGCAGCCGGACATTCACATCATAGGCCGATCGCAGAAACAGACCAAAATAAGCGATAAATACCAACGCCGTCCCCGCTGTCAACAGCCGCCGGATAATTTTGTTCTCAATGCCGCGCAGCAGGTTCGGGATCAGAAAGATCTGAGGTAATATTAGATAGTATGCCACTCTGGAGACTTCAGGAATGAACGCTCCGCAGGTATATAGTGCCAGCCCGCCCAGATTCAGGAAAAAGTAGAACCTGTTGCGGCGGTTATCCCGAATGACCCGCCGGTAGCAGAGCAGGGACAAGACCAGAGTCCCCAGACATTTACCGATGTTCGACAGGGAGTAATCCACCGTGTCAAACATGGAATTTTCATAGTAGGGATAAATTTTAAAGATCACAAAGCGGTAAATATCCCTGCCAAACACCAGGCTAGCCGCCAGCAGCGCCCCCGCCGCGTAATGCCAGCCCTTCAGCCGTATCCCCGCCAACCAGTTGGCGCCCAGATACAGAGGAATCACCACCAGCACCGACTTGTGGAATGCGGAGGCCGCCAGAATCCACAGGATAAACTTCAGGTATTCCCCCCTTAACACATACTTGCTGCTGTACAGAGCGATGGCCAGCACCAGGTAATAGCGCACGGAATTGAAACTGGAAAAATAGTAGCCGTTCATCAGAAACAGGAACAAAGCCCCTAAAAACCAATCCCCCTGCTCATATATGGCCCGAAGGAAAAAGTACACCGTCAGCAGGGAAAACAGGCCAAATATAGGCAGATAGCTATATCCCTGCGTCCCAAAGAAATACTGCATAAGGCGCACCAGGGCGTTAAAGCCAAACTCCGAGGAGACATGTCTCCCCTGGGAGATCAGGTTGAACATATCCACGTAGACCCAGTAATCGTTGCCGCTGGCGATGCGGCAGGCGGATAACGATGCCAGAATCACATAGATTCCGCCGCAGATCCACAGGTTCAGCGCCTGCTGCCGGGTCATGCCGCCCGGGCCTTTTCTTTGCAGATCCCTGTCTACTGATATTGTCCGGGGTCCCATACTGTCCATATGTAGTTGCACGTTCTCCCCGGTGTTGCAGAAATATGCCAACAGCAACACCACAAGAGTCACACCCACAAACAAAACCATCTCATCGCTCCCGTCTGTATAACAACTTTTTGCATCTATTGTAGAATCCCGACCAGACCGGGCTTTCCGCCATCTTTGTCCGCAGGGGAGCCAGCGTGGCCAGCAGGATCAGCCTGTATTTCAGCCGCTGTCCCCTGCTCATATACAGCGCCGTGATCTCCCGGTGCTCCCGGGCGGAACGCCTCCGGTTTTCCGGGGTCTCGGAGAACCCGCCTCCCTCATAGGAAGCCAGCGTCACGGGAATATACCTGGGCCGGGCATCTCTTCGGAAATAGCACCACAGGAAATGCTCGTAATCTGCCCGCACCCGGTAACCGGGCTCATAGCCCCGCTCCTCAAACAGGCTGTGATGGTAGATGCATGCCTGGTGACAAGGGACATTGCGGTAGCAGGCAAAATCATCCATATGCGGATTGGAAGCCACCACCTGCCCCCGCAGGGCGTCGTAGATATCGCCGTAAAAGATCCTGGAGCAAAGTTCCCTGCCCGCGCTCCTGATCTCCGCCGCCGCCCGGGCCAGCGCCTGGTCCGAGGCAAAGGAATCCCCGCAGTTCAAAAAGTACAAATACTCTCCCCGGGCCGCCCGGGTGGCCTGGTTCATACCCTCATAGATGCCTGTGTCCGGCTGCTCCAGAATTCGTACCCGGTCCCGGCACCCCTGTCTCTCCAGATAAGCCCGCAGCGCCTCCAGAGAGCCGTCCCCGGAACCACCGTCCTTGACAATCACCTCATAATCCCTATAGCTTTGTCTTACCACACTCTCCATAGTCTCCACCAGCTTGCCGCCTGGATTCAGGGAGACCATGAGAATGCTGAACATGGGTGTTCTCATGCGCTTACCTCTTCCTTACTTACTCTTCCGCCTTTGCAATGCCCTGCCCCATTATCTCATAAGCTTTCCGCCAGGGAATCTCCCGGCACATGCCCCCTCTGTGGGACATCAGGAAACGCAGTGCCATGAGCCTGGCCAGATGTCCGTACAGATAATGATATAATACCCCTCTGTCGTAAAAAAATTTTTCATTATAGCCGGTAAACCAGGTGGATTCCCGCTCCCTCTCATGGCCGATGGCCACCGGCACTTTATACGCCTTAAGTCCGGCTTTCAGACAGTCCCGTATAAACAGGCTGTCCTCCCCGTTGCTGTACTTTGCGCCGCCTCCAAAGAGCAGGGAAAAAGTAATATTCTTCTGGTGTATCCGCCGGGTGCGCACCGCCAGGCTGTAGGTCGGATAACGTCCGCTGTTGTACCAACGCACTCTGCCAAAGTTCTCGTTGTGGTAGGTCTCCCGGCCAGGCATGGCCCTCACATTGAAAAACAGCAGATCCGCCTGGGGATGTTCCTCGAAGGCCGCAAGCACCTTCTGCTCATAACCCGGCTCATAGATAATATCCTCGTCCGCAAACAGGCTGATATCCGCGTCAGCGCGCAGCAGACTGTGATTGCGGCTTAGACCCACCCCCCGCTCCGCCATATAAAAGCACCGTATATCATGCTCCTTCCACCGCAGTTCCTCGTAACCATATCGCTCCCCCTGGCTGACAATGACGGCATCGCTGTCAATCCTCATCTCTTCCGCCAGCCCCCGGGGTTCTCTGTTCACCGCCGCCACCAATAATTGCAGAGTCATGACTTCTTTTTCCCCCATAGATAATGCCGTATCAGCCTTTCATCCGCCCCGGCCAGAACCATGGCGTCCACAGTTACTCCCAACTGTCCCATCTGACGCAGGATTTCCTCTATCGCTTTACCTCTGTCAAAGTCTGCTTGTACCACCAGCAGAATGCCCTCCTGGCCGCGCAGCGCTTCCCCCGCCTCCGGAGCCTGGCACAAGCTGGAAACCGCCCTGTACTCCCGAAGACATTTCCGCTCCCCGGCCTTCTCTTTCCCGGATGCGGTCCCCTGCGCTTCCAGCTTCTCCAGCAGCTTCACCACACTGTTTAGGTCCAGTTTCCCGTTTACCGCCGTGACGCCGATCTTTTTTTTGTCCCGGAACAGATACTCCAGCTGGGCCGCCAGTTCCCCGGAGGGCCTTCCTCCGCGGCTCACATAACCTGCCACCGGCACCCCGTAACGCCTGACCAGTGTTCCGGGCACCTGTATCCTCTCCTCCAATATCTCACAAAACCCCAGTCCGAACAGCGCGGCGAAAGCGCCCAGCGCCGCCCCCAGTATACAGGCCCGCAGAGTGCGCAGGTCCGGCATCGCCAGCCGGGGCTGCCCCCTGTCCAGAAGGCTTACGTCCAGGAGTTCCTTCTGCCGCTCCCCCACGGCAGTGATGGCCAGGCCTGCCACCCGATCGATCTCACGCGCCTTTTCCTCATCCTCGTTGGTGGTATGGATATAGCAAATACGCAGATCCGATATCAGCTGCGCCTCAAAGCTGGCGGTAAGCTCTTCCTCTGTCATGGGAACCGACAACTCCTTTAGCATCTCCGCCACCATATCCTCGCTCTTTAAGAGATCGTTCCAGGTATAAGCCGCAAAATAGGAGTAAGTCTGCTGGTCGCTGGGATCAACGGCATACTCCAGATAATATTTGCTGTCCATGGTATAGGGGATCACTCCGCCAAGGGTCACGTTTTTCACATAGTAAATGCCGCCTACCAGCGCCAGGCCCGCCAGGGCGCCCGCCAGAATCACCCACAGCCGCCGGATACACAGCAGCCAAAAAAGCCTCATATCGAAGGGTTCCTTTCCGTAGTTACACTGCCACATATGCCGCCTCCCTACTTTTCCTCGTTCCCCATGGATTCCTTCAGTGCCGTAATCTGCTCGCTCTCCACTCCCTCCGTGCTGTCCGGCCAGAAAAGCACCTTCAAAGTCAGCAGCATCAGCTGGAGATCCAGCCATGTGGAGTAATTCTCGATATACGTCAGATCCAGTTTCAGCTTGTCATAGGGTGTAGTATTGTATTTCCCATAGACCTGGGCATACCCTGCCAGCCCCGCCTTCACCTTCATGCGATAGGCAAACTCCGGCATCATCTCCATGTACTGGGCAATGATCTCCGGCCGCTCCGGCCTGGGACCAATAAAGGACATATCTCCCCTGATAATGTTGATCAGCTGGGGCAGTTCATCGATCCTTACCTTCCGGATAAACTTGCCGATGGGAGTTATGCGGTCGTCGTTCTTCCGGGCCAGCCTGGCCACCCCGTCCCGCTCCGCGTCCACCCTCATACTGCGGAACTTAAGGATATAAAACTGCCGCTGATCCAGAGTGCAGCGCACCTGCTTGTACAGTACCGGGCCCCCGTCATAAAGCCTGATGGCAAAGGCCGTGATCAGCATGATGGGCGAACTGATCACAAACAACAAAATGGCAAACACCAGGTCAATCAGACGTTTTATAAAGCGTTGCTCCAATGTCAGGCTATATTCCCTGGTCAGCAGAATGGGTGTATCAAAAAGATGCAGTTCCTCTGTCCCTCGAATGATAACATCAGTGATCTTGGGCATCATATACACCCGGATGGACCGGGCATAGCAGTATTTCATCAGGACGTTCCGCTCCTGGGTGGGAATGTCCCATATCACCACGGCCTGGAACTCCCTCCGCGCATATCCCTCGGTGATCGTCTGGTACACTCTCTCCAGTCCCTCCGACACATGGATGTATTTCACTATGTCGTACTTATCCTTCCTATCCTTAAATTTGCTCACGATGCTCTCGATGGGCCTGTCCCCGTGAACCAGCAGCATCTTCCGGGGCGGAAAGATGGATTTATATATCCAGTAGGCGATGTTGTTCCACACAACAATGATTACCAGCTGTATGATCATCATATAAAAAAAGCACTGAGGTACAAAAAACTCCTTTGCCATGATGGACAGCTGGGCATACAACAACACCTCCGCCGCCAGGCTGGCAAACGCCTGAGAGAAGATCACCTCCCCGTTTTTCAAGTAGCCGATCCGCATACCGCCGTACATGTGGGAAAAGAAAAACAGCATGACCACATAAAAAGCGATCTGCAGGGCATCCGCCCTCCAATAATACGGCACTCCGGTGCTGGCGGTGATACTGGGACTGAAATTGGTCTTCCAGTAGTAGACAAAGACCAGCGTCTCCAGCGCCAGACATACCCCGGACAGAGCCAGCAATATGATTCTCTTAGATGTTTCCAGTTTTCGCATTCCTGTGTCCTTCTTATATATAGTTCCGCATCTGCCCTCCTGACACCAACTCTGGCAGAGTAATTTCCAGCCGCTTTGGCGTCTGTAAATTCTCTGGGCGCCAG
>ERZ779637.59-NODE-59-length-75627-cov-6.782909_pt1 | contig 75627 bp, 75 predicted proteins | sample MGYA00514196_ERZ779637 | MGnify/ENA primary metagenome ERZ779637 (study PRJEB29562, sample SAMEA4376700) | mouse gut metagenome | isolation source: Cecum | study: EMG produced TPA metagenomics assembly of the A DSS colitis mouse model was used to assess the microbial...
ACAATCAGACGTAAAGTTGGTAAGACTGGTAAGAAATAGATAAGGAGAGTGTGAAAATGGTTAGTAAGAAATCCAGACAAGAAGTTCGTGAAAACAAACACAGAAGAATACGTAACCGTTTCAGAGGCACTGCTGAAAGACCTCGTTTGTCTGTGTTTAGGAGTAATAATCATATGTATGCTCAAATTATCGACGATACAGTTGGGAATACGTTAGTCGCTGCTTCTACTCTTGAAAAAGACGTAAAGGCAGAGATTGAAAAGACCAATAACGTTGATGCAGCAGCATATTTAGGAACCGTCATTGCTAAAAGAGCATTGGAAAAAGGTATCACCACCGTTGTTTTTGACAGAGGCGGCTTTATATACCAGGGTAAAATCGCAGCATTAGCTGATGCAGCCAGAGAAGCTGGCTTACAATTCTAGGAAAGGAAGGCATAAGACATGAAACATACGATCATAGATGCAAGCCAGTTAGAGCTGACCGATAAAGTAGTTACCATCAAACGTGTTACCAAAACCGTTAAAGGCGGACGTAATATGCGTTTTACCGCTTTGGTGGTAGTTGGTGACGGTAATGGTCATGTAGGCGCCGGGCTTGGCAAAGCTGTTGAAATTCCCGAGGCGATCCGTAAAGGAAAAGAAGACGCCGTTAAGCATATCGTTAAGATTGCATTAGATGAAAACAGTAGTATTACACATGATTTTATCGGTAAATACGGTTCCGCTAACGTTCTTTTAAAGAGAGCTCCCGAAGGTACCGGTATTATCGCCGGAGGTCCTGCGCGTGTAGTCTGCGAGCTTGCAGGTATTAAAAATATCCGTACCAAGTCTCTTGGCTCTAATAATAAGCAGAATGTTGTACTTGCGACGATTGCCGGTTTAAGCCAGCTTAAGTCTCCTGAAGAAGTAGCTCGTAACCGTGGCAAATCCATTGACGAGGTATTAGCTTAAGCCATGAATTAATAAGGCTTATAGAAAGGAGAATTTGAAATGGCAGAACAGAAAATGTTAAAAATTACTTTGGTAAAGTCTACCATTGGTGCGGTTCCCAAACACAAAAAAACGGTTCAATCCATGGGACTTCGTAAATTGAACAAGTCCATTGTACTGCCGGACAACGACGCCACCAGAGGACAGATCCAACAAATCAGACATTTAATAAAAGTTGAAGAAGTATAACAGAAGGAGGTGTCAGAAATGTCATTGGAATTATCGAATTTAAGACCTGCGGAAGGTTCTAAGCACAGTGATAATTTTAGAAGAGGCCGCGGTCATGGTTCAGGAAACGGTAAGACGGCGGGAAAAGGACACAAAGGCCAGAAAGCGCGTTCCGGAGCGCCCAGAGCAGGATTTGAAGGCGGTCAGATGCCTTTGTACAGACGTATTCCCAAAAGAGGATTTACAAATCGTAATTCGCTGGATATCGTTATTGTTAATTTAAGCGCTTTGGAAGCATTTGAAGACGGAAGCACGGTTGACGTAAATACTTTGATTGAAAAAGGTATTGTTAAGAATCCCAGAGATGGTGTGAAGATACTTGGAAACGGAGAACTTACCAAAAAACTCAATGTAAAGGCGAATGCATTCAGTGCATCTGCAAAAGAAAAAATTGAGGCGCTTGGTGGAACTGCTGAGGTGATGTAATGCTTACAACACTAAAAAATGCGTTTAAAATAAAAGAAATAAGAAATAAGATATTTTTCACCTTTGTGATGCTGATTGTAATCCGTATCGGTTCCTCCCTTCCGGTTCCGGGAATAGACAGAACCTATTTTGCATCCTGGTTTGAACAACAGACAGGAGATATATTTAGTATTCTGGATGCTTTTACCGGAGGATCATTCTTACAGATGTCAATACTGGCGCTGAATATTACGCCTTATATTACTTCGTCCATTATTATGCAGCTTCTTACCATAGCGATTCCAAAGCTGGAGGAGATGCAGCGTGACGGAGAAGACGGAAGGAAGAAAATTGCGTCCATTACCCGATATGTGACGGTTGCATTGGCGCTATTGCAGGCTTCTGCTCTGGCAATCGGTTTTGGCGGTCAGGGACTTTTGCAGGAATACAATTTCCTCAATGTGATTACGGTCATTGCAGCCCTTACAGCCGGCAGCGCATTCTTAATGTGGGTTGGTGAGAGAATTACGGAAAACGGCATTGGAAACGGTATTTCCATTGTACTTGTAATCAATATTATTTCACGTATGCCGCAGGATCTGACAGGCTTATACAATACTTTTGTACAGCCTCAGATTGCAAAAGGCGCTTTTGCATCTGCAGTACTTGCAGCAGTGATTATTCTTGCAATAATTATAGGAATGGTTGTTCTTGTTATTATTTTGAACGACGGCATCCGCAAAATACCTGTGCAATACGCAAAAAAGATACAGGGAAGAAAAATGGTTGGAGGCCAGTCAACGAATATTCCGCTGAAGGTTAATACCTCCGGGGTTATTCCGATTATTTTTGCTTCTTCCATTATGCAGTTTCCCATTATTATCAGCTCGCTGGCAGGGTATAAGGGAACCGGTGCATGGGCTAAGGTTCTGGCTGTGCTTAATTCCGGTAATTGGTGCAGATTTACAAAAGAATCCTGGTATTACAGTATTGGCTTATTGATCTATATTGTGTTAGTAGTATTTTTTGCTTACTTTTACACTTCCGTAACCTTCAATCCTTTGGAGATTGCCAATAATATGAAGAAGCAGGGCGGTTTTATTCCGGGAATCAGACCAGGAAAACCTACCAGTGATTACTTAACCAGAATTTTGAATTATATTATTTTTATCGGTGCGTGCGGACTTACCATAGTCGGTATCCTGCCGTTTATCTTCCAGGGAGTGTTTAACGCGAACATTTCCTTTGGCGGAACAAGCCTTATCATTATCGTAAGCGTTATTCTTGAGACAATGAAACAGGTTGAGTCTCAGATGCTTGTACGTAATTATAAAGGTTTTTTGAATGATTAATGAAAAGTTTTTCCGGAAGGGCATATTACTGGATGTCCTTTCCGGAAGCTCTTTAAAAGAAGGAGACGCTCCTTCTGATTTTATTATTTTAAGAATATATAAAACGGTTTGTCAGTTATTGGAAGAGACGAGTCTTTTTATATATTTTTGAAAGCCTGTCATGGCGGAATGGAGGAAAAATGAAAATTATTATGTTAGGTGCGCCCGGCGCAGGAAAAGGAACACAGGCGAAAATGATTGCGGAAAAATATGCAATTCCTCATATTTCTACCGGAGATATTTTCCGTGCCAATATTAAGGAAGGTACAAAGCTGGGAGAAGAAGCGAAACAGTATATGGATCAGGGGCTGCTGGTTCCCGATGAACTGACCGTTAAAATTCTGCTGGACCGTGTGGCGAAAGAGGATTGCAGGAACGGCTATGTGCTGGATGGATTTCCAAGAACCATTCCGCAGGCGGAGGTACTTGATCAGGCGTTAAACGGACTTGGAGATAAGATTGATTATGCAATCGACGTAAATGTACCGGATGAAAATATTATAAAAAGAATGTCAGGGCGGCGTGCATGTTTAAGCTGCGGCGCGACCTATCATGTAGAGCATATTCCGCCCCAAAAAGAAGGAATTTGCGATACGTGCGGAGAAAAACTGGTACTGCGCGATGACGATAAACCGGAAACCGTACAGAACCGCCTGCATGTTTACCATGAGCAGACACAGCCTTTAATTGATTTTTACACCCAAAAAGGTATCTTAAAGGCAGTAGACGGCACGAAAGACATGGAAGCGGTTTTTCATTCCATCGTTTCCATATTAGAATAAGCGGCAGATGTTTTTAAGGAGATTTAAGATGGCTGTATCGATTAAATCGGAAAGAGAAATTGAACTGATGCGGGAGTCCTGCCGATTACTGGCAAAAGTGCATCAGGAACTGGAGCATGCAATCAGACCGGGAATGACAACGATGGATATTGACATCATGGGCGATAAGATGATCCGCGATATGGGATGCGTCCCCAATTTTAAAAATTACAACGGATATCCCGCCTCTATCTGTGTATCGGTTAATGACGAGGTAGTACATGGTATCCCAAGCAGGAAACGGATCCTGCAGGAAGGGGACATCGTAAGTCTGGACGCAGGTTTGATTTATAAGGGATATCATTCCGATGCAGCGAGAACTCATGCGGTAGGACGGATCAGCCCGGAAGCGGAAAACCTGATCCGGGTTACGAAACAAAGTTTTTTTGAAGGAATTAAAATGGCAAAAGCCGGCAATCATCTTCATGATATTTCCAATGCAATTGACGCTTATGTAACATCCTTTGGTTATGGAGTTGTAAGAGATCTGGTAGGCCACGGGATTGGGACGCATCTTCATGAAGATCCGCAGATTCCCAACTTTGCGCAGCGCCGGAAAGGAATCCGGCTCGAAGCGGGAATGACCCTGGCGGTAGAACCCATGATTAATATGGGCCGTGCGGATGTGGAATGGCTGGACGACGACTGGACGGTGGTTACGGAGGACGGCTCCCTGTCGGCCCATTATGAGAATACGATTTTGATTACGGACGGAGAACCGGAGATTCTCACCCTTTATTAGAGGGAGGTAGGGACATGACAGGAAACATGGCGGCTTCTAAAGCGGGGCATGATAAAGGCGGACTTTATATCATAATCCGAGAGGATGAAGAATACGTTTACTTATGTGACGGGAGGCTGAAAAAGCTTGCGAATCCCAAGCGTAAGAATAAAAAGCACATTCAGATTATTGAGACGGATGTGGATAAGGAATTGAAAAACAGGCTTCAAAACGGCGAAGATGTCCGCGACGAAGAAATAAGGCGGGCTGTTAAATTGTATGAAATGAAAGATCATAAACAGATTTAGGAGGTATTTATGTCAAAAGCGGATGTCATTGAAATTGAAGGAACTGTAGTTGAAAAGCTGCCGAACACCATGTTTCAGGTAGAACTGGAAAACGGCCACAGGGTGTTAGCGCATATCAGCGGTAAGCTGAGGCAGAATTTTATCCGTATTTTACCGGGTGATAAGGTTACTTTGGAGTTGTCGCCGTATGATCTGTCAAAGGGGAGAATTATCTGGAGAGATAAGTAATCCGTTTGCGGCAGAAATTACTGTGATTTAAATAAACTCTTGCATTATAGCGCTTGACATGTTATAATGTAAAACGGTCTTTTTTGAAAGGAGGGTTTAACGTGAAGGTTAGATCATCAGTAAAACCGATTTGCGAGAAGTGCAAAATCATTAAAAGAAAAGGGAAGATCAGAGTGATCTGTGAGAATCCCAAGCACAAACAAAGACAAGGATAATCACCGACCTGAATGTAAGTAAGGGATGTGAGTTCTTGTCTTATCGTTATGAGCGGCTGCGCGTTAGTATGTTCTGTGTACTGGCGCTTTTAATAATAGATAGACCTAAGAGCTTACGGGAGATTACTTCTTGATACCGAGTTTGTATCGGAAAGACTGACGAAAGTCGGTTGGGCGGAAAGCCCCAGTCAATTAGTAACAGATGCATGATAGAATCCATGCACAAAAGCACAGATGTGCAGACACATTTGTGTCAGAAAGAATAATGGAGGAAACGTAAATGGCTCGTATTGCAGGTGTTGACTTACCCAGAGAAAAACGTGTGGAGATTGGTTTGACTTATATCTATGGAATAGGAAGAACAAGTTCAAACAAGATTCTCGCGCAGGCAGGCGTTAATCCTGACACTCGTGTTAGAGAGTTGACAGATGAAGAAGTTAAAAAAATCAGTGAAGTGATCGACGCTACCATGACGGTAGAAGGTGATTTGAGACGTGAAATTGCGCTCAATATCAAGAGATTACAGGAAATCGGATGCTATCGCGGTATCCGTCACAGAAAGGGACTTCCTGTCCGCGGTCAGAAAACAAAGACCAACGCAAGAACCAGAAAAGGTCCCAAGAGAACCGTAGCAAATAAGAAGAAATAATTTTACATGATGTTGCAGAAAATCGATTAAAGAAGAAAGTAGGTTAGTTTAGAAATGGCTAAAAAAGTTGCAAAAAAAGTAACAAAAAAGCGCGTTAAGAAAAACGTTGAACGTGGACAGGCACATATTCAGTCTTCCTTTAACAATACCATCGTTACCCTTACGGATACTGAAGGTAACGCATTGAGTTGGGCAAGTGCCGGCGGTCTTGGTTTTAGAGGTTCAAGGAAATCTACTCCCTATGCAGCACAGATGGCAGCCGAGACGGCTACCAAAGCAGCTCTCCTCCATGGTCTGAAAACGGTTGACGTTTTCGTAAAAGGACCCGGTTCAGGACGTGAAGCGGCGATCCGTGCACTTCAGGCATGTGGATTGGAAGTTACAAGCATCCGCGACGTAACTCCCGTTCCTCATAACGGATGCCGTCCTCCGAAACGCCGCCGCGTATAATGTGGGAGTGACAGCAGCAGGTTGGAAGAAAACACGAAAGTGTTGTAAACAATAGTTTGGGCGTGAGCCGAAGAAAGGAATTAATAAAATGGCAGTTAACAGAGTACCGGTATTAAAAAGATGCAGATCTTTGGGATTAGAACCCGCATATTTGGGATATGACAAAAAGTCGAACAGAACCAATGCAAGAGCTGGCAAGAAAGTCAGCGAGTATGGTCTTCAGTTAAGAGAGAAACAAAAAGCAAAATTTATTTACGGAGTTCTTGAAAAACCTTTCCGTAATTATTATGAAAAAGCCGATCGTATGAAAGGCCAGACCGGTGAGAACCTGATGGTTATGCTTGAAAGCAGACTGGACAGCATCGTCTTCAGAATGGGCTATGCAAGAACCAGAAGAGAAGCCAGACAGGTTGTAGGCCACAAGCATGTACTTGTAAACGGCAAATCCGTAAATATTCCTTCTTATCTTTGTAAGGCCGGCGACGTAATCGAAATCAGAGAGAAATCAAGAGGACTTCAGAGATATAAAGACATCGCAGAAATTACTGCGGGAAGATTAGTGCCCGAATGGCTGGATGTTGATCTTGAAAACTTCAAAGGTACTGTAAAATCTCTTCCTACCAGAGAAATGATTGACGTTCCTGTAGATGAGATGCTTATCGTCGAGTTATATTCCAAATAATGAGCGATTAAGGATCGATTATTATGTTCGTAAAGGAGGGTATTTGCAGTGTTTGAATTTGAAAGACCAAATATTGAGGTTGTGGAGATCTCTGAAGATAAAAAGTATGGTAAGTTCGTCGTAGAACCTTTGGAAAGAGGATACGGAATTACTCTGGGCAACTCTTTAAGAAGAATCATGCTTTTTTCTCTGCCGGGCGTTGCAGTCAGCCAGATTAAGATTGAAGGCGTTCTGCATGAGTTCAGTTCCATTCCCGGTGTGAAAGAAGACGTTACCGAGATCATCATGAATATAAAAAGCCTTGCAATCCGCAATAACAGCGAGACGAACGAACCTAAGACTGCATATATCGAGTTTGAAGGCGAGGGAGTAGTCAGAGCTTCGGATATTCAGGTGGATCAGGATATCGAAATTCTCAATCCCGACCTGGTAATTGCTACTTTAAGCGGCGGCAAGGAAAGCAAGCTGTACATGGAGCTTACCATTACCAGAGGAAGAGGCTATGTAAGCGCGGATAAAAACAAACACGATGATTTGCCGATCGGAGTGATTGCAATCGATTCAATTTACACTCCGGTTGAGAGAGTTAATGTTACCGTAGAGAATACCCGTGTAGGTCAGATTACAGATTTTGATAAGTTGACGCTGGATGTATATACAAACGGATCTTTGGTTCCGGACGAAGCTGTCAGCTTAGCTGCAAAAGTACTCAGCGAACACTTAAGTCTTTTCATCGATTTATCTGAAAATGCCAGAACTGCGGAAGTGATGGTAGAAAAGGAAGACGATGAAAAAGAGAAAGTATTGGAAATGAGTATTGATGAATTGGAGCTGTCTGTTCGTTCCTACAACTGCCTGAAACGGGCAGGTATCAATACCGTAGAAGAATTAACAAATAAGACTTCCGAAGATATGATGAAAGTCCGTAATCTGGGACGGAAATCTCTGGAGGAAGTTCTTGCAAAATTAAAAGAGCTTGGACTTCAGCTGAATCCCAGTGAAGAATAAGCATATTACAATTATGGCGAATCGGAAAGGGTAAGACCAAAGAGCTCATTTCCGGTGTAACTCAGGATTGGAACAATAAACATTCGGCTAATAAGACCAAAGAGCGTAGCCGGATGCACCAGGAATGAAAGGATTAAGAAAATGGCAAAGTATAGAAAACTCGGAAGAACATCAGATCAGAGAAAGGCACTGTTGAGATCACAGGTAACTGCGCTTCTCTGGCATGGCAAAATTGTAACCACCGAAGCGAAGGCAAAAGAAGTTCGCAAAATTGCAGAAGGTCTGATTGCTCTTGGAATTAAAGAGAAGGATAATTTCGAGATGGTAAAGGTTACCGCCAAAGTTCCCGTAAAGGACAAAGACGGCAAGCGCGTTAAAGAGGTGGTAGACGGCAAGAAAGTTACCAAATTCGATACCGTTGAGAAAGAAATTAAAAAGGATCTTCCCAGCAGACTTCATGCAAGACGTCAGATGCTCAGAGTACTGTATCCTGTAAAAGAGGTTCCCACCGCAGCTGCAGGAAGAAAAAGAGGAACAAAAGAAGTGGATCTGGTTGCAAAACTGTTTGATGAGTATGGCGTAAAGTATGCCGACCGTAAGGGCGGTTATACCCGTATTATTAAGATCGGACAGCGTAAGGGCGACGGCGCGCTGGAAGTTGTTCTGGAACTGGTATAAAGGAAATATAAATAAACGGTTAAAAACAGAGACTTTTGAAGTCTCTGTTTTTGGTTTAATCAAATGTTTTCTGGAAATGCTGGTAATCTTTCATGGAATTCCAATCGCCGCCCCATGTAAAGCCGTGTTCTTTAAAAAGCTTCAGGCAAAGATCGTTATCATCGATTTTAAACGGAAAATCTCCGGAACGGTCGGCATACGATTCGCTTCCTTTGGGATCGATGTGAAGGCTCCCGTCTTTGTTGTAGCGGACATAAGGGTTGTAAAACGGATTGATATCAACCGCCAGGCCATAAGCATGCTTGGAAAGCTTTTCAGTGCCTTCTACAACACGGTAATTAAAACACGAAGTATTGTTGTTTTCCATAGACAAGTCGTCGTCCGCAAGATATTCGTCGATCAGGCGTACTCTTTCGATCTGATATTCCGCCCGGTACAACTCATAAAAGATTTCGATCAGATCCTGCGCAATTAAAGCGTTGCAGATCAGTTCCCCTTCTACGGCTTTTCCGTTAAAATCGTAATGGAGAATATGAACATAGCGTAAGTCTTCATAAGTAATTGCGGTTTCAGGCCGCGATGAATTGTCTGAAACCGTAACGTCCCCGTTCGAAGCAGCATCTTTCCGGACCGCGGGATAGCTGACACCGGTGATTTTTGCTTTTATCTCTTCGTTTAAAGGTTCATAATAGAAATCATCCTTATAAATCACACGGTTCGGGAAAATATCTGCCGGCACTGACATGGACGGACCGGATACGGTATTTGTTTCGTTTGCGGGGGAATTCATGATTTCCTCCTTCGGGGGTTCTTCCACAGAATCGTTCTTAGTATCATCATATGCCATCTCAGGGTTTTTTTGCCCGTAATCCTGCAAAGTTTCACCGGATTTAAAGAGCAGGCGGCTGCCGGCAGTACATAGAAGTATGATAACGGCTATAGAAACAAGCCCTTTTATTAATTTTTCACGTTCCATACCAATCCTCCGTTTTACTGAGATATGCAAGTTTTATTGCATTTCCTATTTACTATTATGCCACAGTAAGACAAACAAAACAACTTTATTGTAATTCTCCTCTATATCTGGTAAAATAAGAATCGGTGCAATTGTAAACCAAAAGTGAAAAAGGGGTAACATCTACATGAGTATTATTAAGACAAAAAATTTGGTGTTTGAGTACATCAGACGAGACGAAGAGGGTAATGTGGAAGGCATAACCCGGGCGGTAGACGAAGTAAATCTGGATATCAGACAAGGCGATTTTATTGCCATTCTCGGACATAATGGTTCCGGGAAGTCTACCCTTGCAAAGCATATGAACGCCATTTTGTACCCTACGGACGGTACCGTATGGGTAGATGGCAAAAACACACAGGATGCGGACGAACTATGGAATATCAGGCAGGAGGCCGGTATGGTTTTCCAGAACCCGGACAACCAGATAATCGGACAGGTTGTGGAAGAGGACGTGGGATTTGGTCCGGAGAATATGGGCGTCCCTACCAAAGAAATCTGGGAGCGTGTGGAGGAGAGCCTGCGGGCTGTCGGAATGTATAAGTACCGGAAATACTCTCCCAATAAACTTTCCGGCGGGCAAAAGCAGCGTGTCTCCATAGCGGGCGTGCTGGCGATGCATCCCAAATGCATTATTCTGGACGAGCCTACCGCCATGCTTGACCCTAACGGGCGCAGAGAAGTAATCCGTGCGGTAAGAGGCTTGAATCAGGTGGAAGGCGTTACCGTGATTCTTATTACCCATTATATGGAGGAAATCATTCACGCGGACAAGGTTTTTGTAATGGATCAGGGAAAAATAGCCATGGAGGGCACTCCCAGGGAAATATTTTCAAAGGTGGAAGAGTTAAAGGAACTGCGTCTTGACGTGCCGCAGGTGACGCTGCTTGCATACGAGTTAAAGAAAAAGGGAATTATGCTGCCGGATGGAATTCTTACGGCGGAGGAATTGCTGCAGGCGCTGGAGCTTTAATTTCAGAGCAAAATAAAATGACAATAAAAAGGGGAAAAGAAATGTCGTTAATTTTAGATCACGTATCTTATACATATGAAGCGGAAACGAGCATGGAGATAAAAGCTCTAAATGATATTAATCTGGTAATACCGGACGGACAGTTTATCGGATTGATCGGACATACCGGTTCCGGCAAATCGACGCTGGTACAGCATTTGAACGGCCTTGTCCGTGCGACAGAAGGAGCCGTGTATTATAATGGAGCGGATATAGACGATTCGGATTATAATAAAAGGGAACTGCGCAGCAAAGTGGGGCTTGTTTTTCAGTATCCGGAGCACCAGTTGTTTGAAGCGGATGTTTTTTCGGACGTATGTTTTGGTCCCAAAAACCTGGGGCTGCCGGCAAAAGAAGTGGAGCTTCGGGCTTATGAAGCGCTGAAGCTTGTAGGACTTCCGGACGACTGCTTTTACCAGTCTCCGTTTGATCTGTCGGGAGGACAGAAGCGGAGGGCGGCTATTGCCGGAGTTCTGGCAATGAAGCCGGAGGTTCTGATTCTGGACGAACCTACGGCGGGCCTTGATCCTAAGGGAAGAGATGAGATTCTGGGGCAGATTAAGAGACTGCGGGAGGAAACCGGTATCACCATTGTACTGGTGTCCCACAGTATGGAAGATGTCGCCGAATATGTAGACAGAATTATTGTTATGAATCAGGGGAGAGTTATGTATGACGGAACGCCCCGAGAAGTGTTTAAAAATTATCGGGAGCTTGAGGAAGTCGGACTTGCGGCACCCCAGGTAACTTATATTATGCACCGGCTGCAGGAGAAAGGACTGTCTGTAGACGCCGATGTAACTACGATAAAGGAAGCCGTTACGCAGATCGGCATGGCGCTTAACGGAAAGAAAGGCTGAAGGTAAGTAAGCAATGCTTAGAGATATTACACTGGGACAATACTATCAGACGGAATCTCCGATCCACAGACTGGACCCGAGGGTTAAGCTGGTAGGAACCATCGTTTTTATTATTTCCCTGTTTTGTATGAAAAATCTTCTGGGATATGTCTGCGCGGCAGTTTTTCTTGCCATGTGCATCCGTATTTCCAAAGTGCCTTTTAAGTTTATGACAAAGGGAATGAAATCCATTATCATGCTGCTTATGATTACCGTGGTGTTCAATTTGTTTTTAACGCCGGGAACGCCGCTGGTATCCTTTTGGAAGCTGACGATTACCCGGGAGGGGCTGAGGCTTGCGTCCTTTATGGCGATCCGTCTGGTTATGCTGATTATCGGTTCTTCCGTTATGACCTTAACGACTACGCCGAATAACCTGACGGATGGCATGGAAAAGCTGCTGAATCCTCTCAAAAAGATAAAGGTGCCGGTTCATGAAGTGGCAATGATGATGTCCATCGCTTTAAGATTTATTCCGATTTTATTGGAAGAAACAGATAAAATCATGAAAGCCCAGATGGCCCGCGGTGCAGATTTTGAAAGCGGGAATCTGATAAAAAAGGCGAAGGCGCTGGTTCCTGTTCTTGTTCCTCTGTTTATCTCCGCATTCCGCCGGGCCAATGATCTGGCCATGGCAATGGAAGCGAGATGTTACCGCGGAGGGGAGCATCGTACAAAAATGAAGCCTTTGGTATATAAGAAAGCGGATTATATTGCATACCTGATTTTGCTGTTCTATTTTGCCGGAGGTATATGCATCGGAAGGCTTACCTTTGGAATTTAATTTGGGATGATTATGAAAAAAAGAGTGCTCATGGTAGTGGCTTATGACGGTACCAATTATCACGGTTGGCAGCTTCAGTCAAACGGCGTTACCATAGAAGGTGAATTGAATAAGCATCTGACCTCTCTTTTGGGAGAAGATATCCGGGTAGCAGGCGCCAGCCGGACAGACGCCGGTGTACATGCCCTTGGGAATCTGGCCGTATTCGATACCGAAAGCCGGATTCCGGCAGACAAAATTTCTTATGCGTTAAATCAGCGGCTGCCAGAAGATATTCGGATACAAAGATCCATGGAAGTGGAACCTGATTTTCATCCGAGAAAAAGAGCCATGAAAAAGACCTATGAGTACAGGATTACCTGCGCGCCTTTTCCGATTCCGACAAAACGGTTATATTCTTATTACACATACCGTCGGCCGGATCTTAACGCTATGAAAAATGCAGCCGGATATTTTGTCGGCAAACATGATTTTAAAAGCTTTTGTTCGGCAGGGAACCAGACAGATACCACGGTGCGCGAAATCTATGCTTTGGAGGTATCCCAGGAAGGCGCCGACATAGTGATCCGGATACAGGGCGGCGGCTTTCTGTACAATATGGTCAGGATTATTGCAGGAACGCTTCTCGACGTGGGAACGGGAAGAAAAAAGGCGGAAGAGATTCCCTGTATAATACACTCCTTAAGAAGAGAAAATGCGGGTCCCACCGCACCGGCCCACGGACTTACATTGATTGGCTATAATCTGGACGATATCCTTTAAATCAGGCAAAAATCAAGGTGAATCGGGGAAAAGGGTATTGACACGCCCGGTGACGTATAATATAATATATGACTGTGGCGGCAATTTAAATACTGAACCGAAGCCCCGGTAAAGTATGGGAATGCGGCCAGGTGACGTGTTCAGACAGCTTCAGGAATGTGGCCCGGACATCTGCATGAGAGAACCTGAATGAACGATACTTTAGAGAGTCCTAAGACTTAGTTTTATGGAGGTAACATCATGAAAACATTTATGGCTAGCCCGGCTACAATCGATAGAAAATGGTATGTAGTAGACGCTACAGACATGACTTTAGGCCGTTTGGCGTCTGAAGTTGCAAAAGTTCTGAGGGGTAAGAACAAACCGATCTTTACGCCTCACATGGATACCGGTGATTATGTAATTGTTGTAAACGCTGAAAAGGTAAAAGTAACCGGTAAAAAATTAGATCAGAAAATTTATTACCATCATTCCGATTACGTTGGCGGTATGAAAGAGACAACCTTAAAAGAGATGATGGCTAAAAAGCCTGAGAGAGTTGTAGAACTCGCAGTAAAAGGCATGCTTCCCAAAGGACCTTTAGGAAGACAGATGTACACCAAGCTTTACGTATATGCAGGACCTGAGCATAAACAAACCGCTCAGAAGCCTGAGGTACTGACATTTTAAGGGAACCGGAAGGAGGAAATGAAAATGGCTAAATCAACAGACAGATGCTACGGCACAGGAAGAAGAAAAAAATCGATTGCCAGAGTATATTTAATGCCCGGCAAAGGAAATATTACCATTAACAAGAGAAATATTGATGATTACTTTGGACTTGAAACTTTAAAGGTTATCGTTCGTCAGCCCTTAGCCGTTACCGAGACGGTTGATAAGTTTGACGTACTTGTCAATGTACGCGGCGGCGGATTTACCGGCCAGGCAGGCGCAATCAGACATGGTATTGCAAGAGCCCTGCTTCAGGCAGACGATGAGTTCAGACCCATCCTGAAAAAAGCGGGATATCTGACCAGAGATCCTCGTATGAAAGAAAGAAAGAAATACGGCCTCAAAGCGGCCCGTCGCGCTCCGCAGTTCAGCAAGCGATAATTCGAGCGAATTTCAAAAGAACTTTAGAATCCCCGAAAACACACTGTTTTCGGGGATTTTCTTATATTCTGAATTTCTGTGAGACAGTATAAAAACACACAAAATTTTCACGGTAACTGACACGTAACTGACAAATGCAAAAATGTTTTTCTTGTGTCTTGCGCAACACAGTGATATGATATCAAAAACGGGAAAAGGGGTGGTGTCAGTGAACCGGACGGAGTACAAAAACCAACATGCAAAAGAGCATTACGACCGAATTAATTTTACATTACCAATAGGTGAAAAAGAGCGGATAAGACGGACAGCATCCGGACTAATGATGTCGGTCAATGAATATCTCTATGCACTGGTATGTGATGACCTTGCGTCCGGTGAGAGTAAGTTCGGAAAGAAAAAGCAGGGATTCAGTGAGGAGCAGCGTCGTATGTTGGAAAAGTGGCAAGTTCCGAAAAAGTATTATGATATGATCGAGGACATGTCGTATTCAAAAGGCGAAGGATATTTCATATATCTGAAAGAGGGATATGTGAATGATGTTACGGGCAGCAGGAGCATCCATTGTGAAAAAACTTCCGAGGTTCGGCGGATAATTGCTAAGACACACAGGAAATAGAGATTGTGGAATATAAGAAACTATGATAAAATACGACATGACAACCGTGTTGCAGGGTGGCGATGACCTCTATTCCTGATAGAATGGGGGTGATGCTATGAAAAATCAGAATAATTTTGATTTTAAGGATTTGTTGACTTTTGGCATATTCCTTTTAGCATTGCTTACATTTGTTTTTACATTTTGTAAGTAAATCTACATAGAAAAACCACCCCAAGACTTTGACTGAGTACGGGGTGGATTTTTCTATCTCATCATTTGGTCAACCCACCTTGTGGGCGGTTGTTTTTGTATTTATAATATACCATAAGCGGAGGGAGAGTTCAAGGATAAAATCACTGTGGGGCGGTGTGCGTAAGGCAGCATGAGGATTTCGGAATTGTGTACACATTGAAATATACACTTGGATAATGTATAATTAAAATATATTTTTGGGAGGATTATAACCATGAAAAAGAAATTATGCAGTATTGTTTGTTTATGCAGCCTTGTTTCAATTATGTTGTGTGCATGTGGAAAAGAAGAACAGGGGAATCCTATTAGATTGCCAGCTAGAGAGGATATTGTATCGATTGGTGTTTCTGACAGTGACAAATATGCTATGTCACCTGACACAGAAGTTGAAGCTACAGAGTTTATTGATGAATTTTTATCTATGCTAATGGATATGGAAACAACCAGTCAGCAGTCGGTCAATGATGTACCAGTCAACAAAGATTTTATTACGATCAATATAAATTGTGATGGAGTGGCAGGAACTACTCTTTTTTACTACGTAGATAAAGGAACCGAATATGTAGAACAGCCATATCAGGGAATTTATAAACCAGCACCTGCTTTAGGTAATTGTATAACTGAAATGCTTGCTTCGGCAGATAATACACCGCTAATGGTAACATTTCAGGCATCGGTAATTGAAACGAATGATGATTCAATAACAGTAAAGCCGGTAGATGGTTCTTTGGAACTTGATTCAGCAGATAAGTTTCATATATCAAACGAAGAGAACCTTGAATTGCAAATTGGAGATTTAGTAGAAATTAGTTATAACGGAGAAATTATGGAATCATATCCTGCACAATTAGGAGAGGTTTATGAAATTACCGTGATAGAGCAGACAGAAGCAAATGCCATGTGGGATAGAATACCTATGGTAAGAATAGATGGTAAATTATACTACGATACAGGGAGAGAAAGCATCATGGATGCACGTTGTGGCACTATGGATGGGGAAATAACATCAACTGTCGATGGAACTGAAATACCAACAGAAGATAATCAGTCTAATTTTGGAAGTGGATTTGGTTATCAGTATGGAGCAGACGATACAATAGAGATTTATATGAATGAAAAGTGGTTTGTCTTTGAATACAGAGAAGAATCTGAATGAGAATAAACGAGTGCCCCACAGTCTTTTCAATACATAGAAGAAGCATAACATAGAAAAGTGTCCCCTCTCATATTGAGAGGGGCATTTTATAAAGCTTCAAAACTATCTTCCACCGCCCATAGGAAGGAAAAAATCCGGAGCCAATAATATAGAGACCTGCAGCTGTGCCGAAAGCATCGATTTGGAAAAGTGCGGTATCAGGCACAGCTGCCGTATTGGTATAAACTATAACTATGATCTGTAACCGAGCAGATTTCCCATATTTTCATTATAATAAGTATAAATATTCTGTATGCGGGTCCAAACCTGTTCATCAAAGTAGACGTCGCTTCTTTGGCTGACCATACTTTCTACATACTGACGGAGATCAGAATAGAACAGGCTGCTGACATTGTAGCAGGTATACTTCCCATCTTCAAAAATTCTGTATGGTTCCAATTGCTCAAAGGTTATAAGCCGGCCCCGGATAAAAGCATAGTCCTGAGGGGTTTGGATCGCGTCTGTTTCATAGATGAAAACGTAAATCAGAGGGATATCCACGCCGCCGTCAATGTCTCCCTTTTTCTGCGGGATATAAGCGCTCAGCACCAGTGCGCTTTCCAAATCGGACGCGCCGACCATTTTGTCGTAACCGTCCGTTGTACGGCGGTGCAGGCCGGTAAGCTGTAATTGCATATCCGGCGGTACGGAAGAATCAAAAATAACGTTTTCGCCCGAATCTTTCATGGTCAGTTCCATGGGACATACGGAGGGAACGACAGTTCCGTCCACTTGCGCCAGCAGCTGCTGGCAAAGTGCCAGATATTCTTCCGAAAGTTTGTTTCTTTCCGCCGGATTGAGAGTATAGCTTTCAAAATAAGGCTGTAATTCTCCGGTAATTTCCGCAACAAGGTCCGGATCTGCTTCAGCGGGCGTAATGGGAGAGGGATCTTCACGTACCGTTTTCACCGGCTCCGCGAATTCAACGGAACACATCCAGTCTTGTCCGAAAACAAAGTTGTTATTGGTTAACACAAAAAAATAATGATCATCGACAAGAGACTGTTCCAGCAGATCCATATCATATGCGCCGGAGAGGTCGATTGTCATAATGCCCCTGGTATGGGCCTTAAATTCTGTTCCGCTGAAAGTTATTTTATCGGAAACAGGCTGTATTTCCTCGCTGGTAGACCAAAGCATCAGCTTTAACTGCGGCTGAAAATTTAAATCCTTATCGGATTTATTTTCTACCTGAATAGATACAATGCCTTGCCCCTCGTAGGTTGCCGAAATGCTCAGATCATCCTCCGACAGTGAGGAGAACATACTGAAGGCCAATGTCGTAGTGCCAAAGCAGCATACCATTAGGATTACTGCGGCAAAGGCAATTCTGAATGGGTGGCGGCGCGGTCGGGAATTGAACTTTATGCCCGTTTTTTCTTCAAAAATATGTTGTATGTTCCGCCTGTTTGTTTTATTAAAAGAATCCATATAGACCTCCTGTTTGCTTAGTCCGAAAGCGCTTTTCTCAGTCTTCGTTTTGTCTGATATAAGCGGTTATCTATCTGCTTGACACTCATATTCAGCGCAAGCGCGATTTCCCTGGGTTTTTGATTATAGTAATAGCGTCGGAGCAGAATCTCCCGATCTGGCTCGCTTAAGGCGTTTAGCGCGGCAAGAAGCGTTTTCCTTGTTTCTTCCTGTAAAAAATTATCGACTATGGCAAGGCAGTCAATAATAGCCGTATCTTCAAGGGGGACCGTGTTTCTCTTTGCAATTTCGCGGTATCTGTTTAGCGCCCGTGTACGGGCAATCATTGACAGCCATGTTTTCAATTTTCCGCGCCTGGGATCATATTTGTCCGGGTGTTCCCATAAGTAAATGAATGTATCCGCCACACACTCTTCTACGTCCTGTGCGGAGCCGATATTATTCAGAACGGCTCCGGCAACAGACCAAAGAAGACGGGAATACTTCGTAATAATTTCATGAATAACGGTTTCATTCCGCTTTTGGATTGCCGCTATTAAGCTTTCGTCACTCAATAAGTTCACCTCTTTCCATGTTAATGAACCGGTTCTATATATAATACGTTAAAAAAGCACAAAACACTTAACATTTCCATTTTATTGACAAAGTTATAACGCATGGTAAGATAAAGTTATGAATGATGATCTCGGAAAAACGCTTTAAGGGGGGCATACGCCATGATGCAAAAAGAACAGTTCCTGAATTCTTACGGCCAGGAGGAGCATTTCCATGCGCTTAACAATCAGAATGTTTATGTTAACTATACCGGCGATTACAGAAGCAACCCACTTTACCATGTCCATAATTCCTGTGAACTGCTATTTATTGAAGAAGGGGAAGCGCAGTACCGGATCGGCGGTAACGAATATCATCTGGGTCCCCGGGATGTGCTGATTATCGGCGGAACTGACCCCCATTCCAGAAAATTTCTCAAAACTCCGTGCCTGCGCTACGGCTTAACCGTAATGCCTGCGTTTATGCAGTCGCTGCCCGTTATTAACGGGTACATGCATATATTCCGCACACAGACGCCGGAAGACGCTTTTAGACTGAAAAACATTGACGAGGAAGTTTTCCGGCAGATGATCCGGATTCTGTGGCAGCTTCGGGATGAGACGGAAGGAAACGGAAGCGGGCGCAATGAGATGATATATGCCCTGCTTCTGGAATTGACCGTATATCTCAAACGCCTTCTGCAGGTGGAAAAACAGGAGATCAGCGGAACATACAAGACTATGAGCCAAATTAAAAACCATATTGATTTCCATTATAATGAAGAACTGGGACTAAAAGAACTTAGCCGGATTTTTTACCTGCAGCCCAATACAATCAGCAAAAGCTTCGGGCAGGTTTTCGGGAAAAACATAAACAGCTACATACATGCTGTTCGTATTACACATGCCGTCCGCATTTTGGAGGAATCCGACCTGAGCATAACGGAGCTTTCCGCGGCGGTCGGATATTCCAGCGTCAACACTTTTTTAAGGCAATTTCGGGAAAAAATGAATATTTCACCATTGCAGTACAAGAAGCGTTTCGAGCAGTATCTGAAAGACAGCGGTGACGCACAATCAAAATAATGGTGATTATTATCATAAAAATGGTGAGAAGTAAGAAGCGTTGCATAGTATACTGATTGCATCAACATCTGCAGGAAACCAATAAAAAGGAGAAGAAACATGCAGTCAATTGTAGTCAGAGATATAAAAGTGTTTGTTACGGCTCCCCATGAAAATAACCTGGTGGTTGTAAAGGTAGAAACCTCGGAACCGGAGTTATACGGCTTGGGCTGCGCTACTTTTACCTGGCGGTATAAGGCGGTGGTTACGGCCATTGAAGAATATCTTTGCCCCATGTTAAAAGGGAAATCCGTTCATGATATCGAGGATGTCTGGCAGTCCGTGATGGGCAGCTCCTACTGGCGGAACGGGCCGGTTCTCAACAACGCTCTTTCCGGCGTGGACGAGGCTTTATGGGATATTAAGGGAAAACTTGCGGGTATGCCTTTATACAGCCTGTTTGGAGGGAAAGCAAGGGAAGGAATAGCCGTGTACCGCCATGCGGACGGAAACAGTCCGGAGGAGGTGGAGGAAAGAATTTACGGGTTCATGGAAGAAGGCTACCGGTATATCCGCTGTCATATGGGAACTTACGGCGGTAACTTTGACGGTACGATCCAAACCATGGCGCATCCTGAAAATGCTCCCGCCGGTTCTTATTATTCTCCCAGAACTTATATGCAAAGCGTGGTGAAGCTGTTCGAGCGCATCCGCTCGGATATAGGATGGAATCTGGAGATTATGCACGACATTCATGAGCGTCTGTCCCTGGCGGATACGCTGGATTTTGTAAAAGAGCTGGGGGCGTTTAAACCGTTCTTTATAGAAGATGCGCTTGCGCCGGAGCAGGTGAATTATTTTCAGGTACTGCGCAGCCACACCACGGTTCCGCTGGCTATGGGCGAGCTTTTTACCCATCCGCTGGAGTGGAGAACCATTGTGCAGAACCAGTGGATTGATTTTATCCGGTGCCATATAAGCGATGTGGGCGGCTTGACTCCCGCCAGGAAAATCGCTGCGTTTAGTGAAGCCTATCAGATCCGGACGGCATGGCATGGTCCCGGTGACTTGTCGCCTGTGGGTATGGCGGCACAGATGCATCTGGATTTGAACAGCCCCAATTTTGGAATTCAGGAGTTTGCCGGCTTTAATGAGGCGGAGGAGGAAGTATTTCCGGGCTGTCCCACGGTTCGTGGCGGTTATGCATACTTAAATGACAAACCGGGAATCGGCGTTGATTTCGACGAGAAAGCCGCCCGAAAATATCCGCCCGTGGAGATGGATTTTAGCTGGATGTTCAGCCGCCTCGAGGATGGCACGGCAGTGAGACCTTAGGAGGCGCGGTTATGAGGAATAACATCGAATTATTGCTTCCGGATATCGGCGTTGTGCCGGTGGCGGCGGTGGAACGTGCGGAAGATGCCGTGCCGCTGGCACAGGCTTTATGCGCAGGGGGACTTCCCTGTGTGGAAATAACCTTCAGAACAAAATCAGCCGGAGAAAGTATCCGGCTGATTACGGAAAACTGTCCGGAAATATTGGTTGGCGCCGGTACGGTGCTGACAACAAAACAGGTTGATGAGGCGGCGCAAGCGGGAGCCGCATTCATCGTATGTCCCGGCTTTGACGCTGAAATAGTGGATTATTGTATTCAAAAAGAAATACCCGTATTTCCGGGCTGCGTTACCCCGTCGGAAGTGGCGCAGGCGGTTAAACGTGGTTTAAAAACGGTAAAATTTTTCCCCGCCGAAGCGTTTGGCGGACTGGAAACAATAAAAGCGCTGGCGGCGCCTTATGCGGGGCTGAAATTTATGCCCACAGGCGGAATCTGCGCAGGAAATCTCGGCGCTTATCTTGCGGATACGGCCGTACTTGCCTGCGGCGGAAGCTGGATGGTAAAAGGAGAACTGATCAGCACGGGTAATTTTCAGGAAATTACGCGGCTGGCGGCAGAGGCGTCTTCATTGGCAAAAGAAATCAGAAACTAAGAGGCGAAACTATGAACTTATCCATAAGACCAAAAGAAGAATGTAAATATGACGCCGTATCCCTTGGCGAGGTGATGCTGCGCCTGGACCCGGGAGAAGGAAGAATCCGCACGGCAAGAAGTTTCCGTGTGTGGGAGGGCGGCGGCGAGTATAATGTGGCGCGGGGGCTCCGGCGGTGTTTTGGCCTGAATACGGCCGTGATTACGGCGTTTGCCGAGAATGAAACGGGACTGCTGCTGGAAGATTTGATCCTTCAGGGAGGCGTGGATACATCCCTCATAAATTGGATGAAAACAGCCGGGATCGGGGGGACCTGCAGCAACGGCCTGAATTTTACGGAGCGCGGTTTTGGAATACGCGGCGCCCTGGGATGCTCGGACCGAGCTAATACGGCCATATCCAAGGCAACGCCCCGGGATTTTGATTTTGAATATATTTTCGGGCGGCTGGGAGTACGCTGGTTTCATACGGGAGGAATTTATGCGGCGCTTTCGGAGCAGTCCTGCGTCACAGTTCTGGAGGCCGTTAAAACCGCAAAAAAATATGGTACGGTTGTCTCCTATGACCTGAATTATCGGCCGTCTCTCTGGGAAGCCATTGGCGGACAAAAAAAGGCGCGGGAGGTCAACCGGGAGATTGCCCCTTATGTGGACGTTATGATCGGAAACGAGGAAGATTTTACGGCCTGCCTGGGATTAACAGTGGAAGGAAACGACAGGGACTTAAAGAAGCTGAATACGGATGGATATAAAAAAATGATGTTCCGGGCGGCGTCCGTTTACCCCAATTTTAAGGTGATTGCCACGACCCTGCGGGAAGTAAGAACGGCCACGGTAAACGATTGGAGCGCTCTGTGTTATGCGGACGGGAAGGTTGTTAAAGCCAAAAAATATAAGAAGCTGGAAATTATGGACCGGGTAGGCGGCGGAGATTCCTTTGCGTCGGGACTGATTTACGGGCTGATGACCACCCAGGATGCCGGACTCGCCGTAAATTACGGCGCGGCGCACGGAGCGCTGGCAATGACGACGCCGGGGGATACGACCATGGTAAGCAAAAAAGAGGTAGAAGCCGTTATGCAAAACGCAGGAGCAAGGGTACAGCGGTAATCGTACCCTTGCTCCTGCTTAAAAAGAGAGATTTTAGAAGTATTTTTTTAACAGCCGTCCGGTCTGGCCTTTTAAAAGTTCCAGACCTTTTTTGCCGATCGGGTCGCCTTTCAGATGTGCGTCCATGAAGAACCCTTCCTGTACGCAAAGTTCATCGTGCAGAGGAAAATATGCATGATCCAAAAAGGCAAACAGATTGACAAGCCGTCCTTCTCCATAATAGTGCGGGGCCTCATTGTGATAGCGTTCCACGGCAATGCAAAGTCCCTTTTTGATGGAATCTATCAAATCTTCCCTGCGGTTTGAACGGGCAAGGACATAGGTCATGCCAATATTGAACCAGTCTCCGTTAACCGTGCCGTGGGAATCGTCGTTGCCGATAACCGGCACACAGCGCCCCTGGAAGCAGGCGTCGTGCCAGAGTGCAATCTGGCCGGCATTTTCGTACGGCGTGTCGCCGCCGTTAATAAGCTCTAAAGCGTCAAAGGGTTTTTCCTTTAAAAAAGTGCGGTATTGCGCGGGAGGAATGTTGTAAGCGCCGTCTATGATCCAGTTAGGGTGGGCCAGAATGGACAGTCCGCCGTATTCCCGTATTTTTCTGAAGACCCATACGCTGGAGGCGTATTCAAAGTCCACATGGCTGTCGGAAAGAGACAGCTCTTTTTTTATGGCTTCTACTTCCGTTTCATAAACTTCCGGAAAATCCCTGTAAAACTGATTTACGCTTTTTTCGCCCGCAAAATTCAATATGTGTATTTTATTGCGCGGCGCGTGGACTTCTTCGCCGGGATAGAGCTTAAAATCCAGATCCAGGCCGTCAAAGGCGCGTATGGCGTCCAGGGAAGGCTCATAAATTTCATGATCCGTAATCGCCAGGAAATCAAACCCTGCTTTCCGGTAATTGACGGCTACCATTTCCGGCGATTCTACGCCGTCGGAGCAAAAGGAATGGGCGTGCATGTTACCCTTAAAGGGCAGCAGTCCGTATAAATCTTCTTCCACGCCATAGATCTGCAGGGTGCATAAAAGCTTTTCCCCGTCCCGTACAAACAGCCGGTAAGCCTGCTCCTCCGTACAGTGGACGGACTGCTTTAAAACCCCGTTGCGGCAGGCGACCGGATAAGTTGGATAATCCGGGTGTAAATCGTTGTCGGCGATGTGATTCATGGGCACAACTGTGACGGAATAGGTTTTTCCTTCCTGAAATAAGCAGTGCCTGTCCAGGGGAGCGATTGTTACGGCGGTTTCCGCGTTCGCTTTGATTACCTTCGGGTAAATGTCATAAAAATAATATACGGTTTCCATTAGCAGCCTCCTTTTATTAAAAATTCTTTACAATTGTCCGTTTGTGCGTGCGGTCCTATATAGATCCGGAAGGTTCCGGGTTCCAGGACCATTCCTCTGCCGGGAATGTAATATTCCAGCATGGAAGACGTAACGGGAAATGAGATCGTGGCGCTTTCCGCCGGATTCAGGGTGACTTTGCGGAATCCCTTGAGCATGCGTACCGGGCGCGAAAGCGTTCCCGCCACATCCTGTATATAAAGCTGTACGGTTTCCGTGCCGGCCGCGTCTCCTTCGTTTGTTAAAGTTACCGACGCCGTAAAGAGCGGAGTCTCTTTTTCGGAAACATTGGGACAGGAAGCTTCGCAGGCCGAAAGGGATACGGGCGAATAAGTAAAACGCGTATAGGTCAGTCCGTAGCCGAAAGGATACAGAGGACCCGGTTCAATACCGATATAACCGTTTGCAAACGCTTCGTAATGTCCCGAGTTATTGGGTCTTCCGGTGGGCAGATGGTTATAATAAAGGGGTTCCTGTCCGGCAGTCCTTGGAAAACTCATGGGGAGCCTGCCGGATGGCGCGCATCGTCCCGTAAGAATATCGGCAATGCCGTTTCCCCCTTCCGTACCGGGGAACCAGACGGCCAGAAGAGCCGAGGAATCGGCGGCCACACTGCCTAAAGCAAGGGGCCTGCCGCTGAACACTATGGTGATAACCGGTTTTCCGGTTTCCTTTAGGGCTTTAAGCAGGGAAAGCTGATTGGCAGGAAGCGCAAGGTCTGTACGGCTTCCCGCTTCCGCGCTCATATCGGGATGCTCCCCCAGCGCCAGAACCACTTTGTCACATTGGGATGCGGCGGCAACGGCTTCCTTGATCCATACATCGTCGGAAGGATGATCTTCATCCAAATTTCTGAAATTCCATAGATGACATCCGGGAGCCGTGACAGGAGCGTAGTCTGACAATGCTTCAGAAAGCGTAACGCAGTCTTCTTCGTTTCCGTTTACCAGTCCCCAGATATCCAAAAGCTTCCGGCTGTCCCCGTAGGGGCCGATCAGGGCGATACGGTCCGTTTTCCCTATAGGCAGAACGTTTTTTTCATTTTTCAGAAGTACCGCTGCTTCGGCCGCCGCTTTTCTGGCAAGGGCGCGGTGGGCCGGGCACAGATGAAGCTCCCGTTCCTTTTCCACGCTGGCATCCTTGTAAGGATTTTCAAACAGTCCCAATTTATCCTTTAACGTTAAAATACGTTCGACGGCCTCATCTACTTGTTCCATGGAAATCCTACCGTCCTTCACCAGCTTTTCCAGATTTTCATAATAGAAAGAAGAAACCATTTCAATGTCAACGCCGGCGTCTAAAGACATAGCCGCCGCCCCGTCGGGAGTTTCGCATATGCCGTGGGGAAGCAGTTCGCATATGGCCGTACAGTCGCTGACAATAACGCCTTCAAAGTTTAAGCCCTGCCTTAGAAGGTCGTGCAGCAGAGGGCGGTTTGCGGTACAGGGAATTCCGTTTAAGGTATTAAAAGCCGGCATAAGCAGTTCACAGCCTGCGTTAAGAGCCGCCGTAAAGGGAGGAAGATATTCATTATAAAGCTGATAATCGCTAAGCCAGACGCTGTCGTAGTCGCGTCCGCCTTCCACGGCTCCGTATCCCGCAAAATGTTTAACACAGCTGGCAATTTTTAAAGGTTTATCCACGCCCTCTCCCTGGTAACCCTTCGTAAAGGCGGCGGCAAAAAGGCCGTTTAAGTAAGGGTCCTCTCCGGTACTTTCAATGACCCGCCCCCAGCGGGCATCTTTTACAAGGTCCGCCATGGGAGAAAAAGTAACGTGTACGCCTGATACGGCCGCTTCCCCGGCAGCAGCGGCCGCCGTTTCCTCCACCAGCGAAGGATTCCAGGTGGCGCCCAGTCCCAATACGGAAGGAAAAATGGTTTTATAGCCATGGATTACATCGGTCATGAATAAAAAGGGAATCTTATGGGCACTTTCTTCTATATGAATACGCTGTGCTTTCAGAACCCGTTCGGCGCCGTTAAATCCAAGAAGAGATCCGGCGTTGGCTGCAAGATGTTCATTACTGTGAAAGCCTCTGAGAATTCCCATCAGTGTTCCGTCCGGGTTTTCTCCCCACAGCTGCGTCATTTCAGCGGCCTTTTCGCGAAGGGTCATTTGGTTTATCAGGTTGGTAATATATTGTCTGCCTAACATGGTTTGATCCTTTCCATATTAATTAAATCAATTAATTTAAAAGTGTTAGATTCAAAATAGCATGCGTGGTCTGGACTGTCAATCGGTAATTTTATATAAAAATAAAAAACATAAATTATACAATATGACAAAAATGAAAAGTGGTATTGACAGATATATGGAGAAGATATACAATTCAATTATAAATTAAATGAATTAATTAATGAGCAGAAAGGCACGGGGTACATATGAAAGAAAAAAATAAAATTCTGTGGAAGAGGATTAAACAACAAAAATATCTGCTCTTGATGGTACTGCCCGGTATGATATGGCTTTTGGTATTTTGCTATCTTCCCATGTATGGATGTCAGATCGCATTTCAGAATTACCGTATTACGGATGTGCTGGGAACAAGCGATTGGGCGGGCCTGAAATGGTTTGCTAAGTTCTTCCAGGATCCTTCCTTTTTTCAGGTAATGAAAAATACACTGGGAATCAGTTTTCTGAAGCTGTTGTTTGGCTTTACGGCTCCCATCATATTTGCATTGCTGTTAAATGAAATCAGGAACCTTAAATTTAAACGGGTGGTGCAGACCTTATCTTACCTTCCCCACTTCCTTTCCTGGGTTATTCTGGGAGGAATCATGATTACCTGGCTGTCGGATACGGGCGTTATAAACCGGGTGCTGATCGCCATGGGAGTTTTGGACGAGGGTGTCAGTTTTCTGGCAAAACCGCAGTACTTTTGGGGAATATCCGTAATTTCGGAAATCTGGAAGGAACTGGGATGGGGCGCAATTATTTATCTGGCGGCAATTTCAGGAATCGATCCGTCTCTTTATGAAGCGGCCGAGATCGACGGAGCGAACCGGTTCCAGAAGCTTTTGTATATCACATTACCCGAGTTTTCCGGCTCAATTGCTATTTTGTTTATTCTTCAGGTCGGCGGCATCATGGGTTCCAATTTCGATCAGATTTTTGTACTGCATAATGCGCTGAACGATCCGGCCAGCAATGTAATCGATATGTTTGTATACAAAATTGGTATCGGTAACGCCAACTATTCCTATGCAACGGCGATCGGCTTGTTCCGTTCGGTAATATCATTACTGCTTTTGCTGATTGCCAATAAGGTGACTGCGAAACTGGAAGGAAGTTCGTTATTCTAAATAAGGATGTGATTGGGATGAAAAAGAAACTGAAAAAAGTAAAGTTTTTTGATGTATTGAATATTCTGATTATGCTGCTAATCTGTTTTGTTATGATTTATCCGATCTGGTTTGTAATCGTCAATTCCTTCAGCCAGGGGACGGAAGTGCTCAAAGGCGGTATTTACTGGTGGCCCAGGGCGTTTTGCCTGGAGAATTATGCGGCTGTTTTTAAGAATAAAGAGATATTTACGGCTTTTGGGATTACCGTGTTAAAAACCGTGGCAGGAACCGTTACAAGCGTATTCTTTACGGCAATGGTTGCTTACGGCTTATCCAAAAGCTATCTGGTGGGCAGAAAGTTCTATATGGTTTTCGGAATTATTACCATGTTTTTTTCAGGGGGTTTAATCCCCTACTTCCTGCTGATTAAGAGCCTGGGGATGTTGGACAGCTTTTGGGTGTACATTATACCGTCCCTTTTCAGTTTTTACAATGCAATTATTTTTATGACCTTCTTCCGTAATATTCCGCAGGAAATGGAGGAATCGGCCAAAATTGACGGAGCCAATGACTTTAAGATCTTTTTGAAAATTATCCTTCCCGTATCGGGGCCGGTCATTGCAACCATCGCGCTTTTTAACGGCGTAGGCCAGTGGAACGACTATTTTACCGGTGTCATTTATATTACGAACGAACAGTGGCTGACCCCTATACAAACCTTTTTGTATAAGATTATTTCGGAAAATTCGTCTACAAGAATTGTTGCCAATATGCCGGCGTCGGTGCGTAACTCTATGGTTACTTCGACAACTATAAAATATGCGACTATGGTGGTGACGACATTTCCGATTGTATGTGTCTATCCGTTTTTACAGAAATATTTCGTACAGGGAATTATGGTCGGTTCCGTAAAGGGCTGATTCATATAGAAGCTACACCAAACAAAATTATAACAAATATGTCCGGAAGGACATAGGAAGGAGAACGTATGAAAAAGCTGTTAGCAATAGCGCTGTGTACTGTAATGACCGCATCTTTATTTGCCGGATGCGGCGGCAAGGGAAAGGAAAATAAGGCCGAAGGGGATCTGCCGGAGGCAAAGACCGAAGCAGTGGCAGGGGAGCCCGGATGGAAGGCCGATACGGAGCCGATTACCCTGGACTGGTATATTACCTACTCCTGGTTTAACGGAATGTGGGATACCGGAGAATTTTCACAGCTGATCGAATCCAAAACAGGTATCAAAGTGAATTTCATCATTCCTTCGGGAAATGAGTCTGAAAAACTGAACACAATGATTGCCGGCAATACGCTGCCGGATATGCTTACCTTAAACGCCGGCGATCCTGCCATTAAAGAGATGGTAAAGGCGGGACTTCTTCATCCGCTGAACGACCTTGCGGATAAATATGATCCTTATTTCTATGACGTAACTTCGGAACAGACTATGAAATGGTTTGCACAGGAAGACGGAAAAACTTACGGCTATCCCAATGCGTCCATAGCGCCGGAGCAGTATGATGATATCCACATGGATATTTACCAGAGCTTTAATGTAAAGAACGATTACTATGAGGCGATCGGAAGTCCTGATATGTCTACACCGGAAGGCTTTTTAAATGCGCTGCAGGCGGCAAAAGATATGTACGGCGATCAGGTGGACGGTTTTATTCCGATTGGTTTCCACAGCTTTACGGATACCGGAAACTTCTCTTTTGACAGCTATCTGCAGGATTATCTTGGCATACCCAAAACAAAAGACGGTAAGCTGTACGACAGAAGAGAAGACGCAGGTTATCAGGAATGGTTAAAAACCTTTAGAAAAGCCAATGAGATGGGCCTCATTGCGGATAATGTATTTACGGATTCCAGACAGCAGCTGGAAGAAGAAATTGCACAGAAACGCGTTTTCGCTTTGCTCTATCAGAACTGTGACTTCATGCCTGAACAGGAAATGTTCTGGAAAGAAGATCCGAATACGGCTTATGTAGCGATCCAGGGACCCAGCAGCGGCAGCGAGCCCCGTCTGGAAGGACCCAGCATCAGCGGATGGACGGTTACTCTGATCAGCAAAAATTGTAAAGATCCTGAAAGAGCGATTCAGTTTATGAGTTATCTGCTAAGCGAGGAAGGAAGTATTGATTCTTTCTACGGAGAGATCGGCAAACACTGCGAAATCGGTGAAGACGGCAATCCGCATTTCTTACCGGAATGGCAGGAATTATATGTAAACGATTATGACTTGTTCAACGAAAAAACAGGACAGGATCCGTTGTGGATGCTTAGAAACCCTGTGCTTGAGAAAAACTGGAATGCGGAGCAGCCGGTTTACCTGGCGCAAATGTACAGCTGGGGTCTTCCTTATGTGGTGAACGGTTCCCAGTATTCCCAGATCGATCCGGACGCGGGTACGGAAGAAGCGGAAATTAAGCAGGATATCGATTTACTTTGGGGTTCAACCCTGCCGAAGCTTATTACCGCGGCAAGCGACGAAGAGTTTGATTCTCTGCTGCAGGATTTCTTCACCCAGAGAGACGCAAAGGGATGGGACAAATTACTGGCTTTCCAGCAAGGAAAATACGAAGAAAATTGTAAAAAGTTGGGAATTAGCGAATAATGCGGTATAATAGCAGTAAGGAACTGAATATCTGGGGGGAGTAATCCCCCCCTGACTGCTAAGGGGAAGTGCATATGAAAACAATGATTTCAACAGACATGAAACAAATGAACCGGAAAGTCGTATTTGATATTGCCAGGAAAAAAAGGACGGTTACCAAGGTGGAGCTGTCAGAGCTTACGGGGATGAGCGGTCCTTCCATAATGGCGATTGTCAATGAGTTTATAGACAAAGGGATTTTAACGGTTACGGGAAAGAAAAACGGTTCCCTGGGAAGAAGTCCTGTGACTATGGTCTTTAATCCGGATGTGATAATGTCTATTGGCATTGAGTTTGAGGGGAATAACCTTTCCGCGGGAATTGTCAATCTGGACGGAGAGATCCGCTTTCAGACCATGGCAAAAGTGCCCTCCAGCTTTGGCGACAGCTTTTTTGACGCCCTCAGCAAAAGCATTGACAAGCTGGCAGCCGCCCTGGAAAAGGAAGGGATCGGTTACAGCGGCATTGGTTTCGGTATACCGGGGGTGGTAGACCCGGAGAAGAAAATCATTCATTTTGCTCCTTATATCGGAATACGGGAACCGGTTAATATATCCTCCCAGACCGCCAGGCTGGAAGAACGGTATCACAAGCCCGTATTTATTGAAAACGATGTAAATGCAAGCGCTATAGGCGAATATTATGTCAGACAGAACCATGAAGACGTAAAAGACATATTGTACATATCCATCGGCGCGGGAATCGGCGCCGGCATCATTTTGGACGGAGAGCTCCGCCGCGGCAGCAGGGGCATGTGCGGTGAGATCGGATATTGTCTGCGTGATACATCGGGAATTGTATCCCGTAAACAGACGGGATGGCTGGAGGAAAGTCTCGCTTACGAGACTTTGTGTAACAGGTTTGAGGATTATCGGTTAAACGGCACGGTAGGGCCGGAAATGACAGAGTATATTACGGAAATTTTATGTCCTTTTATAGCCAATTTTGTGAATACCTTTGATATGGACCAGGTGGTAATAGGCGGGCAGCTGATGTTGGATGGAGGAAATTCGCTTTTAAAAGCGATCAGAGCGTCGGTGGAAAGTCTGACGCTTTCGGAAGTTGCGATTGAAGGCTGTGTAACGGAATATACGGGCGTTGTGGGAAGCGCGTTAATGGCTTCCAATAAATTATGGAATACGATTTTATAGAGGAAATGCAGATATGCAGAGTGTGGGAATGAAGACAGTATTTACAGGCGCCATTGATATTGGCGGTACAAAGATTCAGGCAGGTATAGTGGATGATACAGGGGAACTGCTGGCGGAGGCATGTTTTCCTACCGGATGCGGTTATCAGAGCGCGGGGGAGGCAATGGATAAGGTGATCAGTCTTCTGCGAACCCAGTGCAGAGAAAACGGATTATCTCTGTCGGATCTGCGGGGAATCGGCGTGGCGTGCAGCGGTCCCGTAAATCTGGAGGAGGGGTCCGTAGAGAATCCCTATACTCTTCCGGGGTGGATCGGATTTCCCATTGTGGAGTATCTTTCGGCGCATACAGGATTAAAGGTAAAGCTGGAAAACGATGCCAACGGCGCGCTTTTGGGAGAAGTTTTCCAGAGAGATCTGAAAGAAAAAAGAGTGTTAATGGTAACGATCGGAACCGGAATCGGTGTGGCGTTCTGGCGTAACGGAGAATTGTACCGCAGCGGCAGATACCACCCGGAAATGGGCCATGTAATCGTATCCTCAAAAGGCGGCGAATGTTATTGCGGACACAGAGGCTGTTTTGAAAGCTGCTGTTCCGGAAAAGCTATGAATGAGCGCGCCGAAAAGGCAGGCTATTTGAACTTTGACGACTTATATGTCAAATCAAATAAGGAAACGGCGGCGGCGGAGCTTTTAGAGGAAATTCTGCAGGATCTGAAAAATGGAATCTGGAATCTGAATCTGATTTTTAAACCGGAAACCATTATTCTGGCGGGCGGATTTTCCGGAAAATATTTTTCCCTGCTTAAGGATGCGATTCTGAAGGACAGTTCCGGAAAAGAAGATTTCCTGAATGAATTTTCCGTGCTGCCAGCCTGCGGGAATAAGAATTCCGCGCTGGTAGGGGCAAATATGTTATTTATGAAAGGAGCCTGATGAATTTGAAAAAGTATGACAAATTAAAAATTGTAATGGTAGGAGCCGGAAGCTGTTCTTTTTGTCCGGTGACCTTGTCGGATATATTGCTGAGCGATCTGATTAACTCTCTGCCTCTTGAAGTCTGTCTGATGGATATTGACGGACATGCCCTGGAGGTGAGCCATGAGTTCGCCAAAAAAGCGGTAGAGGTATCGGGAAGAACATGTAATCTCTGGGCTACAACAGATTTGGATGCAGCCCTGCAGGATGCGGATTTTGTGGTTTCTGCAATTGAAGTGGATCGGTATCACTACTGGTCAATGGATTTTCATATTCCCAGAAGATATGGATTCCGGCAGGTATACGGAGAAAACGGAGGCCCCGGCGGAATGTTCCATACATTGCGCAACCTGGGACCGACTCTTCATATTGCCCACAGGATGGAAGAGCTTTGTCCTGAGGCATGGCTGATTAACTACACGAATCCTGAGGCAAAGCTGGTTGAGGCCGTATTAAAGTTAACAAAGATCCACGCGGTAGGCGTATGTCATGGATTTGATATGGGAGTTGCGCAGGTCGCAAAGCTTTTGGAAAGAAAGCCGGAGGATCTTGACATTACCGGATACGGACTGAATCATTTCGGCTGGCTTACCGCAATTAAGGATAGACAGACCGGAGAGGATCTCTATCCGGAGTTTCGTAAAAAAGAAGAGCAAAGCCACTGGCTGGCTAATTGGGATGAGGTAGCCTTATCCAGAATGATGATGCGCACATATGGTTTATATCCATATCCGGGAACAAACCATATCGGGGAATATATTGCATGGAGCGATGCGTTTTTGGCAAGTACCAAGATTCAGTATTTCTTTGATCCGGTCAGAGAGAAACCATGGGAAACCAAAAAAACGCCGCGGATGGTCTATGACTTTTGTTCAAATCCAACGGGTATTGCTTTTTCGGATGTAGATAAGGATAAAGACGAGGAGTATCAGGAGCGTTTTGTAATCGGCGAGCAGGGGCTGACCCGGTCGGCGGAGTATGGAATCCCCATCATAGAGGCCATTGCGTTTGATCAGAACCGCTATATTCCGTCCCTGAATCAATTAAATAAAGGACAGATTCCCGGAGTTATGGAAAACATGTGTGTAGAGGGACCCTGTATGTTAGACGGAGAAGGTATTCATCCGGTTTCCGTAGATCCGCTTCCTTCTGCGATAACGGCAATGATTAATCAGCAGGGAGCCATTCACAAGCTGGTTATTGAAGCGTATACGGAAAAATCCAGAAACAAACTGTTGCAGGCTATGCTGCTTGATCCCACGGTTTCCAATTATAATAACGCGGTGGCATTGATTGATGAAATGTGTGAGAGGCAGAAAGATATTTTACCGGAATTACATTGGTAAACAGGCGTCGCCGTAAAAGGGAAGAATCCTTTTTACGGCGGTTTTTTTAATATTGGAAAAAAGAGGCGGAACATGAGAAAAATGGTTTGTTTAAAAGATAATTACAAAGCTATGAGCGAAGAAGCGGCGGCAGTTCTTGAAAGAGTGGTCAGAAAAAATCCGGCGGCGGTGATTGTACTTGCCACAGGACATTCTCCCCTGTTAACGTACCGTTTATTTGTAGAGCATGTGAAGAAGACAGGTTTGGACGTCAGCAGCGTTACATTTGTAAAGCTGGACGAGTGGCTGGGGTTGTCCCCGGCGGATGAGGCGACCTGTGAATACTTTATCAGGAAGGAAGTTCTGGAACCGCTTCAGATAAGAGAAGAGAAGTATCTGCATTTTTTTTCACAGACAGAGGATGCTGGCGCCGAGTGTAAAAGAGTGGAACAGGCATATGAACGATTGCCACGGGTGGATTTGGTCATCCTGGGAATCGGAATGAACGGACATCTGGGATTAAACGAGCCGGGAGAAACTTTATCGGCGGGGGCGCATGTGATAGAGCTGGATGAAAAGACAAAGGGCCATGAGATGCTTTCCCATACGAAACAGTCTGTGGGTAAAGGAATTACTCTGGGGATGAAAAATCTGTTCCGCGGGGAAGAAATCCTGCTGCTTGCCGATGGAAAAGAGAAAGAAAAAGGACTTTCCGGTTATCTTAGTAATGAGATTACAACACAGATTCCCGTATCGCTGCTAAAACTTCATCCCGCATGCAGATGTATTGTAAACCGGGAAAGCTTTCCGGCGCTGGAAGGATTAGAGGAGTTTTGTTAAAGGATATGGCAGAGGGAAAAAAACTGACCGACAAAAGCAGGATTCGGTATTTTTTTATTCTTTGTTTTCTGGCCTACTATTCCACGTATTTAGGACGGCTTAATTATGCCGCTTCTTTGGGGGAAATGATTCGCGGGCAGGGAATCGAAAAGGGGCAGGCCGGGCTGATCGGCACCGCGTTTTTTGTTTCTTACGGCGTGGGGCAGTTGTTTGCAGGCTTCCTGGGGGAAAGGCGGAACTGTAAGCGTCTTGTCTTTGCGGGGCTGTTTGTTTCGGCTGCGATGAACCTGCTTATGGGGTGGCTTAACAATCCGGGAGGCATGATGCTTGTCTGGTGCGTGAACGGTCTGGCACAGTCGATGATCTGGTCGCCGATGCTGCACATGATCTGTGAACTGCTGGATACAAGGACAAGGACAAAATTTTGCATGTATATTAATTATTCCGTTCCGCTGGGAACTCTTTCCTCTTATGGACTCAGCGCGCTGCTGATTGGAAATTTCGGATGGCGCGTTTCCTTTTTCGTACCGGCCGTTCTGGTAGGGGGAACAGCCGTCTTATGGTTGTACGGCATGAACCGTTTAAACGGTTCGGGAAAGGAATGTGCCGGGACGCAGAAAGAAGCCGGCGGACAAAAGCAGCGGCCGGGCGAAGCGGATTCTGTGCTGAAACTGTTTATTTCTTCCGGTCTTGTATTCCTGGTACTGGCTCTTTGTATGCAGGGAGCGTTAAAGGACGGGATTACCACCTGGATTCCGGTTTACCTGGAAGAAAATCACCGGATGGGAAGGATTGCAGCTATTTTGACTACTATGGTCATTCCTGTCTGTAATTTGATGGGGGTATCTCTTGCGGCGCTGGCGGAGAAAATAACGGGAGAAAATGAGACGCTTTCGGCTTCCCTGTTTTTCGGAATCTGCGCCTGCGCACTGGCGGCGCTGCTTTGGGGAGGGAAGAGCAATATGGTTCTGGCAGTTTGCATGCTGGCCGTAGCAACCACATCCATGATGTCGGTAAATTCCCTTTTGATTTCGGTTCTGCCATCCCGTTTTGGGGAAAAAGGAAAAGCGTCAGAGGTGTCAGGTATTTTAAATTCCTGCGTTTATGCGGGCTGCGCCGTTTCTACGTATGGAATCGGAGTGTTATCGGAGCAGGCAGGATGGGACTTTACGATTTTTCTCTGGACGGCCGGAGCCGTTCTTGCAGGCGGAATTTGTATCGGGGTCAGTGGAATCTGGAGAAAGTACACACGAAAATATCCGGATTAAAAAGTACGTATCGGTATGAAAACGATACCGATACGTACTTTTTATCTACAACATTTGAATGTGAAGCTTTTCCGCCTCCTGCATAATTTCTTCCGGCCAGAGGGAACACTGCACCTCGCCGATATGCGCTTTGCGCAGGAAGAACATACAGATCCGGGACTGGCCGATACCGCCGCCGATGGTGTAGGGAAGCTCTTCATCAAGGATCGCTTTCTGGAAAGGGAGTTTGGCACGGTCCGTACACCCTGCTTTTTCCAACTGGGAAAGAAGGGCGTCCCTGTCTACGCGGATACCCATGGAGGATAATTCCAGAGCAATATCCAAAACGGGATAATATACCACAATATCCGCGTTTAAGCTCCAGTCGTCATAGTCCGGCGCGCGTCCGTCGTGGGGAATGCCGGAATTCAGGAGATCGCCGATTTGCATGATGCAGACAGCGCCTTTGGCCTTGGCGATGTAATACTCCCGTTCCTTCGGCGTATTGTCGGGAAACATATCTTCAAGCTCCTGGGTGGTGATAAAGAAAATGTCGTGGGGAAGGATTTCTTCTATGTAATCGTATTCAATAGACATATATTTTTCGGTTTTGCGGAGGACATTATACACGGTGCGGACCACCTCTTTTAAGGTATCCATGTTTCTCTGCTCTTTGGTGATGATTTTTTCCCAGTCCCACTGATCGACATAGATGGAATGGATATTATCGACATCCTCGTCACGGCGAATGGCGCTCATGTCGGTGTATAATCCTTCGTTGACATGGAAGCCGTATTTTTTCAGAGCATAGCGTTTCCATTTGGCAAGGGAATGAACGATTTCGGCTTCCCTTCCGTCCTGTCCCTTAATATCAAAGGAAACAGGGCGTTCTACGCCGTTTAAGTTGTCGTTCATGCCGGAAGCAGGGTCTACAAACAACGGAGCGGAAACACGGAGCAGATTCAGTCTCTCGGCAAGGAGCGTCTGAAAAAAGTCCTTTACGGTTTTAATGCCAACCTGCGTTGCGTGAAGATTCAGGGCGGATTGGTAATCGGAAGGTATGGTTAGATGTTTCATGATGTGAACCTCTCTTAAAATAGTTTTCAGTATTCAGCCGGGTTTCATTTAGACCGGCCTGAATGATTCTATTCTATTTAAACGCTTTTATAAATATTTTGCAATATTTTTTTCTATAAAAAGGAGGTAAAAGATGAAAGTCTGGTGTAAAAGTTCGTTATGTTATGTAGAACCGGATATGGAGCCGGGAGAAGGAGAAGAAGGAAAGTTTACGCTTCGGGCCGTGAAGAACGGGTATGCGTCCTGTCAGATTCTGGTTCGCAGTGAGAAGTCATTCCGGATTCGGGAGATTCGGTTTGAAGGGCTGGAACAGGTGGATTGCCGTTATCATTTTCAGGAAACTATTGAATTTGATAAGGGGCGCTTTCAGGATCCTCTTTCCAATGCATTACAGACAGACGTTAAAGAGAACTATACGCAAAGCATCTGGGTCACGGTTTTTGCCGGCGAAGAGGGCGGAGCCGGTACAAAAGAGGGGGTTATAAAAATTGTGACGGATCTGGGAACCTTTGAAACCGGTCTTACGCTTGTTCTTTATAATTGTTGTATCCCTTCCAACAGGGAAGCGGCGTTTGTAACGGAATACTGGATGAATACGGTAAACTTCTGGTTTCGTTATCCGGACAGAAAACAGCCTGATTTTATCAGAGACCGCTATGGCTGTGAAAAGTACGGCGACAAGTGGTGGAAAATCAACCGGGCGATTGCAGAAAATATGAAGGAGAACCGGATTAATGTTCTGTTTGTCAGGACCCATGACCTGCTTTTAGACGGAGGAACCACGATAGACGAGGCAGGAAATTACCATTTTCGATGGGAACTGTTCGACCGGTGGCTTGACTTGTTTATAAAATATGCGGACGTTAAACTTTTTGCCGGATATCATCTGGTAGTGCAGACAGAAGGAAAAGACGTTTATATGATTGACCGGGATGAAAACGGAGAGTACGAAATTGTGATTTCGCCCATTGGAAGCGAAAAGACAAAGCGGTGGATGGAGCAGTTTCTGACGGCTTTATATGCGCATCTGACGGAACGGGGAATCCGGGACAGATGGTATCAGCATATAGAGGACGAACCCTCCGAGGCGGCTTCCTATTGTTATGCAAGAGAGCAGGTCCGTAAATATATGCCGGGAATTTTGTGCATGGACGCAATTGATAACCAGAACCCCATGAAAGACTTGCAGCAGCAAATGGATGTGTGGATACCGCGCGTGGATATTTATGAGAAGAACCGGGAGTTTTACGATTACCGCATGGGACAGGGAGACGGGAGATGGATTTATACCTGCTGCGAGCCTCATCATCACAATTATATGAATAAGATGATGGGATTCCCGCTTTTGCATAACCGGCTGCTTGGATGGGCGTGCTTTACCAATCATTTCAGCGGTTTTTTACACTGGGGTTACAATTTCTGGGACCCGGAGGATATTTATTTCGGATTGAACCGTAAAAATATCTGCAAGGGAGACGGCTATATTGTTTATCCGGATAAAGAGAACGGCTCCGTAAAAGGTTCGGTCCGTATGATATCCACCCGCGACAGCGCGCAGGATTATGAATTGTTAAAGCTCCTGGCGGACCGGAATCCAAAGAAAGCTTTTGAACTGGCGGGAAGGGCGGCCGGCCGGTTTAATGATTTTGTGTGGGATGAGAAAGAGTTTGAGCAGATTTATGGTGAACTTTTGGAAGAGCTGAATAAAGTCCTGTAAGAAAACAGAACATTTGTTCTTAAAAATCTTGCAAATCTGGAACAGGCATGGTATAGTGAAAACAGAACGTTTGTTCTGCAGAGGAGGAGCGTTCCGAATGATCCGGATTAAAGGAGACCACATATGGAATATATATCGACTGATACCATGTCATTAATGGATAAACTGGGGATTTTGACGGATTCCGCAAAGTATGACGTAGCCTGTACCAGCAGCGGTGTGGAGAGACACAACGACGGTAAGGGTATCGGCAACACATTAAAGGGAGGAATCTGCCACAGCTTCAGCTCGGACGGAAGGTGTATTTCCCTTCTGAAGATTTTGTTTACCAATGAGTGCATTTACGATTGCAGGTACTGTATCAACCGCAGGTCCAATGATGTGCCGAGGGCTACTTTTACGCCGGAGGAGGTCTGCGAGCTGACGATCGGATTGTACCGGCGTAATTATATAGAGGGTTTGTTTCTAAGCTCCGGGATTGTATATAGTCCCACGTATACTATGGAGCTGATTTACCGGGCCGTTTTTCTTCTGCGGACGAAGTATCGGTTTCAGGGATACGTTCATGTTAAGGCTATTCCCGGAGCCGATCCGGATATTATCGGGAAGCTGGGATTTCTTGCGGACCGTATGAGCATTAATCTTGAATTTCCCACGGCGGAAGGATTGAAAAAGCTTGCGCCTAATAAGCATCGGAAGAATATTCTGACGCCTATGCGCATGATTCAGAACGGAATCAGGCAGAACAAGGACGAACTGGTAGTTTATCGCAATGCGCCTCATTTTGTGGCGGGCGGGCAGTCCACCCAGATGATGATCGGGGCGACGCCGGAGAGCGATTATCAGATTATTCAGGTCGCGGAGAGCTTATATCGGAAATTTGAATTGAAGCGTGTTTTCTATTCGGCCTTTGTTAATGTTAACGAAGACAGGGAGCTGCCCGCGCTTCCGGGAGGCCCCCCGCTTTTAAGGGAACACCGACTGTACCAGGCGGATTTCCTCATGCGTTTTTACGGCTTTGAGGCCGGGGAACTGCTGGATGAAAAGCGGCCCAACTTTAACGTATTTTTAGACCCCAAGGCGGATTGGGCCGTGCGCCATCTGGAGCTTTTTCCGGTGGAAATAAACCGTGCGGATTATCAACTTCTTTTAAGGATACCGGGGATCGGCGTTAAGAGTGCGCAAAGAATCGTAAAAGCCCGCAGGACGGCGTTTTTGTCCTTTGAGGATCTTAAGAAAATAGGAGTCGTATTAAAGCGGGCGCTCTATTTTATTACCTGTGGCGGGAAAATGATGTATCGGACCAAAATAGAAGAGGACTACATCGTAAGAAACCTTACGGCAGTTAAGGAAAAGCTGCCCTTTGATGCGGACGGGATGACATACCGCCAGATGTCGCTGTTCGACGACAGCCGTTTCGATGAGGCGCTTATTATAAAAGAAACAGGATAACACAGAAAGCCGGGATAAAGCCGAATTTCTTACATGAACCTGTATATTTTGGTTAAAAGGTGGCAAATATGAAAATAAAGGGAAGAGAAGATGCGTTTCAGGATTATACGGAGCAGGTGCTTTTGTGCGAAGATTCTCAGGAAGGGATATTCACGGGCATTTATGAGGCTTATGAGAAAAAATTTCATTCAGGCACAGTCCGGATTGTAGTAGGAGAAGAACGGGAATACAGGCTTTTTGCAGTATATCACAAAGTGGAGCCGGATACCGAAAAAGCGTTGAAGGTGGCGCGGACGGTTTCAAATCTGACGGGACCGGAGCCTTACAGGCAGATGTGTACCGCTTTGTCGTCTACCGATCCTCAAAAGGGCCAGGCGGTATTCGGGGTTATTGAATTACTGTTAAAAGACCGCAGGTCGGCGCAGCGTATTATGGACAGGCTTGCCGACGGGTATGTGCGCAAGGTATTTGAACTGCACCGGAATGTACAGAATGAGATTCATCATCTGAAAGAGTTTTTGCGCTTTCAGGAGTTGGAAAATAAGGCCCTCTTTGCAAGAATCGGACCATACAATGATGTGGTTATGTACCTCATGCCGCATTTTGCAGACCGATTTCCCCAGGAGAACTTTATGATCTATGACGAAGGCCGTAATCTTCTGGGGGTGCATCCCGCATCGGGAGAATGGTATCTGGCCAGGGGCGTTAAGCTTGACAGAAGTATGCTTAACGATTCCGATGAGGAGAAGAAGTATCGGGAACTCTTTCGCTTTTTTTGTCATAAGATAGCTATTAAAGAGAGAAAAAATCTCAATTTGCAAAGGAATATGCTTCCGCTGAGGTTCCGAGAATTTATGGTAGAATTTGGCGAAAACGATAAAAATGCTGTTTGACAAAGTAAAGTAATAAAGCCTGTTTTGTGCAGGTGACACAAAAGAATTGTCAGAAAAAGCGATGGGGCAGGCAATATGCAAATTCTTCGAAAAATGCCCGAAAATATAAGCAAAACGCTGAAAAAAAAGGACTTTACTTTTTATAAAGAAGGGGTATAATCAGTACAAAAGAAGAGAATTCCATATAAAGGGAGTTCTCATTGACAGAAAATGTGACATTTTCTGCAAGGCAATTTATTTAGCAGTGTTCCGCAAATAAAGGATTGAGAAAGAGGTGATAGCAATGATGGAACGCAGAATTAAATTAGCTCCAGAAGAGGTAGCGCATTTTGTAGAGGCAGCAAGGAAATGTGATTTTGAAATTGATATTGCATATAACCGGTATACGGTTGATGCCAAATCCATCCTTGGTGTATTGGCTCTGGATTTGGGCCAGATGCTTACGGTGTCCTACTGCGGTTATAATGAAGAGTTTGAGAATGTTTTAATGAGTCTGGCTATTGCCTGTTAGTTCTTAAAAGTCTTCTTTGAATCTGATTTTGGTGGTAATTACGTATTGGTTTGACTCCCTATGGAAGATAGAGTACTATCTTTGTAGGGAGTTTTTTCATGAAAGGATAAAAGGATCATGATGGAAATCAACATTTCTGTCCGTAATCTGGTAGAATTTATTCTTCGTTCCGGGGATTTGGATAACCGCCGCGTCGGGGCGCCAGCCGACGCAATGATCGAGGGCGGCAGAATTCACCGAATGATTCAGAGACGCATGGGAACGGATTATGAAGCGGAGGTTTTGTTAAAGTATACTTATGATGCGCAGGACTACAGAATTACGGTGGAGGGGCGCGCTGACGGGATTATTACCGGCGAAGCGGGCGTAACCATTGACGAAATAAAGAGTACCTGCAGAGAGCTGGGAAGAATCAGGGAACCCGAAGGAGTACACCTGGCGCAGGCGAAATGCTATGCCTATATGTACGGTGTCCGGGAAGAGCTTGCAGCGATTCGTGTCAGGATGACTTATTGTAATATGGAAACGGAGGAGATCCGGTATTTTCATGAAGAATATACGATGGAGGAGCTGCGCAGCTGGTTTGAATCCGTTATGGAGGAGTATAAAAAGTGGGCGGATTTTCAGTGTCAATGGAAGAACTTAAGGCAGGCCTCCATTGGTTTGCTGGAATTTCCTTTTCCTTACAGAGAAGGGCAGAAAGATCTGGTAACGTATGTGTATCAGACCATTTACCATAAGAAGAAGCTGTTTATCGAAGCGCCGACGGGAGCGGGGAAGACAATATCAACCGTGTTTCCGGCAATCAAGGCGATGGGCAGGGAACGGTGCGGCAAGCTGTTCTATCTGACGGCCAAGACCATTACGCGTACGGTAGCGGAGCAGGCGTTTGAGCTGTTAAGGGAACATGGCCTGAAATTTAAGAGCGTAATCCTGACTGCAAAAGATAAGATCTGTTTTATGGAAGAAACAGAATGTAATCCCGAGTATTGTCCCTATGCCAAAGGCCATTATGACAGAATCAATGCGGCGGTATACGATCTTTTGACCCATGCGGACAGCTTTTCAAGGGAAAAAATCGAAGAGTATGCCACAAAACACAGGGTATGTCCGTTTGAAATGTGTCTGGATATGAGTTTGTTTGCGGACGGGGTAATCTGTGATTATAATTATGTATTTGATCCGCACGTTTATTTAAAACGTTTTTTTGGAGAACAGACCAAAGGCAGTTATGTTTTTCTGGTAGACGAGGCGCATAACCTGCTGGACCGGGGAAGGGAAATGTACAGCGCGGCTTTAAGAAAAGAAGACTTTCTTGCCATGAAAAAATGGATGGTTCCCCTGGAGGGAAAACTGGAAAAGCAGATTGAAAGGCAGTTGGAAAAATGCAATAAAGAACTGCTGTTATTTAAAAGGCAGTGTGAGAACTGTGAGATTGTAGAAGATATTTCTTCGTTTGTTATTGCTTTGACAAAATTGTCAGGCACAATTGACAATTATCTTGACGAACGTGACGACAGCCCAGTTCGTGAGGAACTTCTGGATTTTTACTTTGAAATCTGCCATTTCCTGGAAATGTATGAAGGGTTAGACGACAATTATGTCATATATACGGAAATGTTGGAAGATGGCAGTTTCCAAATGAAGCTGTTCTGTGTAAATCCTTCCGAAAAGCTGAAAGAATGTATGATTCGGGCAGACAGCACCATTCTGTTTTCGGCGACGCTGCTTCCCATTCAGTATTATAAAAAGCTTCTTGGAGGAGAAGAAACGGATTACGAGGTATATGCACATTCGGTATTCAGACCGGAAAAGAAGGGATTGTTTATCGGAAAGGATGTGACCAGCAGGTACAGCAGAAGATGCGATGATGAGTATTACAATATCGCCTGTTATTTATATGAAACCGTAAAGAACCGGCACGGAAATTATATGGCGTTTTTTCCTTCCCATATCTTTTTGCAGCAGGTATATGAACAGTTCGACGAACACTTTAAGGGGCGCCTTCCCATAACCTGTATTCTTCAGGAGGATCATATGAATGAGGAGGAACGGGAACAGTTTCTGGCAAGATTTGAGGGAAACGAGGCCTGTAATCTGAGTGAACAGATTGAGATGGAAATCGAATATGAGGAGGAAGAAAGTCTCCTGGGCTTTTGCGTGATGGGAGGAATCTTTTCGGAGGGTATTGATTTAAAGAACGATAAACTGATCGGCGCCGTGATTATCGGAACGGGGATCCCCCAGGTCTGTAATGAAAGGGAAATCCTGAAGGAATACTTCAATACGAGAGGGGAGAGCGGTTTTGACTATGCATACCGGATTCCGGGAATGAACAAAGTATTGCAGGCTGCTGGACGGGTGATCCGGACGGCGGAAGATGTGGGTATCGTAACGCTGCTGGACGACCGCTTTTTATCGCCGGCGTATCTTAGAATGTTTCCCAGAGAATGGATGGAATACGAGGTTGTAACGAGAGACAGGGTTGCGTCAAGAGTAGAAAGGTTTTGGAACGAGTGGCTATAATTATGTAAACATAAAATATGTTGAAACCGGTAAGAATAATTAAAAGTGACAAAGTTTTTTGCAAGTTTGACAAGCATATCAGACTAAAATGACATATGTGTATATGTGGATAACTATGTGGAAACGGGGGATTTCTATCCCCTAAAGGATAAAAAAGCGACAAGAAGTCTCATGTTTTGACATTTTTTTCAAATTGCAAGTAAAATTGCAAAAGTACTGAAAGAGTCAATTGTGTTATGTGAAGTAAAGGACACGGAATTGCGGATGTTCATTGACGTGTCAGGCCGTGACCTTTATAATAATAAGATATCAGAAATAAAATTTTAACAGCCGGGAGGATATAACAATGTGGGCATATGAAAGTGTATTTTATCAGATATATCCGTTGGGATTTTGCGGAGCGCCTTTTGAAAACGACGGAATTGCCGAATCCAGAATTAAAAAAGTGGAGAGTTTTATTCCGCATATTAAAAAGCTGGGAGCCAATGCGATTTACTTTTCACCGGTATTTGAATCGGATACGCACGGTTACAATACCAGGGATTATACAAAGATTGACTGCAGACTGGGAACGAACGAAAACTTTTCGGATTTGTGCGGTAAACTCCATGAACAGGGAATCCGGGTGGTGCTGGACGGTGTTTTCAACCATGTAGGCAGGGGATTCTGGGCCTTTCAGGACGTTCTCAAAAACAGGGAACATTCCCGTTACCTGCATTGGTTTTTTATTGATCTGAACGGTAATTCAAGCTACAACGACGGTTTATGGTATGAAGGCTGGGAGGGGAATTATGATCTGGTTAAGCTGAACCTGAAAAATCCGGAGGTGGCGGAGCATCTCTTAAGCAGTGTAGGGCGCTGGATTCAGGAATTTGATATAGACGGACTTCGTCTGGATGTGGCGTATTGTCTGGACCATGATTTTGTAAGAAGGCTCAGAAGTTTTTGCGACGGCCTGAAGCCCGATTTCTTTCTGGTTGGCGAAATGCTGCACGGCGATTATAATCAGATGGTTAATGACGGAATGCTTCATTCCTGCACAAATTATGAATGTTATAAAGGTCTGCATTCCAGTTTTAACAGCTTAAACCTGTTTGAGATCAATCATTCTTTACTCAGGCAGTTCGGCCCTGAAAACTGGACTCTGTACAAAGGGAAACACCTGTTATCATTTGTTGATAATCATGATGTTACAAGAGTTGCCAGTATTTTGAATAATGAAAAGCATCTGTCATTGATTTATACGCTTATGTTTACCATGCCGGGGATTCCCTGCGTCTATTATGGAAGCGAATGGGGAGCGAAAGCGGAAAAATCCCAGGGTGATCCGGCCCTGCGTGCAAGCTTTGAGAAGCCGGAATGGAATCAAATAACGGATGTTATTGCAAAACTGGCCGTGATCAAGAAGCGTTCCAAAGCTCTCAATTATGGGAATTTCCGGTCTGTGCTCCTGACAAACCGCCAATGTATTTTTGAGAGACAATTTGAAGATGAACGGATTTTGATTGCAATTAATGCGGGAGACGAGTCTTTTACGGCTCATTTTGACGCCGGCTGCGGACAGGCGGAAGATTTGCTGCGCGGTTCGGTTCACGATTTCGGAGGCGGAAGCGAACTGGAGCCGTATAGCGCTTATATTTGGAAGATGGAGCGGTAAATAATCGATGAGCGGTAAACCGGCTTTTAGTGGAACGTGAGAAGCCGTTGATTTCTCACGACCTCCGTACTCCTTTGACGGGGATTATCGGCGCCGTGAATATCGGTTTTGATTATTGAAGATGAAAATAACATATGTGATTTTATTTCCAAAACGCTGCGCACCCATTAGTGTAAATGCACACAGGCCTGCGGGTGAAATAAAAAATCACAATCGATCAAATGAATTGAAATAAAGTTACAAAAGTAATTGACAACAACGCAAAACAGAGGTATTTTAATAATATAAAAATGATTTTAAGTTTGTGAGGACACCTCAAATTGGGGGCAGTTAAAAACAGGGAGGATGAATATGGCAAATTTAGAAAAACTGGTTACGGAAAGCGTAAATCCCGATACGGTGACGATAGACGAATGTTCCACCGAGGAGATTCTCTTGATGATTAACCGGGAAGATAAAAAAATTGCGCCGGCCGTAGAAGAAGAGATTCCCCAGATTACAAAAGCTGTGGATCTTCTTTACCGGGCTTTGAAAAACGGTGGAAGAATGTTTTACGTAGGAGCCGGTACGTCGGGAAGGCTGGGCGTTTTAGACGCGTCGGAATGTCCGCCCACATACGGAACCGATCCCGAAATGGTACAGGGCTTTATCGCGGGAGGCGATGTCGCGTTGCGTTCAGCGGTGGAAGGCTGTGAGGATGATATGCAGGCAGGCCGCGATCTGATTTTGCAAAACGGAATCGCTTCTGGAGATGTTGTAATCGGAATTACCGCCAGCGGCAGCGCGGCTTTTGTCATCGGCGCTTTAGAACAGGCAGGACAGATCGGGGCAGGTACCGTAGGTGTAACCAACAATAAGGATAATGATTTTGACCGTTACTGCGACGTATGTATTGCGCCCGTATGCGGGCCCGAAGTAATCAGCGGTTCCACAAGGATGAAAGCGGGAACGGCGCAGAAGCTGGTGCTAAATATGCTGACTACTTCGGTCATGATTAAATTGGGTAAGGTATATCATAACCGCATGGTAGATTTACGGGCGTCAAACAAAAAGCTGAACAGGCGTTCCGTCCGTATGATCTGTGAGATTACCGGCGCCGATGAACAGACGGCGTCCGCGGCTCTTGAAAAGGCAGGTAAAAGCGCAAAACTGGCTATCATGTGTATTTTGTCAGGATTGGAGCCGGAGGAAGCGGGCAGGCTTTTAGAAGAAAATAACGGATATTTAAAAAGCGCTTTAAAGAGTATCGGTAAAGAATAAACAGATTAAAACGAGGGTATCTGAATGGAAAAATATGTAATTGGCATTGACGGGGGCGGCACGGGTTCCAAGGGAATTACGGCAGATCTTACGGGACGCGTTCTCACCCGGTTTAAGGGAAGCGCGACCAATTATAACGGCGGGAAAAAAGAGGAGATCGATGCAAATATGCATACGCTTCTGAAAGCCGCCTGCGACGGAAGGGACAGGGCAGGCTGCCAGGCCGTCTGTATCGGAAGCGCCGGAGTCAGCAACAAAGATGCGGTTCATTTATTAAAACAGGCTGTTCTGGATATGGGGTATACCTGTCCGGTTATGATTACGGCGGATTCCGTGACGGCTCACGCAGGCGCTTTGAATAATCAGGAAGGAATTATTCTGATTGCCGGAACAGGTGCGATCTGTTTTGGGAAAAAGGATAACGGCGATACCATAAGGACCGGCGGATACGGTCATATTATCGACGACGAGGGAAGCGCTTATGATATTGCCCGCAGAATGTTACGGGCCGTTGTACGGGCGGCGGACGGACGGGGAGAAGCCACCGTACTCAGGGAACTGATTTTTGAACGGCTTCAGATCTCTTCCATTGAAGAGATGATTTCCTGGCTGTACAAAAAGGAACGGACGAAAAAGGAAATTGCGGATCTGGCGGTATTGATTGCCAGGGCGCAGGAGGCTCAGGATGCGGCGGCGCAGGAGATACTGCGGCAGGCTGCCCAGGCGCTGGTGGAAATCACCGTGCCGGCGGTTGAGTTTTTTGGAGGGAAAGCAATGATTGCCCTGAGCGGCAGCGTTTTGAAACGTAATAAGACCGTACAGGAAAATTATATGGAATCCATGCGGCGTCTGTTTCCGGATTCATTCGGACAGGCGGAAGGAGTCCGGGTGAAAGAGGCGGAGCATGAAGCGGATTACGGCGCGGTTCTTCTGGCGCTTAAATGTGCCGAAACAAATAATAACGCATGTTTTTAAATGAGGAAAAGGTTATGGTAAAAACAGGAATCGAGAGAAAAGAACTGTGGATTGAGAAACTGAAAGGAAAAAGAGTCGGCCTTTTGACCAATCCCACGGGAGTCGATCGGAATCTGGTCAGCTCCATTGAGATTCTGGCAAAAGAAGTGAATCTGGTAAAGCTTTTTTCACCGGAGCACGGAATCCGCGGCGATATCCAGGCGGGTGAAAAGGTATCGGATTACACGGACGAAAAAACGGGACTGCCGGTTTGTACCCTGTATGGAGCCAAAAAGATCCCCACGGAAGAAATGCTGGCGGATCTGGACGTTATGGTATTTGACATTCAGGATGTGGGCTCCCGGTTATACACATATCTTTACTCCATGTCTTATTCCATGCAGGCGTGCGGGAAATATGGAAAAGAATTTGTAGTGATGGATCGTCCCAATCCGGTGGGAGGGCTTTTGGTGGAAGGCGGTTATATCGAGCCGGATTGTCTTTCTTTTGTCGGACTGCATCCCATTCCTTACCGGTACGGACTGACCATTGGCGAGGCAGCCAGGCTGTTTCAGGGAGAATACGGGGTGGATTGTAATCTGACGGTGATTCCCATGGAGGGATGGACGCGGGAAATGTATTATGACGGGACCGGTCTGCCCTGGGTCTTCCCTTCTCCCAATATGCCTACGCTTGACACGGCTATTGTATATAACGCTACATGTTTATATGAAGGAACGAATATCTCCGAAGGACGTGGCACTACCAAACCTTTTGAACTGGTCGGCGCACCGTTTTTGAAAGCAGATAAGCTTGCCGGGGCAATGAATGAAAAGAAGCTTCCGGGCGTATTGTTCCGGCCGGCTTACTTTACCCCCGTTTTTTCCAAGCATGAGGGTAAATTGTGCGGCGGGGTACAGTTGCATGTAACGGACCGGAATACGTTTCTTCCGGTTAAGACAGGCCTGTATCTTTTAAAGGAAATCAAAGAACAGGCGGGAGACGACTTTGCGTATCTGCCTCCTTTATCAGAAAAAATCCGTCCCATGATCGATTTAAATACCGGAAGCGATTACATCCGCACACACGATGATTTTGATCCGGAAACGGTGTATGCGAAATGGCAGGCCGAGGCAGATGAATTTGCCCGGAAAAAACAAAAATATCATCTTTATCAGTAAAAAAGGAAGTCCCGGGGAGTCAGCAGCGCTCCCTGGGACGACATGCATAATAGGTATCTTCCAGACAACTTTCAATGTTGGAATAATCCTGATTGACCAAAGCCGTAAATAAAATGTCCGACATAACAAGCTGCGCGATCCGGGAGCTCATGGCGCCGCTGCGCTTATCTGTCTGCGGAGAATTTACAGAGAGAGAAAGTTCTGCCAGATCGGAGAGGGGATTGCCGGCCGGCCTGGTAATCGCGATACTGCCGGCTTCCTGTTTTTTTGCGGTGCGGCATAGTTTCAAAGTTTCTTCGGTTTCCCCGGAATAGGAGAAGAAGACGGCCGTATCCTCCTTTGTAAGGGTAGCGGCAATCGTCAGATTCACGTGGTAATCTTCGCTGTAAACGGCGGGATAACCGATCCGCAGTAATTTGTGGTATAAATCCATAGCGACAAGGCCGGATGCATGGATTCCGAAAAGAGCGATGCGTCTGGCATTTTTTATTTTTTTAACCGCTTCCTCAAGCGCTTTTTCATCAAAGAGAGTTAACGTATCCTCGATTGCCAGAATACTGCTTGCACAGATGTTTTTTGCCATGCTGGACAGATTCCGGTGACTTTGCACATCTATAAAATGATAATCAGGAGAGGGAGAATTTTCGGTCGCCGTATCCTGCATTTCCCTGAACAATGCATTTTTCAGTTCTTTAATTCCGCTGTAGCCGATAGACTTGCAAAAGCGCACCCAGGCGCCCTGGCTGGTGCCGGAGCGCTTGGCAAGGGCAGCAAGAGGATAGCGGAAAATATGATCCAGATTATGTAAGAGATAATCGGCGGCCAGTTTTTCCGCATTGCTTAATTGTTCGTATCGGTTTTGGGTCCGGATTTCTATTGTTGTCATAACAGCCTCCCTGATTGAAGCCTGGTTTACGCCAAACATTCCGGCAAGCCCGGTAAAGCAGAAGCAGGGCGGCAGAAGCTATCGTGTTCTATGGCCGTGCTTCCCTGGCGTAAAAGGCTGGTTGATAAATATATTGTCGGTATATTCAGCTAAGTTATAGTTATATATCTATTTTAGTATAAAGAAAAAGGGCGGTATGTGCAATAATGAAAGTTTTTTTCACGAAAAATTTCTCACTTTTCATAAGTATTTATGAGTCAGTAATCATAGATTATCATTATTGAAAGGCTCTTGAATCTTTAATACCAAAACTTATGGCAGTTGCGGTAAATTTAACAGTGATACTCCCTGTCTTATATGTTAGTGTAATTTTTATAAGAATTGCGATTCCATGTTCTGTAATGCAGACCGTATTGCTGTTTGTTATCCCTACGGTTTATGCTTTTTTTATTTCGGTTCTTGGTATTTATCTGAACATCAAGTTCCCTAATGGGCGTTTTGACCTGATGGGATATGTCGGAGATTAATTCCTGCAAAGGTCAAACCCATTTCCGTCAGGCAGGTTGACATCCAAAACAATTAAGTCATAGTCATGTGCCTCAAAGAAAGATACAAAGTGTATTGTTCAGAAGCCGGTCGTCCTCAACGACTAAAAGTCTCATAAATTCACTTCCTTTTTTACAGTATAACACGGAAATGTCACAGGAATCTCACAGAACAGAAAAATTTGTAAGAATTATAGTTGACAAATAATATTATATGTCATATAGTATAAGAAACAAGCAATATTATATGACATATAGTATTATGAACTTAATAGTATTATTTTAGACAGAACAGGAGGCTTGCAGATGGTATTTAATACAGGAGCAGCTCTGTTGGACGCGATCGTTCTGGCAATTGTATCAAGAGTGCCCGAGGGGACATATGGATACAAGATAACCCAGGAGGTCCGGTTGGCCATCGAGTTGTCTGAATCGACGCTCTATCCGGTTCTAAGGAGACTGCAGAAGGATGAATGTCTTGAAGTCTACGATATGGAATGTGCCGGGCGCAACCGCAGGTATTACAAGATCACGGAACGGGGAAGAGCGCAGCTTAATTTGTACGAGAGTGAGTGGAGAAGATACTCCGCTAATATTAATGGAATATTCGAGGGAGGAATTGTCCATGAATAGATTGGAATTTATGAGCGAGCTTGAAAAGCTTCTTTCCGATATCTCGGAAAACGAGAGAGAAGAAGCGCTGAATTATTATAACGACTATCTGGACGACGGAGGCGTGGAGAATGAAGAAGAAGTAATCCGGTCGTTAGGGTCGCCAAAGGAAGTGGCCGCAACGATTAAGGCCGGTCTTTTTTCAGGGGATGAGGGCGCTTTTACGGAGTGCGGTTATCAGGATTATGAAGAGCCTAATAAAAACACGGTAGCCGTCAGAACCGAGGAAGAGCGCCGGGAAGAGTCTGACGGGGAGGAAAAGAAGCAGGATTTCCGGCAGCAGGCAGACGCGGAGACGGATCGTGGCGACGGGCAGAGACATCATCCTATGCCCCGCAAAAAGAAAGGGTCATGGAGCGTGGGGCTGATTCTTCTTTGCATTTTGTTTTCCCCCTTTTTGTTAGTGGGTGCAGGCGGCGCAGCCGTGTTAATTATCGGAATTGCAGCGGTTATTTTCGGATTAGCCATATCCGCAGCGGTGCTTATTTTTTCCCTGTTTATTGCGGCGGCGGCCTTTGCTTTGGCATTGCTTGTTACAGGCGTTGTTTTAATCGGCATTGGAATAGGCAAGCTTTTTATAAGTCCGCTGGGCGGTCTGACGTTGTTTGGAGGCGGCGCATGCTGCGCGGGAATCGGTTTGCTGTTCCTTGCGTTAACCGTATGGATTGCGGCAACGGCCATACCTGCGGTAATCCGCGGTATTGTTAATATATTTTCCCGTTTATTCCATAGGAAAGGAGGCGCGGCCATATGAAAAAATTTACAAAGTTTTGTTTGATTGCAGCCCTGATTTTGATTCTGATCGGTTTCATTATCGGAATTGCGGGGAGTGTCGCCGGCGGCGGTTACGATGTGCTGCGTATGATTGAAAACGGGGAATTAACTTTTGACAGTTCCTTTTTCGGCATACATTTTGGCGACGGGTTTTTTGACAGGGAGGAGAGGGAACCTCTTTATGACCTGGATGATATAGAGGATTTCACGGGAGAAAAAATTTCCGGAGATATTGAAAAAAGAAAACTGACGGATGAAATCATAACAAAGCTGGATATTACGCTTGGAGGCGGAGAATTATATCTGGTAGATTCCGAAGACGGAGCGTTTTATCTGGAGGCTGAAAAAGCGGAGAGTCTGCAGGCTTACGTGGAAGATGATACCCTGAAATTAAAGGCCCTCCGGACAAAAGGTCATTTTGTTAATAAGTATGATATGAAAGTATATCTTTATATCCCGGCCGGTCTTTCATTTGAAGAAGTGGACCTTGATTTGGGTGCGGGAGTAACAGACTTATCCCATTTAGCAAATGTTGAAGAACTGCATGTGACGGTGGGGGCAGGAAAACTGACTATGGACGGAGTTACGTGTACGGAGCTTGAAGCGACGGTGGGAGCCGGCGAGCTGATTGCAAAAGATATTATTGTGACAAATAAAGCGGAGTTTCAGGTGGATGCAGGTCATATCGGCGCGTCAGGCGAGATTCTTGGAGACGTGGATGTGGAATGTGCTCTTGGAGCCGTGGAGCTTGTTCTTAAGGACGGGGAAGAAGCGTTTAATTATGAGATTGAATGTGCGGCGGGAAACGTACAAATCGGAAATAGAGCTTTTACCGCAGTGGCGGCGGATAAACGGATTCAGAATGACGCCATAAAAGATATGAAGCTGGAATGTTCATTAGGATCAATTGAAATTTATTTTGAACGGTAAAATTAAACAGGAGGTATTGGAATGAACGATAAGGAAGTAAAACAGATGAAAAGATCTTTGTACAACAGGAAAATATGCGGCGTCTGCGGCGGGATCGGAGAATATCTGCAAATTGATCCCACCGTGATCCGGCTAATCTGGATTGTATTCAGTATTGCAAGCTTTGGCACAGGTCTGCTGGCCTATATTATTGCCGCCGTTATTATGCCCGAGCCGGATGAGTTCGCCTAAATAATTTTCAAAGCAGACTCCTTCTTCTTCGGGAAGCCCCAGGGCGCAGGTGCCTGCGATGCACATCCGCACGAAATCGGAAGCTTTTTGGACGGATGCGGAAAAAGGAACGCCGTTTAGGGCGTCAGCGGCAAGAACGGAAGCAAAAATGTCCCCGGTGCCGTGGTGGTTAGGCCCGGCAAAAGGGCTTTCGCAAATACCGGTACGGATACCCGCCGCATCGGAAGAAGCGGTTTCATAATAATAATTAATCAGGCAGTTGTCACCTGCAATTCCGGTGATGACTGCCTTCTTCGGTCCGAGTTTTTGGAGCTTTCCTGCCAGATCGTGAAGCTCGCTGAGACTCCAGCCGGATTCCTTATAGGCGGTATCCGTAAGCAGACAGGCTTCCGTGACATTGGGAGTAATCATATCCGCTTTTTTTACCAGATCCCGGATTCTTTCACAGTGCCTTTGCGTGACGGTGCTGTAGGTTCTGCCGTGGTCACCCATAACGGGATCGACCAGGACAAGGCTTTCCGGGTGTTCGGAAAGAAATTCTTCAATAATGTCCGCCTGTGAATCGCTGCCTAAAAATCCTGCGTAGATTCCGTCGAAAGTTAAAGAAAGCCGTTTCCAGGCATCCAGGTATAAAGGCATACGCTGCGTATAATCGTCGAAATGCCATGTTGGGTAGCCTGTGTGATTGGAAAATACGGCGGTGGGGACCAGACAGGCCTGAACGCCGAGAACGCTGACAACCGGAAGCACGATTGTGGCCGCGCACCGTCCGAATCCTGCGACGTCATTGATAACAACCAGTTTTTTAGGAGCTGCCGATACATTCATTAATATAAATACCTCTTGTATAACAGGATTTCCCTTTTGGGATAACCTGATTATAACTTAGGCGTAAAGAAAAATCCAGTCCGTTTCAGAGAGGGGCGCAGCGCCATATAAACCAGCACGGAAACAATGCCCGATGTTACCGCATTGATAGAGGTAGAAGCGATGTTCCACGCCAGAGTCACTTCCGCGGCAGGTTTTCCTATGATCCAGATTTTATAAAAATAGCCGATCAGGGGATCAAAAATTACATTGAACAAAAGGCCGCCCGCCGCTGCCAGAACGGTAAAACCCCATACCCGGTTTGAGTCCGAACTCTCCGATACTTTACCGATTTTGTGGGCAATGATACCGGTAATCAGGCCGATGCAGAATTTCAGTATAAAAGTTTTGGGAGCATAGATAATATAGACAGGATCAAGGAGATCACCGATTGTCATACCGACAGCGCCGCCAAGGCCTCCTAATACGCCGCCAAGCAGCAGAGCTCCCAGAACACAGACCGCATTGCCAAGGTGAATGGAGGTTGCATCTCCGCCGGGAAGCGGAATTTTGATTTGTAAAAAGGTAAAAACTACATAAGAAAGGGCGGCAAAAACGCCCGTTAAAGCAATCTTAAATAACTTCTGATTTTTCATAAGAATCCTTCTTTCTATTAATAATAGTACGATTTCTAATTATACAGCACAGTGGCATTATGAAAAGCACCAGTTTGAAAAAATATAACCATACCACTTTTGAGGATGCAATTTTACGAAGGTTGTGGTATGCTGAAAAGCAGGAGCGCCTGCGGTATGCAGGCAAAAAAGATGTTTCAGGGAGAAGCGGACGTGGAAAAACAAAACCGGATACGGGACAGAAAGGAAGCCCATAATCTTTTATATCTTGCATTGCAAATCGGAGAGCGTATGCTTTTATGCGGCGCAGAGGTCAACCGGGTGGAGGACAGCATCGGCAGAATCTGCCTGGCATACGGCGTACAGCGTGTAGACGCGTTCACGATTACGGAAAGCATTGTGGTAACCATTCACGGGGAACCTTACGGAAGCGTGACGCAGACAAGAAGAATCCAGGGGCCGACTAATCATCTTAAGAAGCTGGAGGCGTTAAACCAGCTGTCCCGGACAATCTGCGAAAAAAAACCGGAGTTTTCTTTTATAGAGGAAGAACTGGTGCGGATCGACGCAATCCCTTCTTATTCCCTTTCCGTGCAGGTAGCTGCATACGCGCTGATATCAGGCGCATTCTGTCTGTTTTTCGGCGGGGATTATAAAGATATGGCGGCGTCAGCCGTGATCGGGATTTTATTAAAATATGTGGAGCTGTTTTTCCGAAGGCTTAAAATTTATAATTTTTTTGTAGTGCTTTTGTGTTCCGCCTTCGGCGGATTTATGGCGTTTCTGGCGGTGCGAACCGGACTTGGAAATCATGCGGACAAGATCAGTATCGGGAATATCATGCTGTTGATTCCGGGGGTGGCTTTAACCAACGCCATCCGGGATATGTTTCAGGGGGATACCATTTCGGGACTTCTGCGGTTTTGCGAGGCGCTTTTGGTGGCGGTCTGCGTGGCGTTTGGATTTGCGGCGGCGGCCGGGATTTAGGAGGTAGGATCAAATGGACTGGAGTGCTTTGACGGTACAGCTTTTGACAGCTTTTTTAGGAGCTTTCGGTTATGCCTTGCTTTTCCAGGTGAGCAGGGACAAGTTGTTTGGAGCCTGCGCGGGAGGATTTCTTGCCTGGCTGGTTTATCTGCTCTGCGGCTTGTTTAGCGGCAGCAACGCTTTGAAATATTTTATCGCTTCCGTTATCGTTACGTTTTATGCGGAATTTATGGCGAGGCGGAAAAAGACGCCCGCTACCGTTTTCCTTGCGCCGGCGACGATTCCGCTGATTCCAGGCGGCTCGCTGTATCAGACTATGGCGTTCGCCTTAAGGGGACAATGGGAAAAAGCTTTTTCTCAGGGACTGAATACGATTCTGCTTGCGGTTGCCATTTCCTGCGGAATACTTATGACGATGACGCTGATGGGGATTGCGGGAAAGGGGATGCAGAGGATCGCGGATTGCAGGGATAAAAAACTTTAAGTGCCGGAGAGACAAGTATGATTTATATTATAGACAGCATATCAAATTATTTAATATACCTTTTTATAATTCATTTTGGATTCAGGTTAAACCCAAGAAAAAACAGGCTTTTTATTGCGGCGTCTGTTTTGATTATGTTGTCCGCCGGTGTATGCAACGCATATTTTGACACAAACTCCCCGATTGTCTATATATTATGGAGTGCGCTTTCCATATGTTTATTTTTTAATGACCGTTTGGGACACCTGCTTGTACTGAGCGCTTCCCTCATGTATTTTACGGGTATCGTGGATACGTTCAGCGTTATGCTGATACAGGTTGTTTTAACAGGCGGAGGAGTTGAAGGTACGGACATATCCTGGTGGATGGAACCGGCCTATCTGCTCTCGTTTCTGGTATATCTTCTGGTATACCTGCGGCTTTTTAAGAAAAATGACGTTTATTTATGCGATATAAAATTAACGTATAAGCTTGCGCTTTTAATGCAGGGCGGCATTTTCCAGATGTTCTATAATTTTGTTTTTGCCTTCTTTAACGAAAATCATGCAATGTATGGCCCGGATGCCTATGCGGTATTTTTTATCAGCATATGGGGGGCCGTTTATTCCATTTTTCTTACGCTTGGCCTTGCCATTAAAAATATATTGTCCGGCAGACAGAACAGGGAACTGCAGTCCTTTATGTCTATGCAAAAGCAGCAATACGATTATCAGCTGCAGCAGTCGGAGGCCTTAAGGCGTTTTAAGCATGATCTGGTAAATCACATTGGCGTTCTAAGAGAACTGGCAAATCAAAAGAAGACAGAAGAAATCAAAGCGTACATAGATACAATTTGGAATATACAGAACGAGTTTGATTTAAAAATTCACACAGGAGACAGTTCTCTTGATGTTATCATGAATTATTATTTATATTTGTCGGAAAAGGAAAATATTGATTTTGCCGTAACAGGAAAACTGGCCGGGAAAACAGGTTTTGATATGTTTGATATTACAACACTGATGGGAAATATGTTGCAGAATGCCATGGAAGCGGCGGTACAAACAGCCATTCCCAAAATCCGGGTTGAGTTTATAGAACATAAAAAAGAAATTTTTATTGTTGTCAGCAACAGTGTGGCTGAAAAAATGAAAAAACCAAAAGGCTTTCTTATGACATCAAAAAAAGATACGGCGAATCATGGATATGGTCTGAAAAATATTGCCGCAACGGTTCACAGGCATCATGGTGAATTTTATATGGATTCTATAGTGGAAAATGGCCAGGCAATGTTCAAAATCAGTATTGCCATTCCAAGAGATGCGATTCTAAAGGAGAACGGAGTATGAATATATGTATTGTGGAAGATGAAGCCGTATGGAGGAACAGGATAAAAGCCGCCATTGAAAAATATTGTAAGGATAAAAATATTTCTGCCCGGATCAACGCATATGACAGCGGAAGCGATTTTATGGAAAACACAGATGCGGATTTGTTGTTTCTGGACATTGAACTCGCAGGGGGCGAAGATGGCTTCAGGACAGCCGAAAAATTGATGGCTTCGGGAAGCCGGTGCAGAATATGCTTTTTAACTTCACATACGGAAATGGCCAGGCAGGGTTACAAGGTTAATGCTTTCCGATACATCGACAAGAAATATTTGGAGGAAATAGACGAGGCGCTTGATTTCTTCTTCAAGACAAAAATTCAGGAGAGAATCATTTATTGTAAAGATTTCGCCGGAGTGCGGGTTAAGATAAATTTAAGCGAGCTTCTGCTTGTTGAGACCAGTGGAAGAAAATTAAGATATCTCATGCTTGGCGGCAGAACATATTTTTGTGAAGGCCGAATATCCGAAACAGCACAGAATTTGTCTCCATTTGGGTTTTCTTATGTACAGCGGTCGTATATCGTTAATTTAAAATATATAGAAAGTTTAAACAGTCATGAGATTATGCTTTGCAATGGGTTAAAGATAACGATTGGCAGAGTTCATAGCAGGGAGTTTAAGAAAGAGTTTTTTAAATGGAGAATGTTGTTTGATGAGTAATTCATGTCGTTTGCGCAAAAAATGCGTCGTTTATGCAGAGGGTATGTTAATTTTTCATTAGTGTGGTATAAATAGGTATTGAGTAATAATGACGCAGAAATGAGGAAAATAAAACATGAAAAAAATGAAAATGACTATGGTAATGGGAGCAATAGCGGTTATACTTTCCGCGTGCGGGCAGACAGTGAATCCGGAAGAAACTCAAACGAACGCGGCGGGCAAAACTGCAGAGACCCGTGAAAGCGCAGGTGAGGTTCAGGAGACGCAGAATGATGATTTGTTGGAAAATCTGGCAGGGGAATATGATTATTTGTCAGATTATGGAACTGGTAAATTAACAGTAAAAAAAGCATCCGGCAGCTATGATATTTCCGATTATGAATCAGAATCGTCCTATCGTTTTCTAGCTGATCCATCTAACATAGAAAGCATAGAAGATAACAAGATCTATATAAAATATCCCGAACAGACATTTTCTGACGGAACGGCTGTTTTTGGTTATTATATTCTGGCATATGACACAGATGAAATAGATGTGTATTATGGGAAATCTTCATTTGAAGAGGTTGAATTTTTATATCATGCCACAAAGAAATTGGAAGCGGTGGCCGGCGTAGAATTGACGGATGCCAGGGACGTACAGTATGAAGCTTTCCTGAAAAATGAAATCAGCGTAACAAATCCATACGTGGAAGGCATGAATCTGACCGTTATGGATGATAAAGAGTATGAATCCGAATTTGAAGACGCGCAGAAAAAGTATGCTTACGTAGATGTAAACGGCGATGAAAATCCGGAGCTGATTTTCAAAATAAGTTCTTATCCGAGCGAATTGATGTATATTTTGGGAATATATGATAACCAACTGGTTTGTTTTGATGTATTTGAGACACATACAAAAAATATCGCGTTCGGAGTGTATGATTATGGTTACGTTTGGGAGGTTCAGGATTATGATGGCTTTGGAATGACATTCTATACCTATACTGCAGACGGACAGCGTATACAGGCCAGACATTTTACGAAAGAGAACGAGGCTGATATTGCGGCTTATGAAGGAGAAGAACCGGAATGGATTGACTGGCAATAGGATGGGACTTGAAAGAACAAGTTCTCAAGACAGGCAATTGTGATAGAGGCTGTTAGAGAGTTTTTTCTAACAACCTCTGATTTATGCTTTTTCTATAAATTTGTACAGAGCAGGTTGCCTGACATATACTTTCCCATCTTTGACAGATGTTTAAAGAAAAAATCGCTGAAACCCTTAATTTTACCGTGATAAGGAAGTATTTACAACAACTTATCATCAACGCTGACTATTCATATCTGCTGTCCTTTTTTTTATATAAAACATCATTCATCTTTTTGACATTGCGTTTAGCTATAACATATTGTATAACCCATATTACAACAAAAATTATAAAGAAAATTCCAAAATAACTTAAAATACCTTTCAGACTATGCTCCATCCAATGTGTAACAAAAGCTATTGGCATCATAATTACCGAAACAATCGTAAAGTAAATTCCTGTCTGCCTGACAAGCCCCCAATTTTCTAATTCCCATATAACAGATGCAGCACCAAATCCAGAGCCTAATATTCCGCATAAAAATGCTTGCAGTAACACCGCATTGATTTCTCTTTCCATTGAAGTAGTCAATTCAGGTACACATGGAGAATAGTATCCATCTGCAAATATCAGAGAGATTATTATTGTTATCATATACCCCAGTGCCAGTCCAAGCGGAAAACCTAATAAGCTGCGTAAAACTATCTTTCTTTTCATATCTATCACCTCATATTCCTAATATAGTTTTGATTTTTGAAATATATCGTCTTGAAACATAAGTTGTTGTTCCATTCATAAATTCAACACAAATTGTACCAGTAAAGCTCAAATCAAAGTTTTTAACCTTTTTGAAGTTAATTATTTCGGAATTTGATATGCGGACAAATTGATTAGAATTTAATCGTTCTTCCATTTCATACAGTCTAAGGCGCGTTATGTACTCGCCCTTATCTGTAACAGCAAATACTTTTCCTGCATTTGCGTAAACTCTAATCAAATCTCCCTGTTCTATTACTTCGATTTTTCCGTTTTTGCTACCAGAAATAATTTGCGGAGCTTCCTTCGATAATTTGTCTACGATTATGTTGACATCTTCTGTCATAGCGGCAGTTATTATAATTATTTTCGGTTCAACATATGTACTGTCAATTTTTATCTCAACTTGCATTTTGATTTCCTCCTTTCTGTAATGCCATTATATGAAAATGAGGTATTGCTTTCAAGGGATTTTCAACAGTCGGTTATCTATCCAACATAAGTGGTTTGAATAAGACGATAAAAACGGCAGGGATTTCTCCCCGCGGCCGGTTTACTATGTGTAAATAATTTCACATTCACAATTTCTCGATTGCCACACTTTGTTATATATTGTTATGAGATTTTTTTGCCCTTGATTTTTCCCTTACGAGTGGGCGTAACAGCATATAAAAATGTATTGACAAAAAATAGTGAGAAGTATAAAATACAATATTATTAATTAGTTAATAATAAACTAATTAATAATATTGGCGCGTAATACACGATCTTAAAACTCAAAACATGGAGGAGTCTCTTAAATGAATCATTACCACGAAGTCATGAAAAATTTCCGTATGGCCGACAGCACACTGCGCAGGGCCATCGAAAAATACGTTGCCCGCACCGGCGTGTACCGCAGCCAGCACCAGATGCTGATGAATCTGGGAAAGCATCCGGACTGTTCCCAGATGGAGCTGGCACAGCGGCTGGAGATTACGCCTGCAGCCGTCGCCACAACGATTAAGAAGCTGGAGAAGGGCGGCTATGTTACCCGGCTTGTCAGCGAGCAGGATAATCGTGTGAACAAACTTGCCGTTACGGAAAAGGGAGAGCGGATTATTGCGCAGAGTATTCAGATTTTCGGAGAGGTGGAACAGAAAGCGCTGCAGGATTTCTCTCCGGAGGAAGTCTTGCAGTTTAATGATTTTGTGCAAAGAATTCGTAAGAATCTGGAGGAAATTTTATGAAACGGTATTTTAAATATGTCAAACCATACCTGTTCTATTTTATTGCAGGGCCGCTTTTAATGATTCTGGAGGTAGTCGGCGAGGTAGTTCTGCCAGCCCTAATGGCAAAGATCATAAATGTGGGGGCGCCGGACAGGAATATCGGATACATAGTGGGAGTCGGCGCCGTTATGGCTGTGTTTTCTTTCTTTATGATGCTTGGGGGAATCGGCGGCGCGTATTTTGCTTCAAAGGCCGCCATGAATTTCGGAGCGGACCTTCGAAAAGACCTGTTCCGAAAGGTGCAGAAGTTTTCTTTTGCCAATCTGGACCGTTTCAGTACGGGATCGCTGGTGACAAGGCTTACCAATGACATTACCCAGATGCAGAACCTGATTATGATGGGACTTCGCATGATGCTGCGGGCTCCCGGTATGTTGATCGGGGCAATCATTATGGCCTTTGTGATGAACCCTTCTCTTGCGGCGATTCTTCTGGTAGTTCTGCCTGTTTTGGGAACCGGGATCGGACTGATTATCCGGATTGGATTTCCCCGTTTCGGAAAGATGCAGGAAAAGCTGGATAAGCTTAATTCGACGATTCAGGAGAATCTGACGAATGTACGGGTGATTAAGTCCTTTGTACGGGAGAATTTTGAGGAAAAAAAGTTTGGCGAATCCAATCAGGATTTGAAAGACGCCAGTATGTCGGCCTTCAAAGTGGTTATTTTTCAAATGCCCCTGATGTCTCTGATGATGAATCTGACCACCCTTGCGGTGGTGTGGTTCGGAGGAAAACAGATTATGGCGGGAGGCATGGAAGTTGGAGATCTGACGGCGTTTACCACGTATATCGTACAGGTGCTTATGTCTTTAATGATGCTCGCCATGGTACTTTTGCAGAGCACCCGTGCGGTAGCTTCATCAAAGAGGATTTGGGAAGTGTTAGATACACAGGTGGATTTAACGGACGCGGATGCAGGTGAAAAAGAAAGGGAAGTAAAGAAGGGAAAGATAGAATTCCGGCATGTATCTTTCCGTTACTATAAGGACACGAAGGAAAAAGTTCTCGATGATATCAGCCTGGTTATCCGGCCGGGCGACACCGTGGGGATTATCGGTTCCACAGGCTGCGGAAAGACGACTCTGGTTCAGCTGATACCGAGACTGTACGATACGGATGAAGGAGAAGTGCTGGTGGACGATCTGGATGTCCGGAATTATTCGCTGGAGAACCTTCGCGGCGGCGTAGGCATGGTATTGCAGAAAAATGTATTGTTTTCCGGTACAATTTCTGAAAATTTGAAGTGGGGAGACGACGGAGCAGGTGAAGATCAGATTGCGGAAGCGGCCCGGGCAGCCCAGGCCGACGGCTTTATCCGCTCTTTTAAGGAAGGATACGAAACCGTTCTGGGACAGGGCGGCGTGAATGTGTCCGGAGGACAAAAACAGCGTCTGCCCGTGCGGTTTTATGATACTAATAATCATGGAGATATTATGAGCCGTTTTACCAATGACGTGGATGCGGTGGGAGAGATGTTAAGCAATACGGTGGTACAGCTGATCGCGGGAGCGGTTAGCATTGTGGGAACCTTTGCGCTGATGTGTTATACGAATATTTACCTGACCCTGGTTACCGTGGTTATGGTGCCTTTGATGATCCGGGCGGGGCAGTCCGTGGCAAAGCGCAGCCGGAAATATTATTCGGGTCAGCAGACGGCGCTGGGAGCATTAAACGGTTATATAGAAGAGACCGTTACAGGCCAGAAGGTAGTAAAAGTATTTTGTCATGAGAAAGCGGCGGAGGAAGAATTTGACCGGCTTAACAGCGATCTTAAGGATAAACAGATTAAGGCCCAGTTTTTCGGAGGAATCATGGGGCCTGTTATGGGGAATCTGGGACAGGTCAGTTATTCCCTGACGGCCTGTTTCGGCGGAATTTTATGTGTCTTAAAAGGCTTCGACGTCGGAGGGCTTGCGGTATTTGTCAACTATTCCAGACAGTTTTCACGTCCCATTAATGAAGTGGCCATGCAGGTAAATACGATTTTTTCCGCTCTGGCGGGAGCCGAGCGCGTATTCGGCGTCATGGATACGCCTGCGGAAGAGGAAGACGCGGCGGAGGCAGTGGAACCTTCCGTTAGAGGCGGCGTAACCTTTGACCATGTAACCTTTGGATACTCGCCGGAAAAAGTGATTTTAAAAGACGTGTCTTTGTATGCGAAGCCGGGACAGAAAATCGCTTTTGTCGGTTCTACCGGCGCCGGGAAAACAACGATTACCAATTTAATAAATCGGTTTTATGATATTGACCGGGGAAAAATTACGATTGACGGGATCGATATCCGGGAATTTAAGCGTGATGCTTTGCGTAAAAATATAGCCTTTGTACTGCAGGATACCCATTTATTTACGGGAACCGTTCGGGAGAATATCCGTTATGGGCGGCTTAAAGCTACGGATGAAGAAGTAGAACAGGCAGCCAGGACAGCCGGCGCTCATTCTTTTATAATGCGTTTGGAACATGGATACGATACGATGATAGAAGGAGACGGAGCCAATTTAAGCCAGGGCCAGAGACAGCTTTTGAATATTGCCCGCGCGGCGGTATCCAAAGCGCCGATACTGGTATTGGACGAGGCTACAAGCTCTGTGGATACCAGAACGGAAAAGCATATCGAGCACGGAATGGACCGGATTATGGCAGAGAGAACGACCCTTGTAATCGCCCACAGACTTTCTACCGTGCGTAATGCCGACGCCATTTTGGTACTGGAGAATGGAGAGATTATAGAACGGGGCAATCATGAAGAGCTTTTGGAACGGAAAGGCAGGTATTATAATCTGTATACGGGACTTTGTGAGCTGACATAATAAAAGGAATTCCAACTTCGAATAAATGGATTGATGCGTCTTGAAAGAAGCAAAAATTCTATGTTAAAATATATGTGGAAGATATTAACAAAATCTGCGCCGGGTAATGCAGCAGCCACAAGTCAGGAGGTCGTGCACATGTTAAAAAAATGGGTGCCGGAAGTATGTCCGGAAGAAAAAAAGCTGAAGGAACGTTTAGAAGCGGCGGAACACAGGCTTTCCGTTTTACAGATGAAAATCAAAGAACATAAATTGCCCGTACTGGTGCTGGTGGAAGGCTTTGGAGCGGCAGGCAAGGGCAGCGCGATCGGAGCTGTTATTAAAAATATCGATCCGCGTTTCTTTAACGTGGCCACTATGTCGGCGCCGTCGGAGGAAGAAAAGCGAAGACCTTTTCTTTACCGCTATTTTGTGCAGATTCCAGAGGCCGGTAAGTTTACCTTTCTGAATTCCGGATGGGCTGATGAAATATGCCGGGCCAGACAACAGGGAGAATTAACCGATGAAGAATATCTGGAAAAAGTAGACAGCGTCAAACGTTTCGAACGGCAGTTGACCGACAACGGATATCTGGTTATGAAGTTTTTCTTCCATATCAGCCAGAAAGAACAAAAGAAGCGCATTGAGGGACTTCTGGAAAAAAAGGATACCGCATGGCGCGTCAGCGCCCATGACAAGTGGCAGAATAAACATTACGGAGAGTGTTTGGATACCTTTGACCAGTATATGACGGATACAGGCATGCCTGCGGCTCCCTGGTATGTGATCGACGCACAGAAACGAAAATGGGCCCTGCTGCAGGCGCTGGAGCTATTATGCAAGGGTATTGAAGTGGCGCTTCAGAATGAAAGCATTGCGGTGCCGTTACTGCAGAATGTATTCCCTTTAAAGCAAATGCCGAAGCTTTGCGAAGTTCCTCTTGATAAAACAATGGGTGAAAAAGAATACAGAGAAGAGCTGCACATCTTGCAGGATAAACTGGGCCGGCTTCATAACCGGTTATACAGGAAACAGGTTCCCGTAATCATTGTGTACGAAGGATGGGACGCCGCAGGTAAAGGCGGAAATATCAAACGTGTGGCGGGAGCGTTAGACCCCAGGGGCTATGAAGTTCTGCCGATTGCAAGTCCGGAACCCCATGAAAAAGCCAGACACTACCTTTGGCGGTTCTGGAAACGTCTGCCCAAAACCGGCCATATTGCCATTTTTGACCGTTCCTGGTATGGACGCGTTATGGTGGAGCGGTTGGAAGGCTTTTGCAGTGATAATGACTGGCAGCGGGCCTATAACGAAATGAATGAGTTTGAAAAAGAGCTGGCCGAGTGGGGAGCCGTCATCATCAAGTTCTGGGTGCACATCGATAAGGATACACAGCTCGCCCGTTTTGAGGAACGTCAGAGGACGCCGGAAAAACAGTGGAAAATAACGGAGGAAGACTGGCGTAACCGGGAAAAATGGGATGCATATGAGACCGCAGTAAACGAAATGATACAGAAAACGAGTACGGTGTACGCGCCCTGGCATATTTTAGAGTCGGTGGATAAAAAGTATGCCCGGATTAAGGCTCTGCGCATTATTGTTAAAGAACTGGAGCGCGTATTGGAATGAAAAGTACGGTTTTTTGTTAAAAATTGTAAATAGTTTGTAAGAAAAATTTAAGACCTTGTAAGTTGATTTGGGACAGGCAGAGTGCTATAATCAGAAACATTATATCAAGCAATCATGAAGGAGAATCATATTTGAAAGAATCAAAAGGCTATCGTTTGATTGAACTTGCAGGAGTTATTGCGATCGTTGTCATTCTGCTTGTCCTGATAATGATCGACAATCGATTTTATTATGTTTACCAGAGCTTTTGCCGGATTCCCAACGGTGTGTTTGCCGGAATAATAATTCTTTGCATGTGCGGCTATTTTTGGGTAAAGAAAAAGGGAATTCGAATTTGGAAAAAGAATCATTCCATCAATGCGGATAATTCCGTGAATTTAAAATTAAAGTTAAAATTAGAACGGCAGAATCTGGCGCTTATGTCGGTAGCGCTGCTTGCAATTCAATTGATTACTGCATGGCAGATTTACTTTAAAACAGGATGGGACTGCGGAAAACTTGTACAAATGGCCCAGGAGGTTGCGTTTAGTTACAGGGATATCGGAAATGATCTGTATTTTTCCATGTATCCGAATAACGTTTTTCTGGTAGCCGTATTTGCAGCCGTTCTGCGGTTTACGAAATTTCTGGGGCTTAATGCGGATTATTTTCCGTTGGTTGCCATTGGGTGCGTTTTGATTGATCTGGCTGGTTTTTTTATGGCGGACTGTATTCGGAAGCTGACGAAAAAAAACTGGATTGCGTTGGCCGCATGGATTGTATATATTATCCTTGCCGGTCTGTCTCCGTGGATCAGTATTCCTTATTCGGATACATATAGTATTTTGTTTCCGGTCATGTGTATCTGGCTGTATCAAAACCGGACGGAAAAAAACAGGTCTCTGACATGGGCCTTCATTGTGTTTTTCGGGTGGATTGGAAGCTATATAAAGCCGACTGTGCTTTTAACGGTTATCGCTTTGGCACTGTTGGAGATATGGGATTTTTTTTGCAGGTTTCGCCAGAAAGAAAAGGATATTTCTTTAAAAAAAGCGGCGGTTACCTGGGCGGCCATGGCCGTTTCTTTGTTGCTGGCTATAGGGATTAACGGAATAGCCAGACATAAAATGGGCGTAATGCCTGACGAAACCAAGAAATTTACTCCGGCCCATTATCTGATGATGGGATTGAATTATGAGACCGGCGGAACTTACGATCAGTGGGATGTGAATTTTTCGGCGGCGGCATCAAGTGTATCGGAGCGGAATCGGGCGGCGCTCGCGCAGGTAAGATATCGTATCTCGCAAATGGGAATGAAAGGTCTCGGAGCCCATTATACCAGAAAGCTTCTGACCAATTTTAATGACGGAACCTTTGCATGGGGTAACGAAGGTGAATTTTACTGGAATATACAAGAGAAAAACAACGGTTTGGCGAAAGCGCTGCGGAATTTTTATTATGAGTCCGGAACGGCGTATCCGCTTTTCCATATTATTGCACAGGCGGCCTGGCTTCTGGTCCTGTGTATGATTCCGGGAATTTTTATAAAAGGAAAAAAAGCGGCGGAACAGACAACGGCGGCCGTTATGCTCAGTATTCTTGCGATTATCTGCTTTGTTATGCTGTTTGAGGCGAGAGCCAGGTATCTGTTTCTGTACAGTCCGTTGTTTATTTTGGCCGCGTCTATAGGATTCGAGCGTTTTCTGGAAAAGGCGCAGCCCGTAAATCAGACAGAAAAAGAAATGAAAACCCCTTGACAAACAGGAACCTGGTGATATAGTATTTTTAAAAGATACAAAGGTAATGACAAAGAGGAGTACGTATAACTGACGGTCAGAGAGTTCCGCCCCGGATACCGGGCTGAAAGGCGGAGCCGGAGAGGGAATACGGAAGGTAGCTTTGGAACCGGGATGCCGAAGGAAGCTGATTTATACGCGGCTTCACAGTAAGCGTTCACGACTTATCCCCGTTATCGGATAAGATTCTGACAGGAATCATTGAGGCAGTGCGATGCACTGCGAAGCAGAGGTGGTACCGCGAACCATTCGCCCTTTGCCGGTTAGAGCCGGTAAGGGGCTTTTTCATTTTAACTACGAACAAAATACAAGGAGGCAGCTATGAGCCAGGAATTAGCCAAAACCTATGACCCTAAGGGCATAGAAGACAAAATTTATGCAAGGTGGATGGAGAAAAAATATTTTCATGCCGAAGTGGACCACAGTAAAAAACCCTTTACAATCGTGATCCCCCCGCCCAATATTACGGGACAGCTCCATATGGGACATGCGCTGGATAATACCATGCAGGATATTCTGATCCGGTTTAAAAGAATGCAGGGATATAACGCGCTCTGGCAGCCGGGAACGGATCATGCCAGCATTGCCACGGAAGTAAAAATAATCGAGAGTTTAAAAGAGCAGGGAATTGACAAGCAGGATCTGGGACGCGAAGGGTTTCTGGAAAAAGCGTGGGACTGGAAAGAGCAGTACGGCGGACGGATTATCAAACAGTTAAAAAAGCTTGGTTCCTCCTGCGACTGGGAGAGAGAACGCTTTACCATGGATGAAGGATGCAATAAGGCCGTTACCGAAGTGTTCTGCAAAATGCATGAGAAAGGCTGGATCTATAAAGGCGCCCGTATTATCAACTGGTGTCCCGTATGTAACACCTCCATTTCCGATGCGGAGGTTGAATACGAGGAACAGGCCGGACATTTCTGGCATATCAAATATCCGGTCATCGAAGAAAACGGAGAAATCAGCAAGACAGAATTTCTGGAGTTTGCAACCACCCGGCCGGAGACGATGCTGGGCGATACGGCGGTAGCCGTACATCCCGATGACGAGCGGTATAAGCACCTGATCGGCCGCCAGGTTTGGCTGCCCTTTGTAGACCGCAGGATTCCCATTGTGGCAGACGGCTATGTAGACCGTGAGTTCGGTACGGGCGTAGTTAAAATTACGCCGGCTCACGACCCGAACGACTTTGAAGTAGGCAAGCGCCATGATCTTCCGGTGATCAATATTATGAACGACGATGCTGCCATCAATAAAAACGGCGGCAAGTTCCAGGGCATGGACCGCTACGCAGCCAGAAAACAGATTGTGACCGAACTGAAAGAAATGGGCCTTCTGGTTCGGATCGAGGACTATTCCCATAATGTAGGAACCCATGACCGCTGCAAAACCACGATTGAGCCGCTCGTAAAAGAGCAGTGGTTTGTAAAGATGGAAGAACTGATTAAGCCTGCCGTGAAAGCCGTAAAGGATGGTGAGATCAGACTGATTCCCGAGCGCATGGAAAAGACGTATTTTAACTGGACGGACAATATCCGTGACTGGTGTATTTCCAGACAATTATGGTGGGGGCACAGAATACCGGCTTATTACTGCGATGAATGCGGAGAAATTGTGGTTGCAAAGGAAGCGCCGGAAAGCTGTCCTAAGTGCGGCGGCGGGAAGCTGACGCAGGACCCGGATACGCTGGATACATGGTTTTCTTCCGCCCTCTGGCCCTTCTCAACCCTGGGATGGCCGGAAATGACGGAAGACCTGAAGTATTTTTATCCTACGGACGTATTGGTAACCGGTTATGATATTATTTTCTTCTGGGTTATCCGCATGATTTTTTCCGGATATGAACAGATGGGAGAGCGTCCTTTCAAAACCGTTTTATTTCACGGTCTTGTAAGAGATTCCCTGGGACGGAAAATGTCCAAGTCCCTGGGGAACGGAATCGATCCTTTGGAGATTATCGAACAGTACGGCGCGGACGCATTGAGGCTGACTTTAATTACCGGCAACGCTCCCGGCAACGATATGCGTTTTTACATGGAAAGAGTGGAATCGAGCCGTAATTTTGCCAATAAAGTATGGAACGCTTCCCGTTTCATACTGATGAATATGGAAGGGAAAACCGTAACCGTTCCGGCGGCGGAAGCTCTGGAACCGGTAGACCGCTGGATATTGTCAAAACTGAATACTTTGGTAAAAGAAGCTACGGACAATATGGAAAACTTCGAGCTTGGTATTGCCGTTCAGAAGGTTTACGATTTTATCTGGGACGAGTTGTGCGACTGGTACATCGAGATGGTAAAGCCAAGACTTTACAATACCGACGATATTTGCAGCCAGAATGCGGCTCTTTGGACGTTAAAGGAGACCATGACTGCCGCTCTGAAGCTTTTGCATCCGTATATGCCTTTTGTAACCGAGGAAATATTCTTAAGCCTGCAGAGCGAAGAAGAGTCCATTATGATTTCGCACTGGCCGGAATATAAAGAGGCATGGAATTTTGCCAAAGAAGAAAAAGCTATCGAAACTATAAAAGAAGCCGTTCGAGGAATTCGGAATGTGCGTACGGAAATGAACGTTTCTCCGGGTAAAAAGGCATCCGTATTCGTAGTCAGCGGGAAAGAAGAGATTCTGAATACTTTTACGGAAGGAAAGCTTTTCTTCGCGTCGCTGGCGTTTGCTTCGGATGTAACCATGCAAAAGGATAAATCCGGGATTGCGCAGGACGCCGTGTCCGTTGTGATTCCCGGCGCTACGCTCTACATTCCTTTTGCCCAGCTGGTGGATATCGCCCAGGAAACGGAACGTCTCAGAAAAGAAGAAGCCCGTCTTGCCGGAGAATTAAAGAGGGTGAACGGAATGTTAAATAATGAAAAATTTATGGCAAAAGCGCCGGAAGCCAAAATTCAGGAAGAACGGGAAAAACTGGAAAAGTATACCCAGATGATGGAACAGGTAAAGAGCCGCCTGCAGCAGCTGGCGCAATAAAACGGGTATCCGTCATAACGGGAGCGTGAAGATTTTCATGGAAACAGATATTACGACCTATGAGCAGGCGGTGGAATACATCGAAAATATTCCCCGGTTTACAGGAAAAAATGATGTGCATGACACGAAAGAATTTTTACGTTTTCTTTCTCATCCGGAAAGAAAACTGAAGGTCATCCATGTTGCCGGCACAAACGGAAAAGGTTCCGTTTGTGCCTATTTGTGTTCTCTTCTGAAAGAAGCGGGGTATTCGGTGGGAACCTTTATTTCGCCTCATTTAATAACCATGGCGGAACGTATCCGAATGAATGGAATTCCCGTAAAGAGGGAAGAATTTTTAAATACATTCACAAAAATTCTGGACGCGGTCGGCAGGAAAAAGCAGTTGGATGAAAGCTGCGGCCGGTCTGCGGATTATCATCCGGCATATTTCGAGATGCTTTTTTTTATGGCGCTTATGATTTTTGTCGAAAAGAAACCCGACTTTGTAATTTTGGAAACAGGTCTTGGCGGGAGACTGGATGCGACAAATTGTGTGGAAAAGCCGTTAGTCAGCGTAATTACCAGAATCGGTATGGATCACATGCAGTACCTGGGGAATACACTGGAAGAAATTGCGGGAGAAAAAGCGGGAATATTAAAGCCGGGAGTGCCTGTTGTATACGACGATTCCGTGGAGACTGCCTCACGGATTATCCATGCCGCCGCAAAACCAGTCGGCGCCGCATGTTATCCGGTGTCGAAAAAAGACTATACATTATTAAATTTTAATAATAAAACCATTGATTTTTCTTGCTTTTCTCGCTATTATGGTTATGTTAGGCTTTGTTTGGATACAACTGCTTTTTATCAATTGGGCAATGCGGCGCTGGCGCTTCGGACAGCCGAGCTTTTACTGGATAAAGACATTTTGACCAGGGAAGTCATTCAGTGCGGGATTCATAAGACCCGTTGGGAAGGCCGTATGGAGCAGGTAGCGGACGGCGTCTGGGTGGACGGCGCTCACAACGAAGACGGCGTGGAAGCGTTTCTTTACAGTGTGGCAAGGGACGGCTGCACGGGAGAACGTTATTTGATTTTTGGAGCCGTTCAGGATAAAGCCTATGAAGCTATGGTTCGGCGGATTACGGACAGCCGTCTGTTTTGCCGGATTGGGGCAGTCGGTATGAAGAATGATAGAGCATTATCCCAGGATGCGTTAAGAGATACTTTTGCCGGGAGCACACAGGAGGTTTCTGCGTTTCCCGATGTGAGCCGGGCATACGAGGCATTTAGGAAAAAGAGGAAAGCGGCGGACCGGATTTATGCCGCAGGTTCCCTTTATCTGGTTGGAGAACTGAAGGGTTACTTAAGAATGAGAGGTAGTCATGATTAATTTTGAAGAGGAATTGACAAAATTTCATCCCAGTCTTGAAGTGGAAGAAGTGGAAGATGCAATTTATAATCAGGATCTGACGGACATGGCAGACCTGTTCGTGAAGATGGTAAAGGAAGCAACCGAGGAATCGGAAGAAGAATAGAGGAACGCATGCATGAGATGTTATAATTGTGGCGGACGTTTGTCGGAGCACGATTTTTGTACGGGCTGTGGCGTGGATGTAGCCTTATATAAGAGGATTCTGATGACTTCCAATCGTTTTTATAACGACGGTCTTGCGAAAGCGAATGTCAGAGATTTGTCAGGGGCAATCGGAAGCCTGCGCCAAAGTTTGAAATTTAATAAAAATAATATAGACGCCAGGAATTTGTTAGGATTAATTTATTTTGAGACCGGCGAGGTCGTAGCGGCATTAAGCGAGTGGGTTATCAGTAAAAACTTAAGGCCGGGTAAAAATATTGCCGATACGTATATTGAGATGGTGCAAAGTAATGCGGTGCGGCTTGACTCCATCAATCAGACTATTAAGAAGTATAACCAGGCATTGGCTTACTGCCAGCAGGACAGTATGGATCTGGCTGTAATTCAGCTTAAAAAAGTTCTTTCTTTGAATCCGCGGTTTGTACGCGCTCATCAGCTCCTGGCCCTTCTTTATATAAATATGGAAGAGTGGGAAAAGGCAAAACGGGAGCTGGACAAGTGTCTTGTTATTGACCGTGGCAATACCATGACGCTTCGTTATAAAAAGGAAGTAGACAGGATGCTGGCGTCGGATGAGAATGTCAAAAATCCGGGGAAAAAGAAAAGTGAAGAAGCGATACGCTATCAGAGCGACAACGAAATTATTATTCAGCCTGTTAATGTGAAAGAACCAAAGACCACCATGGGAACCTCTACGGTGATTAATATTCTAATCGGTATTGTTCTTGGTGTGCTGGCAACCTATTTTTTGATACGGCCGGGAATTTTGCAGTCGGCACAGTCAAGAGCGCAGGAAGAAAGCCGGACTTTTGGAGAACAACTGGATGCCAAGACTGCGCAGATTGTGGATTTGGAACAGCAGATTGCAAATTTGACCGAGGAGAATAATGCCCTGCACGGGCAGCTTGACAGTTATGTAGGCACTGACGGAACTCTTCAAACTTTTGACAGCCTGTTAGATGCGGCAAGAGGATACATTGAAAATCCTTCGGAACTGGAGCAGGCGGCGCAGGCTTTGGAATCGATAAAGGAAAATACGGAGTTGACAGAGACTTCAGAAGCTTTTCAGAATCTTTATCAGGCGCTGCTTACCGCAATCGGGCCGGGTATTTCCTCAGATTATTACACTACTGGGTATCAATATTATAGTAACGGAGATTATGCTGCGGCAATCAAGGATCTGGAAAAGGCAGTTTTTTATAATTCCGAAAACGGCGACGCGTTGTTTGCCCTTGGCAATTCTTACCGAAAAAACGGCGATGAAGACAAGGCAAAGGAAATTTATAATAAGGTTATTGAACTGTTGCCGGGAAGCGAGCGAGCGCGACGTTCACAGGCTTATCTGGATGAAATGGACGCCCAATAAGAGTTAATTTATAAAAATCACAGAGAATACAAAAGAGAACATAAGCAATTTATGTTCTCTTTTTTTGCAGGAAGGAGCAAAACAGTATGGAAGATTTTAAAGTAATTGACAATTGCCTGATGATTCGTTTGCCTGAGGAGATTGACCATCACAAATCGGCGTATATCAGCGCTAATGCAGACCGGTATATTTTGAAAGAAGAGGTCAATCATGTGGTGTTTGACTTTGAAGACACAAAATTTATGGACAGTTCCGGAATCGGAATAATTCTGGGCCGGTATAAAAAAATTTCCTGTTTCGGAGGAAAGGTTTTTGCAATTCACGCAGATCGGCAGATCAGGCGTATCCTGTACATTTCGGGACTCAGTAAAATCGTGGAAATTATGGAATAAACGATAAGAAGAGAAAGGCATGGGTATAAAAAATGAACAATGAAATGTTTCTTGAATTTGATGCGGTATCCAGTAACGAAAGCTTTGCGAGAGTAGCGGTGGCGGCATTTATTTCTCCGCTGAATCCCACGTTAGAAGAAGTGTCGGATGTAAAAACGGCCGTTTCGGAAGCGGTGACCAACGCGATTATCCACGGATATGAAAACCTTGAAGGATACGAAAAGAAAAAAGGGGTACAGATGGCTGAGCATACCGGAAAAGGTGACAAAACCCATAAAGACAAGGTGACGGTTTACTGTGAGATAACAGGGGATGTGTTACATATAGAAGTCAGAGATAAAGGAAAGGGCATTGAGGACATTAACAAGGCGATGGAGGCGCTTTATACAACAAAGCCGGAGTTGGAGCGTTCCGGAATGGGCTTTGCTTTTATGGAAGCTTTTATGGATGATCTTGAAGTGGAATCGCAGCCGGGAGCCGGAACAAAGGTCAGTATGAAAAAGAAAATAGGCTCCGCTCCGTGGATTGCAGACGAGGACTAAAAGTGAAAGTTCCTTTATGCGGGGGTATGTCTATGGAAGAAACAACAGTGCTGATCGAAAAAGCGCAGGCAGGGGATAAAAAGGCAAGAGAAGTACTGATAGAGAGCAACCTGGGACTGGTGCATCATATCGTAAAGCGTTTTTTGGGAAGAGGCTATGATGCGGAAGATTTGTTTCAAATTGGAAGTATAGGTTTGATTAAAGCGATAGATAAATTTAATTTGGATTTTGACGTGCGTTTTTCCACCTATGCCGTTCCTATGATAACCGGAGAAATCAAGCGGTTTTTAAGGGATGACGGTATGGTAAAAGTTTCCAGGACGCTGAAAGAAAACGGTTGGAAAATCAGACAGGCGTCCGCACAATTGGCGCATACATTGGGAAGAGAACCGACTCTGGCAGAAATTGAAAAAGAAACGGGAATAGCAATGGAAGATATTGTTATGGCAATGGAGGCTAATGTTGAGGTAGAATCGATTTATAAGTCGGTTTACCAGTCGGACGGAAGCGAAATTTATCTGCTGGATCAGGTTGCCGGTATGAGCGGGGGAGGAATCGGCAGGATGGGAACGGCAGGACTGGATAACAGCGGAGGCCATAACTATGCGGGGGCCTGTGAAGATTATGAAAAGGAAAAGGTTCTCAATCATATGCTTTTAACGCAGGTTATGGACAGTCTGGAGGAAAATGAGAGGGAACTGATATACCTGCGCTATTTTCAGGAACAGACGCAGACAGAAGTGGCAAAACGCATGGGAGTCAGTCAGGTACAGGTAAGCCGTATGGAAAAGAAAATATTGATCCGGTTAAGAAAAACATTTGCATGAAAATTTGTCAGGGGACCGGATGTTTACGGATGCGCTTAAATTTTTCTTAAAATTTTTACGGAAGGGTTTCGTGATATTACAGAATGAGTTATACTGATTCTGAAATCTTGCGAAGGATAAGGGTGACGATTCATGAAAAAAACAAAGGAAAAAAAATACGGTAGATTACATCATATATCTGTGGTACTGGGTGCGCTGGTAGTTTTATCCGGGGCTTTTGCTCTTGTCCTGGTGATCTGGAGCTGGCACAAAAACCAGTCTCAGACAATACAGGCGCTCAGTCAGACAATCGAGACCATGTATTCGGAGGAAGACATGCAGACGATGCTGGCCGGAGCCGTGGAGGAGGCAAGGCTGGAGACGGAAGCGCTTACAAAAGAGGCGCTTTTATCCGACATTAAAGAACAGCTTGCATCCGGTAAAAGCACCGTCAGCGTTTTAAGACCGCTATATCCGAATGAGCTGGTTGTGGTGAGTAACAGTAAATATCATTTTGTTCCGATCCGGGATGACCTGGCAAAGCATACGCTGACGGAAGAAAATCTTGTGTTATCGGAAGACAATGAATTAACTTATATGGAAGCGGACGCCGTTGTTTCTCAAAAAGGGATCGACGTGTCAAAATATCAGGACACCATCGACTGGCAGAAGGTAAAGGAATACGGCGTGTATTATGCTTTTATACGCGTTTGTATAAGAGGATATAAAACAGTAGAAATTGTAGTTGAAGATAAGTTTGAATACTATATAAAAAAATCCCTGCTGAAAGCAAAATCAGCAGGGTTATTTTATTAGATTTAAGAAAGTATAGAAAAGTATTTATATTCTCCTGTATTAGCGTTTACAAGACATTGAAGCTTAGAACAGTCATCTTTGCCAAGCCAGCCATCACAACAGGTGTCACCGTCTATCCAAGAAATGTCGCCTTCAGTAATTTGTACAAGCCAATATTTTTCGCCATTTCTTTCAACTAGGTCTACATAGAAATCATCAAAAGATAAGTAGGTTATGTGACGTTTATCTTTTTTATAAAAATCAGTCTTTAAATTTTGGTCAGCCTCTGCAATTTTAAAAGCCTTACGTTGAGAGATAGGGAACCTAT
>ERZ779637.60-NODE-60-length-75550-cov-11.862574_pt1 | contig 75550 bp, 55 predicted proteins | sample MGYA00514196_ERZ779637 | MGnify/ENA primary metagenome ERZ779637 (study PRJEB29562, sample SAMEA4376700) | mouse gut metagenome | isolation source: Cecum | study: EMG produced TPA metagenomics assembly of the A DSS colitis mouse model was used to assess the...
GCTTCCTCCTTGGCCACATTGATCTCCGCCTCGGTCTTCACCTCGTCCGCCACATCCACCTTCTGGTAGGCGATCTTGTCGGTCACCTTGACGCTGCTGCTCTTCGAGGGAAGCGTATACTTTTCCGCCGCCCCGCCCGACAGCGGCAATATCTTAACCTCATACGAACCGGCCGCAATATCCTTCTGATAAATCACGCCGTCCTTGTCATCGTCTTTCCACTGAAAGCTCTTTGCCCCGGAAACCTCCACTTCGAAGGGCACGCCGCCAATCAGCTTACCCGTCTCTTTATTGACAAATTTAATCTTCATATCCGAGAGGATGGAGGTCAGATGGAGCTCGACCTCCACCTCTCCCTTCGCGTCCTTCTCACCCGTCTGCTCTGTCTCTTCCTGCTCCTCCCCGGCTTCTTCCTCCACATCAATCATACCGCCCAGCTTTGCGGACTCCGACGCCGCTAACAGCCCGCTCTCTCCGATCACGGAGACACCCTCTATCTCCTCGCCCATATCGGCAAAAGCAGCCACCTGCTTTTCCACGGATTTTGCGTGAGCATAAACGCCGCCCGTGACAATCGCTCCCGCAAGCACCAGAACGCCCAGAAGGGCCACCGCCACATCAAGCGCGCTCATCTCTTCAATAAAGTACATCAGACGGGCGATAAAGCCATCCTCGTCATCATACTCATACTCATCATCGTCGTCTTCATAGTCCTCTTCCTCGTAGTCTTCGTCCTCGTAATCCTCGTCTTCGTAGTCCTCTTCCTCGTAATCCTCGTCCTCGTAGTCCTCTTCCTCGTAGTCCTCTTCCTCGTAATCCTCGTCCTCGTAGTCCTCTTCCTCGTAATCCTCGTCCTCGTAGTCCTCTTCCTCGTAGTCCTCTTCCTCGTAATCCTCGTCCTCGTAGTCCTCTTCCTCGTAATCCTCGTCTTCATAGCGGGCAGAGCGGGGTTTCACGGATGCGCCTTTCACGCTTTTCGGAGGATGAGCGCGCTGATAAGACTCGATCATATCATCATCGAGACTCAAAAATTCCAGCGTGTCTTCCGTCACGCTGTCATAATCCTCATCATCAAACCGATCGTCCTCAAGCAGCTCCTCAAACCGAACCGGCCTGCGGTGATTTTCCTTATTCTGCCTCTTATTTTTCTTATTTTGCATTACAGTCCCACCTTAATTCCGTATCAATTGGTTGCATAGTTTATGTAAACCTCAAATCGAAACAATTCTTGGAAATTATAGCATAAAAATAGCGCAATATCAAGATTTTTGTCACACGCAGCGGGATGCCGAATTATGTAAATTGGTAATTCCTGTAAGATTTACGCCTTTTCCGCGATAATTGCGCGATATTTTACACCCATTTTACGGCATTTCTCGCTAATATGCGCTTGACTTTGACCGCCTCAACTGACACAATAGAAAGGCAACAGACAAACGGTTACCTTACAGAGATTGTGGGAAAAGGGGAATTTTTCATGATGTACATGCATTACTGTAAGCGTTGCCAGCGGGTTCATATGTTGAACGGGCATAAGCAGTTTTGTCCAAAATGTCAGGGACTGATTACCGAGCTTAAACTCAGCTATCTGGACTATGTATCTATGGATGAATCGCAGAGGGTTTCTTTTACGGTCTGCTGTGCCGACGATGAACAGCTCAGAAAACTGAGCACTACATATCGTATGTATAAGTACAGCAAATGGTATAAGGAATTGCAGCGGCAGCTTGCGCAGCCGACGGTTCACACCTTTGCCGTGCCGGAACAAAGCCCGCTGGAAAACGCCGTATCTATCGTATGATACGAAAACACGGAGAAAGAGAGCGCAGTCCAAATCTTCGGATCCCGGACGGCGCTCTTTTTCTGTTGTACGCCGTTTTGGAAGCTATGTTACTTATTAAGATTTTATGAGCCTTCTTTTTTCTGTAGATTTTTGTAAAAATTCATAGTAGAATAAATACGATTCATTACGCAGCCGCGAATCCTCTAAAGGTAAAAGTGCGGCGGCAGCGCATAAGACTTTCAGGAAAGGGTATGAATAAAAGCATGGGAGAAAATCAGGACAAAAATACATTGCAGGAAGAAAATATGACAGATTTGTCAGAATCCGTGGTGGAGCCGAAAAAGCGCAGCGGGCTTCTCGCCAATATTCAGTTCATTTTATTGGCTGCCATTGTGTTTGTCATCGGTTTCTCGGCGTACCGTCTCTACAAATGGAATAAAGGAACGCCTTCCGACTACGATCCGAACTACCAGACCACGGACTTCGATATTGAGGTGATGGATAACCTGATTCCGCTCGCTCCGGATAAGCGCGAGGGCTATGTGGACGACGGTGTGACCACCATCCTCTGTCTGGGCGACGATCCCTTCTCGCTGGAGCGGGGAGAGAACGGCCTGGCGGAGCAGATTGCAAAGAAAACAGGCGCAATCGTCTATAACGGCTCTTTCACGGGAACCACCATGGCGGCACAGTTCGCCTCTTACAACGACGGCTATATTCTGGATGCCTTCTCCTTCTCGTATGTGGCCAAAAGCCTCGCAAGCGGAGATTTCGACCTGATGAAAACGGCGGCAACCTACAGCTATGACGAAAATTTCGCCACAACGGCGCAGATGCTTTCCGAACTCGACATGAACACTGTAGATATGATCTGCGTGATGTACGACGGCAGCGACTATATCAATAAGCGGCCCTGCGACGATCCCAACGCGCCTTATGACGAGGTTACCTACACGGGCGCATTGCGTTCGGGCGTGAAGGCCATTCAGGAAGCCTTTCCCCACATCCGCATTGTGGTAATGTCCCACACCTTCTGCCACAGCATCGGCGAGGACGGCAATTTCCAGAACGGCGACCGGACGGACTTAGGCCACGGCACCTTGAGCCACTATCTGCAAAAAGAGCGGGATGCCACCATGGACGTGGGCGTTTCGTTTATCGACAACTTTTACGGCTCCGTCAACGAGGATAATTATCTGGATTATATGACGGATTACATCCACTTCAACGACGCGGGGCGGGAGCTTCTGGCGCAGAGGTTTGCAGACTGCCTGTTTCCCAGCGTGAAAAGTGATTCTAAAGACGTCGCGCCATAGGACGCAACGCCAAGAATCACTTTTCACGCGAGAGAATGCCTGAAATACGGCATTCTCTGTTAATAATCTACCGAAAACAGCGTCTCAAAATCAAACCGCTCCACCATATCCCGCGTCTCCTCAAGCGCTCTCTCCATCTCCTCCGCGCTCTTCACCTCGCATGTCCCGTCCGCAAAACACTCCGTCATAAAGCGGTTAAACCTCGCGTGATAATGGGTGTAATCCGCGTAATTGTTCAAATCCGTCACAATCTCCTCCCTGTTCGGGAAATAAAACACACGCACGTTATCGTAGGCAAGCAGCGTCTCCGCAATGCAGGCATATTCCCGCATCGTGGCCTCCATATGATTTTCCTGCACCACATCGTTCCAGTAAAGAATGCTGTAGGGCGGGAAAAAGATATAGAACGTCGTGTCCGGGTTCCGCGCAATGTACGGGCACAGATTGACCCGAAGGTTTTTGTCCGTGCTGTCAAGAAAAGCGTCCGGCGGCGTCTCCGCCTCCACAGGTGCGGGCGGCGCGTAATTGTGCATCACCCACTGGATATTGTAGTATTCGTCCGTCCACCAGCTCTGGTACACAGTAGCCAGATCGGTTTTATCCGGGTCTGCGAGCGGGCGAAACACGTAATTTAAAAGCACATCCTTGTTCAGCACATACTGTATGTCATTCAAATAATTGTCGTCGTAAAGATAGGCCGGAATCGGATATTTCGTCTCCTCCACGCCCCCCGTATAGGTCGTCACGTCAACCCCGAGAAAGACCGACTTTACCTCATGGCCGCTGTCAAAAATAATGTCCATGATATTGGCCTGATCCTTCGGGTAAGCGCCGCTGTAATTGAGTTTGATTGCCCGAAGCCCCATCAGCTCCTCAAACCAGTGGGTGTTGAAGTTCACCGTCATGGAGGAGCCTAGAATCACGCTGTCATAGTCCATGTGCTTGGCCATCCCCGGATTCTGGGTGAGCTGGTTGTCCACCAGATAGGGAAAGTCATCAAGCGGCGCGTGGTACTGGAAAAAAGGATCCACCCAGACCACCAGCGCAGCCGAGAGCAAAAGCAGGATTATGGTGAAGGAGACGATGGAAAGAATCCATTTTTTTAACCGCTTCATCCTGTTCCTCCTTACTAAAAATTAAAATACAAAAACGTGCTGACCCCGGAAAAGCTTAAGATGCACCACACCGCCAGCACCACCAGCAACGCCGCCGACACCGGACCGTATTTCAGGCGAGCCACCCGTTCCTGCGCATTCCGCCCGGCCATGGAAAAATACAGTCCTGCCGCCAGAATCACAAACATCAAAATGTAGCGGCTGAAGGACAGGTTGTCCAGATGCAGCACCTTGAGCACATACCAAAATTCGTCCGGCCGCAGACATTCCGCCAAATCCATGGAAATTTTCTTAACCTCTCCCCCGACGGCCGTCCAAAGAAGCGTATTCGCCTGCGCAATGCTTTCCGCCCGGAAATAAACCCATGCCACGCTGACATAGAGAAATGTGGCCATTTGTGACATCAATGTCACAATTTTGCCCCCTGTGCGTGACGCCTGTCCCGTTTCAGCCGCAGGCGTCATCTTCTGCCTCTCTGCCGTCGTCCCGATTGACGGTATTCCTGCACGTTTCCGCACCAGCCGGGGTCTGACATGTCCCTGCCAAAACCGCGTCACTACATACAGCGCTCCGTGCAGCATCCCCCAGACGATAAAATGAAAGCCCGCCCCGTGCCAGAGCCCGCTTAAAAAAAAGACAATCAAAAAGTTCAGGTACATCCGTCCCTCCCCTTTGCGGTTACCGCCCAGAGGAATATAGACATATTTCGTAAAGAAACGATTCAGGGTAATATGCCATCGCTTCCAGAAGTCCACAATGTTCGTCGCCTTGTAAGGAGAATTAAAATTGACGGGGATTTCAACGCCGAGCATCCTGCCGATACCCACGGCCATATCACAGTATCCGCTGAAATCAAAATAGAGCTGCAGGGCATAGAACAGAATCACCAGACAGGCATCCGCCCTGCCGAGATACGCCAGATTTTCATAGCCGTAATCCACGCCCGCGCCGAGCGTGTCCGCCAGAAGCGCCTTCTTGGCAAGCCCCAGCAGAAAGAGCGCAAGCCCGCCCGCAATCCGTTCCCAATCCGCTTTTTTTTCGCCAAATACCCGAAACTGCGGCAGCATTTCACTGTGGTTTACGATCGGCCCCGCGATGAGCTGCGGAAAAAAGGAGACGAACAGCGCATATTCTGACAAAGAGCAGTCCGCCACCTCGCCTCTGTAAGTGTCCACAATAAAGGAAATCTGCTGGAAGGTAAAAAAACTGATGCCCAGCGGCAGAAGAATGCCCCGCAGCACAAAATCAGTGCCAGCCACACCGTTCACGGTATCGAGAAAGAAGTCAAAATACTTGAAATAAAACAGCACACACAAGTTCAACGCAACTGCCAAAACCATAACCGTCCGGCGGGACACGGCTCCGTATCCTGCCGTCTTTTTTCCCGCTCTCTGTGCCGCTGCCACTCTCCGTCCAGCCGCATAGCCCTGTTCCGCTGTGTCTTCCTGTTTCCGCGCGCCGCCCCACAGTTTCTTTTGCGACAGTAATCTGTGAAACAGATAGTTCCCGGCAATGCTTAAAACCATAATCAGCAGATAAGACAGATTAAAATAACCGTAAAACCAAAATGACATGGCAGTCAGAAACACTCTTGCCGCCTCAGGCTTCCCGCTTTTCAGAAGACCATAGTATCCGAACAGGCATATAGGAAAAAATACAAACACAAACATATACGAATTAAATAACATAATCAAACCGCCCTCTACAGTGTCATATCCTTATATACCACATACTCCCCCACCTGACCATAAACCGAGTAGCCGTAATCCGTCAGCGGCTCCTGCATCTCCCGATCTTCCTTCAAAATCACATAGGCGCAGGGATACGTTCTTGCCAGCTCCGCGAAGGCGGGCGTGTCGATCACCTCCGCCTCCTCCATGGCCTCATACATAGCATTGTAGTAATCCCAGCGGGCGATCAGCATCTCACGGCCGTAGGGCAGCTCAATATCCGTGCTGTACTGCCTCACATAGTAAATCAGATCCGCCGGGACAAGCGCCGTGATCCGCCCCTCCTCCGGCTCTATCATATCCACGATGTCAATGGCCTCCTGGGGCAGATGATAGGCGTTCTGCGCCCGGGAGATATGCTCGCTGTCATAGACATAGTCCCCGCAGGCGGCAATCGCCAGACATACCACCGCCAGACCGATCCGCCTGTGCCTTCCCATCAGCCGGATCAGCCCGTAAGCGCTGACAATGCTCATCTGCAAAAGCCACAAAAGCCTGTAATAAGTCTCGGAATCCTCCATCAGCCGCACAAACACCTTGCGGAACAGGGGACAGAAAAACAGCAGCAGAATCAGCGTGGGCGCATAGACAAACAGCACACGCCTGCGCTTATCCTTCTCCGTCAGCCACAGATAAAGGAGCACAAAGAGATAAATCCCCGCAAGAAAGTGGTTTTCGTGATAACCCATATAATTTTTAAATATAACAACGCTCTCTAAAAAAATACCCCACATATTTTTCCTCTTCTCTGCGATATTCAGCACACGCCCATTCACAAAATGCGCCGTGCCCGACCCTTATTTTAAGAGGTAGCTGTACGCCATAATCACATACACCGCCATATACGCCACATTCGGGATACAGGCTGCCCCCACCTTAAAAAGAATTTTCCAATCCCGCTCCGCCACCGCCAGACAGAAGGTCGCCACCGCAATCAGGATACAGACAAGAAACACCGCGATAGAGCTGCAGATGCCCGCCGTCATGTTGACACAGACGAGTAAAATCCAGAGTCCCGCGTCCGTCCGTCCTTTTTTGACACCCTTGTCATAAATTTGCAAAAATACCCAGAACAGCGCCGGAATCACCAGCGAGCCCGCCAGCGCCTTCCCCTGCCAGGTGCGGGTCAGGAAAAAAGTTTCGTTGGTGTAGAGGGACACATTGCCGAAAATCTGGAACACCGCCATAATAATCATAAATAGGGAAAGATTCTCTTTGTGAAACACATTACCGCTCTGCGGAGCCCGCACAAAAAGCGCCCGACCGATTTCATAATACAAAAGATAAGTCAGCGGAATCAGCACAAGCGGCATCACCACATGGGACACAATCGTGGCGTGCATCCCCGCCCGCACCGAAACAAAAGCCACCCACATGGGGAAGACCGCCATCGCATGACGCACATCCAATCCTGTGGAACCGCCCGTCAGCGGCAGAATGCGGTACATCACACCCGCCTCCTGCGCGATCAGCGACTCCACCACATAGTAGGCGTCGTCGCCGTCGAAGGAGGTGAACGCCACCGCCCTGTAAAGCTGGAAACCGAGCAGAACGAAAAACAACAGCCATTCGATGCCCGGGCCTGTCAGGAACTTTTTCGCCATGACCACCAGACGCGCCCGTGAATCTCCGGAATTGACACTTTTGTCACTTTTCTTATCAGCAACATTCCGGGCCGCCGTACCATCTCCGCGCCCCATTCCCTCCGCGGCATTCTTCTGTCGTCCGCCGTCTGCCCACTTCCCCGCAAGAAGCCCCGGCTTTCCGGCCTTTCCGTTCCGATACAAAAGCCACACCCCAGCCGCCGCACAAAGAAGCGTCAGCACCGTAAACACGGAGGAAGCCGCTTTAAAGTTGTCATACTCCACCCAGAGAACCGCCGGCACCGCCGCCAGCTCAAAGATCGCCCACATGCCGAAATACCCGGAAAGCAGCACAAAGCCCGGGCTTCTCTTTTCCGCCGATATAAAATTTGCCGGGATCAGCCCGATACAGAACGGGATGACCAGAAGCCAGAATATCAAACTGATGACAGCCAGCATAATTTTGCCTCTCTTTTCCTTCCAAAACACGGCCTATAGTCAGTACTACTATAGCATACACCTCCTTATTTTTCCACATTACCCCAAAACTTTCCCACCCCAGTCTGTTCGTTTCCCGCTTTTCCGCGTCCGCAGTCCGCCGCGCCCACCGGAAATCATTGTGTACATCCTCCCCCAAACATGATAGAATTATAATAATGTCTCATTGGCAATATCCGCGGACAGACTATAGAACAGGGCGTTTTGCGCTTCGAAATGAGGTAATGCATGAAAAAAGTATACGTGATCGGCGCAGGGCCGGCAGGTTTGACTGCCGCCTACGAGTTACTCAGACAAGATAAAAACAAAGAATACAAGGTCACTGTGCTGGAGGAATCCGGCGCCATGGGCGGCATCTCCAAGACCGTCAACTACAAGGGAAACCGCATGGACATGGGCGGGCACCGCTTTTTCTCCAAAGTGCCCGAGGTGAATGCGTGGTGGGAACACATGCTGCCCACACAGGGCTCGCCCACCTACGATGATATCGTGCTGCACCGGGAAATGACGCTCTCTCCCGGCGGTCCGGATCCCGAAAAAGAGGATCGCGTGATGCTTCGCAGACACCGCGTGTCACGCATCTATTTTAACCAGAAATTTTTTGACTATCCGATTTCCCTAAAGCCGGAGACCTTTATTAACATGGGGTTTCTCGCTACCATGCAGGCGGGCTTCAGCTATCTTGCTTCCATGGTTCACAAACGGCAGGAAAATTCCTTGGAGGATTTTTATGTAAACCGTTTTGGAAAAAAACTCTACTCTATGTTCTTTGAAAACTATACGGAAAACTTATGGGGCAGACACCCTTCCGAAATCGCTCCCGACTGGGGCGCGCAGCGCGCTAAGGGGCTGTCCGTTGCCGCCATTTTAAAGGACGTTTTCTCCAAAATGCTGCCCGGAAAGAAAACCCGGGAAGTGGAAACCTCGCTCATTGAAGAATTTAGTTATCCCAAGCTCGGTCCCGGTCAGCTCTGGGAAGTGACCGCCGACCGGATTAAGGAGCTTGGCGGGGAAATCCTCTGCCACAGCAGGGCGGTGCGCCTCCACAAAGACGAGCAAAACCACATTACTTCCATCACCTACGAAACACCGGATGGCGAGGTGACCGCCGAGGGCGACATCTTCATTTCCTCCATGCCTGTGAAAGATTTGGTGGCAGGGATGAACGACGTGCCAAAAACCGAAGCAGAAATCGCCGCAGGGCTTCCCTACCGCGACTATATGACCGTGGGACTCCTGCTGCCGAAGCTGAATCTGAAAAACAAAACGAATTTGAAAACCATCAACAATATTGTGCCCGACTGCTGGATCTATGTGCATGACAGAACGGTTCGTCTGGGAAGATTCCAGATTTACAACAACTGGTCTCCCTACATGGTACGCGACTTGGCGCACACGGTATGGATCGGTCTGGAATATTTTGTCACCGAGGGGGACAAGTACTGGATCATGTCCGACGAGGATTTCACCCGTTTTGCGGTGGACGAAATCGTCAGCATGGGGCTCATCGACAAGCCCTCCGACGTGATGGATTCCCATGTGGAGCGGGTGAAAAAGGCTTACCCTGCCTACTTTGACACTTACAAAGATATGGACAAGCTGACCGCATACCTGAAGTCCATCGACAACCTTTATTGCGTGGGCAGAAACGGGCAGCACCACTATAACAACATCGACCACTCCATGATGACCTCCTTCGAGACCGTGAAAAATATTTTGGGTGGCATTTCTTCCAAAGATAATATCTGGAATGTAAACACGGAAAAGACCTACCACGAGGAAGTGCAGAAGGAAACGCCTTCTGACCAGATTGAGGTTGACTGAACATCTGCGTGCCGACAACTCTGTCCCTGTGCGCATCTTTTTCACAGGCGTAGAGCAATCAACTGCGGCGGCTCTGCACCCGCTGCCATACGGTGCTTGCCAGAACAAGAACCGCCGTATAAGCAGCCATCTCGTATAAGTAACGTGTGTTATGAATAGATTGCAGATAGTACCAGGGCGGGAGCAGCAGCTTTCCCGCCTTAAAATATGGCAGATTCAGAAAAACCGGGCACAGCGTCAGCATCGCTGCCAGAAGCGGCAAAAAAAGCATTCCCAGTCTGCGGGGCGTGCGGCACAGCATCCGCAGCAGATTGGAAAAGGCCAGCACACAGGCCGCAAACACCGCACAGCTCGCCGCTTCCCTCTTCCAGTCCGTAAACACCCCAGCCAGTTTACACGATAATAACAGCACAAGAGCCCCATCCAAAAGAAAGGCCGCGCCTGCCAAATAGGAAACCGAAAGCCGCCTTGATGCGGGTACACGCCCATAGACGCCGCGCTCCTCATCCTGCATGAAATAAAGCGAAGCCGCCAGCCCCACAAACGTAAACCAAATAGCAAGAATCCCCCGCAGCGGCGCCTGCACATAAGTAAAATCTTCCGATTCCCCGGGCGTTTCATCGGCATACACCATTTGAAACAGACTTCCCTCCACTGCCACTCTGTCATAGACCCGGCGCAGCTCTTCATCCGTCATTTCCGCGAGTCCCAGCTCATCCCGCACAAAGCCAGCATAAACCGCATAGGAAAAAGAGGGATAAATGGCGGCTGACAAAATTTCCCTCCCAAGGATGAGGGACACACTTTCCTTCCGTTCCACCACCGTCACTACCGGGCGCACCCTACGCCTCCCCGCAAGCTCCTCAATACGTTCCGAAAAATCCTCCGAAAAAATCCATGCCGCGTCCGCTTCCCCCGTCTCCGCCATACGCCGCGCCTGCTCCCTGTCTTCGCAGGGCAGATAGCGCAGAACGCCTTTGTCCTTCAAAAGCCGCTCGGAAATCTCCTGCGCCGCCGCATCCCCCTCGGGCAAATACAGCGCAATCGTCGCAATCCCGGCGGGCTCTTCTGAAAGCCGCCCGACTCCTGCCGCAAGCAGGGGCGCCAGAAAGAGCATCAGAAGAAAGCCGCCCTTCTGCAAGAGCCGTTTCTGCAGCAGTATAAACCTTACGAACAGTTGTCCCGGCATGTTTTGTCCCCCAAAAAGCAAAAATTATTAGAAGGAGAAACCCTTTACAGTCTCTTTTTATTTTTAATTAACATCTTGCTTTTACTTCCCTATCCGCCATTCTCTGACCAGTACAGTCAATGCAAGAAACGCCGCCAGCCATCCAAACACCGCCGCCCACGAAGCCGCCGGAATTTTCCCCAGAGCTCCCGCCTGCGCGAAGCGCGCCGCCGCGCCGGAAGGCAGAAGCTCTCCCAATGCCCGCATTGTTTCCGGGAAAAAAGCGGAAGGATAAAAATACCCCGAAAGATACCCCATGCCAATCCCGCAGATGAGCTGCAACAGAATCCCGTTTACAATGCCTTCCGCCGCCTCGAAGAGAAAAAGCTGCATAGCCGCAAACATAGCCGCCACGGGAAGAAAAAGCGGGAGGAACGTGAAAAAGGGCCCGGTGCCCATTCCCTCCCACTCGGGAATCGCCAAGAGCTCCCGCCCCAATCCAAAACCAAGGGGCAGGCATAACGAGAAAAGTCCCGCAAGCACGAGCAGCAGGTATGCCGCATATTCTCCCAGAATCTGCCGAAACGCCCCCACACCCCGGGCTTTCAGGAAACAGGAAAACGCGCCGTTTCCGTGCAGAAAAAGGGCACTGTTCAAAAGCCCCGACAGCAGAAGAAACAGTAAAATCACGCCGCAAAAATAATACAGCTCCAGAGACAATCCGTCTCCATACCCCAGAATCTCGACCTCGCCAAATCCGCCCCTGTCAAGCGCCATCTGAATCAGCGCGAGATTCAGCTTATCCGTCTCCCTCCCGATCTCCTCCCCCCTGCCCTGATCGGCCAAAACACGCTGCATGGCGTAGATCGCGCTCTGAGAACAGGTCACAAGCGTGGAGGCCACATCCGTGATCTCCCCCATCACCATGGTGCCCAGCCCCTGCTGTCCCTGCGTCGCAGTATATGTGACAAGGTTGTCATTTGTTCCGTATACAATAGATTCCATCAGCCCCTCGGGCACACGCATCACGGCGTAAAGCTCTCCGCGCTCAAAGGCCGCCTCCGCCTCCCGCTCTTCCATGGGTATCAGTTCGACCATAAACCGGGAATCATCCATCTCCTGCACGGCGGCAATGCCAAACCCCAGATAAGAAGCCGACAAATCCCCCACCATGCCGATCCGATATCTTGTCCCCGCCGCCGCGGCCGCTCCCTGCGCAAGCAGCAGGCAGACCAGCGCGCCCGCGCAGACACAGACAGCCAGATCCATCAGGATCTGCCCGGGAAGCAGTCTCGCCATTCGTTTCAATTGTGCCAGAAAATAAGCCGCCGTCTGTTTCATGTATCCTCCATGATTCCACCGTTTGGAAACCCTCTCTCGCAGACATTCTCCAATGCCGGACACCATACTTCCCACACCATCACAGCGCTTCCGCCAGCCTGTGAAAATCCCCGTCATACGGATAAGAGTGCAGTGCCCCTCCCCGCAGAATATAGTACATGTTACATAACTCCAGATCCTGCGCGTCATGGCTCGCCATCAACACGATGCCGCCATCCTTTCTGTAAATATCCAGAAACCGGCGGATATTCTCCTTGCAGACGGGGTCAAGCGCCGCCGAGGGCTCGTCCAGCACCAGAATCCCGGGATGGGAAAGCACCGCACAGCCGATAGAAAGACGCTTCTTCATCCCGCCCGACATCTTACGCACAGGCGTTTTCAGAAAGCCGTCTATGCCAAGCAGCTTAAGCGCGCCGTCCGCAAGCTCCCGTTTCAGCGTCTCCCTGTCATACCACATGCGCAGATTGTCCCAGGCGTTCAGCTCCTCCATCAGCGGATCCCCCTGCGGCACGTATCCCAGCACCTTTGGAATCAGTGCGGGACGGCGCAGCAGATCGGTTCCCCGATACAGAAAGGAGCCGCCGTCCGCCCTCCGCACGCCCGCCAAAATGGAAAGCAGCGTGGATTTCCCGCTGCCGTTGCTGCCGAGGATGACCGCACAGCTCCCGGCCTCCATTGAAAACGTTATATCTGTAAGCACCTGCTTTCGTGCATACGCCTTTTTGATTCCGGTCACTTCTATTTCCATGGACACCCCATTTCTGCGCCCTTGCGCCTTACTCCTTTTCTGAACTGCCAACCGCTTTGCCGCTCACAGACGTCTCCCCCGCATCCGAAACGCTGTCTTTCCCACACGCCTGCCACAGAGCCCAAACCGCCAACTCACTGCGTCTGTCCGACAAGCGCTCTCTTTACCGCCTCCGCGATACACGCCATGCCTGCCGCTGTAGGGTGCACCCCGTCGGTCGTCATTTCATGCAGATTTTCTATGGTAACGCCGCAGTCGGACAGATCAATGACCGGAAGGCCCCGGTTCTCCGCAATCCGGATAATCGTCTCCCCATAATCCGCCGACGTGAGCTTCCCGCTGTTTACAAACTCCACATAGGGCGTTTCCGTGCCGTAATCCCCAACCGGAAGCAGGGTGCAGCAGTAAATTTCCGCCAGCGGATAATTGGCCTGCACCTTGTCAAGCATCAGGGTATACGCATCGCTGAAGGTTTTGATCTCCCCTTCCTCCACCAGCCCCGTACCGTCGTTTTCCCCCAGCGGAATGGCTTTCAACATGTCGTTGGTTCCCATAAATATGACAACTCTGTCAGGACACGCTCCTTTCGGGCCGGATAGATCGTTGGTGCGCAGTTCATTGCAGCCGCACTGTGGATTTTCCGTCCCCGTGGAATCCCCCGCCACGGTTGCCCCGGAGCTGGAACCGTTCACATAGAGCGTCAGCTCCAGATCGTCCGCCACCCGCTGCCACCAGGTATCTTTCACCTCTGCCACTTCTCCGTTATCCGGGAAAAATGCATAATATCCCACGGGATTATAGCCCTGATAGGTAGAGATGCTGTCTCCCAGAATCGAGAACGTGGTACCCGCAAGCTGCACCGCCCCGGCCGTCTGATCCGCCGCTCCTGCGCTGCCAACAACGCTCTGCCCTGCTCCCTGCCCGTCATCCGCATCATTCTGTCCCAGCGCGCTGTCCTCTCCGCTGCTTCCGCTTTGCCCAGCCGCGCCGTCATTCCCTGCATCTTCATTTTCCTGCCCAGCCGCGCCGTTGTTCTCCCCTGTCACTGTCACGCTCTCCCCAGCGTTTTCCTGCATATTCGTACTTGCCGCGCCATCCTTTTCCCGCATGTCCGCGCCGCCTCCGCAGCCCCACAGAACCGCCGAAACCACTATCGCGCAGACCGCCGCACAAATCCTTCTCCTCATTCGTCCGCCGCCCTCATTTTTCTTTTTGTCACTATCTTCCATGCCACATTCGTACGGAGAATGCCGCTTTTCGGGCATTCTCCTATGCGAAACTTAGTACTTCTTGGCGTCTCGTCCTATGGCGAGACGTTTTTAGAAGTACTTTTCGCATTCCTTACTTCTTCTTAAACATAGACTGTCTCGCTCCGTGCATTTCCCTGTGCTTCAACACATCATCCACCGCGTCCATGCGAAGTCCCGCGTCGATAAAGTCACAATACTTACAGAAGGGATAATTGTGCCTGCCTGCGGCAATGGCCTCCCGCAGCTGCCTGTACTTCTCACTGTTCCAGCCTTCCCGCAGGGAAGTGGTATTCAGATCCGCCATCTCCGTGACTTCAAAATTATCACAACAGCAGATGCCCAGCTTGCCGAAAGGCGTAATCCACAAATCCGTAAAAGGCATCAGACAGGTCTCTTTTACGATTTTCCCCTTGGACTGCTTGTTGGGGGCGCTTCCTGCCCGGTTGGTCAGCACTTCCTTCAAGTAGCGAATCTGCACGAGAATGTCCACATCCTTGAACTCGTCCGGGTGTGCCTTCACATAGTCGTGAATCACCTGCACGTTGTCGTGCATCTTCATTTCCATCCCATAATTGTTAATAATGAGCTGATCCACATAGGGAACGATCTGTTTCACCTTGTCCACGTTTAAGAGCAGGCCGTTGGTGGACATGAAGATAAAGGCATCCGGCAGTTTTTCCCTGGCGTACTTATGAAACTCCACGATGCGCGTGTCGAGCCAGGGCTCGTTGTTTCCGTAGAGGGTCAAGTGCCCCTTGTAATTCCAGTCGTGAAGCTGGTCGATCACGGAGTAGTAGAGCGCGTCGTCCATCTTCTTGTAGGGGCGTTTTTCCGCATGGATGTTGGCCGTGCAAAATTCGCATGTGCTGTTGCAGCGGTTCACCGTCTCCAGATTCACCACCAGCGGATGCGGCGCCTCCTTGTGGCTCATAAAATAATCAATATACCCTTTCTGGGATCTCCTGCGGCTGACAAACTGCAGCTTTAAATAGCTCTCGCTGGCAACCCAGGGCAGATACTTTTTCGCGTTCCACCCGATCACACCCCCGAAATTGTGTACTCTGATTGGCATAATTCCGTCTCCTTTTCGTTTTTTCGCCGTGCAGACTCCCCACTGCATCCAAAGAAACAAATGTGCACGGCTCAATGCTTATACGCGTAGACTGTCATACTCCCGTCGGCCGCGGTGTACTCTCCCAACAGGGAAAGACCCGCCTCCGCGGCATTGGAAAGTTTTATTCTGGAAAAAAGGTACTCCCCGCCAAGCGCGGCGAACGCCTCCCCGTCCATGTAAATATGGTCATCCGTTGCATAGACCGTCTTTGTGGCGCTGACGATGCTCAAATCCGTCCCGGAATACAGGTATGCCCTGGCTCCCCAATCGTCGTAATAAATTCTGGTGGCCTCCACCCTCTCAAGAGCCGGGGCAATTATTTTTCTGAAATCTTCCTTGTACTGCTGGGAATAGAACCCCAGATAGCCGTCCAGCGTGGCGATCCCGTTGTATTCCAGCACCGCCGGGTGGAAACCGTAGGCCGCCGCCCACTCCCCCTGATAGCCGATATCCGCCTTAATCTCCTCAAACAAATCCACGGCGTAAAACTGTTCATAGGAAAGTTCATCCACTTCCTGCCCGTGAAAATGCTCATAGGCCCTGTTATAACAGGTGCTATATAAATCATTGTAACGGTTCGGCGTTAAAATAACAGCCAGCACGGCGATACAGACAATGCCGTTTGCCAGCCACATCTGCCATGCGCCTGCGTCATACAACCTGCGCAGGACGAGAAACAGGGCCGCATACCAGAGAAACGGGTTAAAGAAAATCGTCCTGTTAAACTGCCAGCCCTCCAGCGGCGGAATCAGCTTTTCCACCAGAGAACGCAGCGGCTCATAGTCGTAAAGACCGTACACCGCGCAGTTGAAAAGGATAAAAAGCATCAGCAGATTGAAAGGATCGCGCAAAATGGCCTTCCCCTCCTTTTTCCGCAGATACATTGCATTATTTACCACAAAATAGATGATACCTATCGGGAGTACCACCTTCCCGTGTACACCGTCCGCATGAAAAATACCCTCGCGAAACACCTGCCCGATTTCCCGAAAAATTTCCGGCAGGGAAAGGCTTGCGTTCACAATGGAAGAGCGGATCGTCACCTCGTCGCTAAAAAGCATCTGTCCGAACAGACGGTACTCGCAGACCACAAACCCGATGGCCAGCACAAAAAGCGCGCCGAGCAGCCGCCAAACGCCGCGACTGTCACAGCACACCGTTTCCCGCGCAGACAGCGCCTGCCCTGCACATACTCTGCAATCTTCCTGCGCACCGGAAAACGCCGCCGTCCCGCGACCCTTTTCCCGCCCTTTCCTTCTGCGCAGGTATGCCCCCCTGCCAAAGAGCCACAACACCACAAGCGCCAGATACCCCAGAATAAAGATGCCGTGGTAGGAGAAGTAGGACAGAAGCGGATAGGCAAACAGCGCCGCGTACCAGCCGTACCAATGTTCCCCCTCCCCTTTATATATCTTAAGTAACAGCCAAACGCACAGCGGAATCGAGGCGAAGGCAAAACCGTAAGCCGGGAAAAACCAGCAGATGCCGTAGGCAAAACCCGTCATATAGACAGCCGGGCGGTACTTTTTATATGGTTCCCCAAGCAGTTCTCCCGCCAGCAGTCGGAAAGAAAACATGCCGATCAGTATCTTGCCCAAAAGCCCCAGCACATAAGCCATGTAGGTCGGAAAAATCATAAAAAGCAGGCTGTAAAGCGAAAGCTCCGAAGGAAGATTATCTCTGCTGATGCCGCCCAGAAACGGCACGTCCACGCCATGCTTCCAGAAGGAATCCGTATTCTTCAGCATTTGGAACTGCGCCAAAAACAAATCCATATTGTCATGGACGCCAATGTAACTGCGCTCCCCATAACCGAAAAACACCGCCGCCATAAGCAGAAGGAATCCTATGATCGGAAAGAGAAACCAATATTTTGTTATCCACAGAAACCACTTCTGCTCTACAAGCTTCCTCATACCCTTATCCCATCATCCTCCGTAACAGCTCAGCCTTCGGCTTCACTGTCACGCTTGATGCACACAAAATGCTCCAAAGTCGCATTTTGGCGCTTGCCCAACTCGCAAAATCGCATAGAGAGCGATTTCACTCGCGGAATAGCATAAGGCTGAACTGTTACCCTCATCCCATACGCGTCTGCCGCCGGTATCTGCACGCAATAACACATCTGTCGCAAACCGCAAGGCATCTCCCTCCTGCCGCACTTTCTGACATCTTCGTCACATTTCCTTCGTTTTATGCCGCCCTGTCCGAAACACAAACAGCTTCTGTCCGAAAAAGTTCATCACAATAAAGATACCCATTCCGAAAATCATGGCGATATTGTCAAGAAGCGCCTGCGAGAGCGTACCGCCCGCCGACAGCCCGAATGCGTCAAGAAGCCATCCTACAAGGGGCTGCGCTGCGCTGAAGGACACCAGATAACACACAATAATATTGAGAGCAAACCGCCAGGGCAGCCATTTGTCCCTGTCTTCCACCTTGAAGGTCAGCCTGGCGTTGGCGTGATAGGAAAAAACGCTGCCGATAAAATAGGAAATACCGCTGGAAAGCCAGTAATTCATATGCATCAGGTTGTACAGCACCGCCATAATCACCCAGCCCAGAAACGTGTTGATCACGCCCACCATGCCAAAGTGTATGACCTCCATGATAAAATCTTTGTATTTCTCAAACAATGCTCTCATAAACAACAAAATCCTTCCATACAAAACATTGCATCAAAAATGTGTCCGCCTTCTTCCTCCCAGGCGCAAAACATGATACACTCTAACTAACTTCCGGAACATCAAAAGACTGCCACAGAAAGGAACCATTCATGCCAACATTAAAAATACACCATATCGGATACTTAGTCAAAAAAATCGAGAAAGCCAAAAAAACCTTTGAAGCCCTCGGCTATCTGGTCGAACAGGACACCGTATACGACGATATCCGCAAAGTAGATATCTGCTTTCTCGTGAAGAACGGTTACCGTGTGGAGCTTGTCTCCCCCGTCTCCGAGGACTCCGTGGTCGCAGGGCTTTTGAAAAAATATAAGAACGCGCCCTATCACATCTGCTACGAGGCCGACAGCCCCGAAGCGGCATATGCGGAACTGACCGCAAACGGCTTTGCCGCCATCGACACGCCCACACCCGCTCCCGCCCTTGGCGGCCGCAAGGTGGTCTTTCTGACAAGCCCCCTCATCGGCATGGTGGAGTTAATTTATTGATTATTCCTTATATACATCGTGATCGTCCCGCATTTCCGCTCCGTAAAATCCGTCAGATCCAGGCTCGGCTCATAGCACCAGTGCCGATCCTCCTCGTTGTACATCACAATCACATCTATATCTGCATAATCTGCCTGCTCGTCCTCTCTGGGGCCGAAGGAGCGGTTAATTTTTTTCTCGTCCTCCTCCCAGTAAAACACTTCGTCGTAGCCGTGGAGACGGAACCAGTGATACATCGTCCTGTTTCCCTCCAGATTCGGTGAAAAGCAGGACAGTACCTTTTTATCCGTTCCCTGCACCAGCTCAAGCGTAGATTCCAGCATGGTCCGGACGCTCTCCCCCCGATAGGTAAAATACTGCGCCTCCCGCAGCATCACTCTTCCGTGCGCCGCCAGCATCAGAAGCAGGCAGAGCATATAGGCAATCCGCCTCTTGCCGCTTAAGGGACGGAAGCGGCACCCCACAACCACGAAAAAGAAGGCATAGCCCAGAACGCTTGGTAAAATGTAACGCTCCTCCAGCGCAGTCTTGCTGTAGGTGACGCACTGTGGCAGGATAATCGCCGCCGCAAGCAGGATTTCCCAGCCCAGCTTCTTCGCGTGTTCCCAGTAAGTCAGAAGAATCAGTCCCATCAGCACGCCGAACCTGACATACCATTTCAGTTCGCTTCCCGCCGCCTTGCTCCATACCTGCACATATTGGTCAAAAGTCACGCCCTTATCCAGTCCTACATAAGAATAATTGTTCGTGCCGATCACAAACAGAATCAAAAACATTTCCACCGCAAAAATGATGCCGATTGTCAACAGGTACGGGAGCCTCTGTCTGATCGTCTCCCACAGCTGCGGAATCGTCACCCGTTTTCCCTTCATCCCGTCGTACAGCACATAGAGTCCCACAAAAGGCAGAAGCAGGATAAACGGCTCCTTGTACACCGACATGAGAAAAAAAGCGCCCAGACTGACGAACGCATACCGCCTTTTTCCCGCGGAAAGCCATTTCAGCAGGAAAAAGAATCCCACCGCAAACATCATGATATCATAGGATTCCTGCGGCCCCAGCTTCCACCAGACCGGAGACTGATAGCCCACCATCACCGTCAGGGAAAAGAGCGCCGCGTAGACCATATTGCACTTCATCTGCCTTGCGCAGTAATAAAGCGCTACAAGCGCCGCGACAATCTCCGCCGCTTTCACAACTGACATTGCTGTCAGATTAATGCCAAACACGTAGGCCATCAGCACCCGGTTGATATAATAGAGTGGGCGGAAACGGATCGTTATATCAAAGCCCACCGCCTCACGCAGACAGTCCCACAGGCTGTAATTTTCCAGCGTCATCCAATCCACGTACTTGGCAAACTCCCAGTCGTCCACCAGATGAAATCCGGAAGTCAACGTGCCCGTAACCATCACCGCACCGAACACCAGCGCGGCAGAGAGAACCCACACCAAGGCTGCCTCACGCTCTTTATCCATTTTATCCAGTTTGTTGTAAAACGCCTGCACCCTGTCCAGAAATCCGCTCACCATACCGTTTCTGCCTTCTCTCATCCTATCCGGGCTTATCTCACCGGAATCTCAAATCGATGCGGAGAATGCCCGTATTTTGGGCATTCTCCTGCGTGAGACGGAGTTGCAAAGCAACTCCTGGAACTTCTCCACGAAACAGCCTCTGCTGTGAGTGGCTAGGGAAACGCTGATTAAAGCGTTTCCCGCACCGGATTTGCGCCGCGAAGCGGCACATTCCTTTGCAAATCCGTGTGCATCCGCCGGAGGCTCTAAGGAAGTGCTGATTTAATCAGCGCTTCCCTAGAAGTTCTTCTCACGCTCCTATCCGATCTGGCTGATAATGATATCCGCCATCTCGCCCACATTCTTCATGGACACTACCTGTCCCATATTGAATTTCATGCCAAACTCCTGCTCCACAGCCGCCAGAAGATTGATGTGCTCCAGAGAATCCCACTCCTCGATATCGTCCGCCGTAGTGGCGTCCGTGACAATAATTTCCTCATCGTCAAACACATCCCGGAAAACCTCATTCAACTTTTTAAACACTTCTTCTCTGCTCATATCTTATCCATCCTTTCTATTCGTAATCTAAAAATAACCGTATTCCGGCATTCATACATTGATGACCGTATTTTTCTTCTCATAATCCGCGGGAATCTCAAACCGCCATATCGTGACGCCCGTGTCAGTTTCATACATCTTCTCAAAACCCATGGTCTGATAAAACTCCTTCACCATGGCATTCTTAGCTGTCGGATAATAATATCCCATGATCGTCCCGATCCCGCAGTCCCGGCACGCCTCCACCATACTGTCCATCATGGCATACTCCATATCCCGCTTTAACACGCGGCAGCTCATCAGCCACAGCTCCAGATGCAGGACGCCGCCATCCACTGCACCGCTGCCCGACACAGTGCTTTCCGCCGCTGTCCCACACGCCGCCGCTGCACCTTCTGCCGACGCAATGCTCCCTGCCGCCGCGTCCGGTGTCTCTCCCCGCCTGTAGACTGCCACATCCGCCATCGTCCCCTTCCGGCCAATCACCACGGAAACCACGCCGTTATCTCCGAAACGGTCGGTCAGTTTTCCATAACGGGTGATATATTCCGGATTCGCCGCGAATGCCTCGATCTGTGCCTGCGTAAACCGCCTTGTGGTCAGATTGAACTGATTGCTCTTGTTGGTAAGCTGGGCAATCCGCGCCATATAGATCTCCTCAAAAGGGCGGATCATCCCCTGCATTTCCAGAGACAGCAGATACTCCCGATAATCGGCAAAACGCTCCTGCTGCACCTTTCTTGCCATATTGGCCCGATACATCTCGTTTCGTTTTCTGTCGTCCTCCGACAGACTCGTCACCTCAAAAAAGCCACTGTGATCCAGCACCCGGATATACTGCTCCGGCGTACCGATCTCAGGGACAGCCACACCCGACGTCTGGGCGCTCACAATCTCCCGCTCCGCCGGATTGTCGTCCGCGAATACCAGACTGTCAGGCAGTATATTCAGCTCCTGCGCAATGGCGCCCATATTTTCACTCTTCGTCTCCCAGTTCGCCTTAATCAAAACAAAGTCATCCGGTTTCAGGACGCCCTCCGGGTGATTTAAGCCCGCGATGGCATTTTCATGCTCATTTTTCGAGTTCACCGCCAGCATGACGCCGATGTCCTTCTGGGCCTTCACATAGCCTTGAAACTCCGAATACACCTGCCCCATCGGCGTCTCCTGTCCGATCTCCAGATTTTCCGGGCCGTCGTCGCCCACCACGCCGCCCCAGAGCGTATTGTCCAGATCCAGAACCAGCGCTTTCTTATTCCTTCCGAAAACCGACTTGACGATGTTCGCCAGATTGTGGGCAAACGCCGGAATCGCCTGCATACAGCAGGCATATTTATACATATGCCAGTACAAAGGATCCGCCCAACGGTCAAGCCCATAGGATGCCGACAGATAATTGATATCGTGGATATAAAAATTGCCGTGCTCCCTTGCATACTGATAAAACTTTTCATTCAGCCTGTTGATAAAACTGATGCGTCCCTGGGGATACACCCCCTCCTGATTGCCCAAAAGCCGGTAAAAGGGGTATTCGAAATTATTCTGAACCACAGGACAGTGATAGACTTCCGCTATTTTTTCCCACATCATCTGAAAATGGGAAAACTGCTCCGAGAGCAGCTCGTCCACCCGCTCCCTCGGGTCTGAAACGGCGGGCCACACCGCAATATTCCGATTGGAGGTGTGAATAAAAATCAGATCCGGGGCAAACGAAATTAGCTCCGGGTTGTCAAACATCACATCCTGCCAATACTGCGCGTACTCCGATTCATAAAACACCGGACGGATGCCCTGCTCCAACAGAAACAGTTCCAGAATGCGGATGATATCATGGGTTGTGCTGCCTCCCAAAACCGCGATCCGTTTCTCCGTAAAATCAGAGCGCTCCTCCAGAAGCGCGCGTTTCATTTTTTTTGATTTCATTAAGATCAGTTCCCCATCGAATGGGTATTCCAGTTCCCGCATAAATTCTCCCCATATATAAAAGCCTTCTGACTCTGCCTATGCGCGCAAAGGGCAGGTTTTGCACCTGCCCTTTATCATACCATATTTTACCTGCTCTATGCAATCACTCCTCCGGCGCATAATCATTGTGGATTATTTTCGCCAGCTTCTCCGCATATACCCGCGCCCCCAGAGGCGTCATGTGAATCCCGTCCGCCAGATATTCGTCCGCCGTGTCCGCGTCAATCCCGCTCTCCTCAAAGGCATTGAAGAAGAACACGCGCTCCCCCTCAAACTGCCCCGCCACATAACCGGCTCCTCTTGCATAGGTAATCAGCGGCCCGTAGCCATAATCAAGAGAATACCCGTCACCGATAAAGGTATTGCCATTGAACACCTGACAGTAATGGGGCGCAGCAATCAGGATACCCGCGTCCGGGAAACGGGCTTTCAACCTGCTGACCGCATCGTGCAGGGCGCCGGTATAGGTATGCGCCTCGTCTATCGCCAGCGTGTCTCCGCCCTCCAGATACCTGCTGTTGGGAATCTGCTTCGTCAAAAAATCGTTCACGCCATACTCTATGATAAAGTAATCCGTCTTGTCAAAATCACAGGTTTTCAGCACTTCGCCCGCCGCATAGCCGTCAAAAATGTCCGTGTTGATATTGCCCAGAATCCCATGCACCACTCCCAGCAGACTGCGGGACTCCCATGTGGCGAAATTGTACTGATCGTTTGGCAGAAGCGCCGCCGTAGTGCCGCCCATGGACATATTGTAAATCTTCGCGTCCAGCTGTTCACCGATGATATCCGCCGCACCGCTCTCCGTCCGGTCTCCGTCCATGATGCTGTCGCCCAGTATAACAATCTGCATACTGTAATCCCTGTCATCTTCTTCCTTGGGGGCGTCCTCCTCTTTCTTTTCCTCTTTCGTATCCTTTTTCACCGTTTCCTGCTTCGTAATCTTCTCAGGCGTCTCCTCCTGATCCGCCTCGCTGGCTGCGGGCGCGGCTTCACTCTCGGCAGTCACCACGCTGGAACCTTCCCTGAGGCTTCGCCACTCTTCCTTCAATTCCTCCACCGCCTGGCGGTTCTGCTCCTCCAGATCCAGCCTTTCCCGCTCCACCTTCATCTGCGCCTGTCCATATACAATTTCAATGATTGCCAAAACGCAGAAGCCGATTAAAACTACCAGAAGCATATTGATATTTTGTCTGCCTCTCCTTGTATTTCCCATCTTTTTCCGACCTTTCCCTCTATGAATATCCGCTTACTCATTGCGCTATGTTTCATCTGCGGCCTGCTTTGTAAACCTATGTATACTTTACCACATTTTTCCCTGTTTTCAAATAATATGCATCCGGAATTAATGAAATCTTCCATAAATCTTAATAGATTACACTTCACACGCATATACCTATGATATAATATACTCAAGAATCGCAGCCGCTACGCGTCTGACGCGCTCCGCGCTCAAAGATTTTTTCGTTATCATGGCAGGTGAAATCAAATGTCTGCTTCGCAGCCGCTTGATTTTCTGCCGTCATGATATATTATGATATATTATAGTAGAAGCAGCTTAAAAATATGCGAAGCAATTCATTTACGAAAGGATAAGCCGATGCAGACGAAATTCCCGCAGAAAAAAGCCCGCCCCTTTCAGGGCGATCTTCTCTTTCTTCTGCTTCTTATTACATTTTACGCTTTACTTCTGTTTTTTATAAAGCCGGTGGACGGCATCAACGATGACTGGGGCATGTACAGCATCCTATCCGGCGCATATACGGGAACACCTGACGCGCATGTCATGTTTTTCCTCTATCCGCTCTCCTGGCTGCTTGCAAAGCTCTATACCCTGTGGCGTTTCATTCCCTGGTACGGGCTGTTCCAACACGCCGTGCAGATACTCAGCCTTTATACCATTTATCGGCGCATTCTGCGGATTCGCAGACGGCACAATCCGCAGGCCGCGCTCTGGCCGTCTGCGCTGAGCGTCTTTCTTCTCCTGTTTTTTATTGTTGACCTGAACGTGCTCGCGGAGGCGCAGTACACCACCACGGCGGGACTGGCCGCCGCCGCGGCGCTGTTTTGTTTTACCACTTCGCGCATCAACCAGCCGCACGTCGGCTTCTTTCTGGACAACATACCGACCCTTCTTCTGGCTTGGGTTTCTTTCAGTATGCGCCAGCAGATTTTTTACCTCATGCTGCCCATGGCGGGTATGCTCTGGCTCTCAAAATGGATCATTGCAGCAAGAAACAAATACGAGGGGACAACAGCCAAGCTCCTCGGCTTCGCGCTGCTTTTATGCCTTGGCATGGGACTGCTCTGGGGTGCGAACGCCGCCGCCTATTCCTCCGACGAGTGGTCCGATTTTCGAAAAATCAACCACTACCGCGAACGGGTAGGCGACTTCTACGGCTGGCCCGAGTATGAAGAGTGCGCGGACGATCTGCGCGCGCTTGGTCTGGATGAGGAAGCCTACATGTACCGCAGAAGCGGCGCACCGCACATTGGATATGACATGTCTGTCACTGAATGGAAACAGATGCACGATATTGCCAGACAGTGTTATCTGACCCGCGTGAGCCTGAAAGAGCGGTTGAAAAATGTGGCAGTCTCCGCCGTAAACGTCTTTTTCTATCAGGAGGGGATGCAGCCCGCCAATCTGCTCACCGGACTTCTGCTGCTCCTGACCCCCGTGCTGATCTTTATTGACCGCAACGCCAGCGCCCTTTTCGTATATTTGATGTATCTGCTCGGGCGAAGCGTGAGCTGGGGCTATGTACTCTACGAGGGGCGATTCCCCAAACGCATTGTCCAGCCGCTGATTACTGTGGACTTCCTGATTCTTCTGGGAATCCTTCTGGCTTTCAACCTGCTGCCGTCGGGTAACCGCAGGCGTTATTATGCGCTTCTCCCCCTGCTTGGCTGTCTCAGTCTGTTCTCGGTGTATGCCACGCACAGAGACATTGCGGAAAACTACAGGATTCACGAAGAAACATGGGAAGAGCTGCGGGAATACTGCCGCTCGCATCCGGACAATTTCTACATATGGACTTACGGTTCCGGGACACTGGAGCATTTCTACGAGACGCCTTTCGGGCGCGGGCAGGACGCCTACCAGAATTTCATCTACACCAACTGGGGCGTGATCTGCAACCCCAACACACAAAAAAAGCTCGCTGACCAGGGCATCGGCAGTTTTGGCCGGGATGTGGTGGACAGCGGGCATGTATACTTTATTCTGCAGGAAGCCCCCTACAATGAAGAGCACCCTGTCATTATGTATTTTCGGCATACCTACCAGGCGGGGCTTTCTATAGCCGATACCTTCACCGCCGGGGATACGACCTACATGGTTTATCAGCTGCATCCCCTGTGACCGACAGCGCCGCGTCCGAACAACAGTAGTGCAAGCGCCGCGGTTGACAGCATCAGCGGGTACACATAGCGGGTCAGCACGCAGGGACCGAGAAGCAGCGTCCCCGCCAGCGCCAGCAGATACACCGCAGGCAGCAGCAGCATCGGCTTTTTCAGCCCGATGCAGCAGAGACAGTAAAACAGGAGCAGATAACCGGTAAAAGCCGGCTGCATCACAAGCGCCACGGGCGGGCAGTACCGCCACAGCTCATCCGCCGCCGCGAAATACCGATAGAAAGACTGCAGCGGCTGCAGCTTCTGATGTCTCACATAACCCGGCGCAAGCGCTTCCATATAGGGCTGCTGGTCACTGGGATAAGTGATTTGCAGATATCCTTTCGCATAGGAATACACGTCATTCAGATATGTCACATCCGTCAGATCCCACATGCCCTTGTTTTTCAAAAGAAACGCCTGTAAATAATCCCCCGGGTAACGCAGTCCCAGAGAAACCCACTCCTTTAAAAAGAGACGAAGCGTCTCCCTGTCGCCCGGAATATCCCTCTTGCTCCTGTCCGCAATGGCAGGCACATATTCCGGCAGATTTTCTCCCCATACCGCCGCGAGCGCGGCGCGGTCCTCCTGCGTCAGCTCCTCCTCGTGATATTGCACTGCCCTTGCAATCTGCTGGGCCGGCACACTCAGCATCTCCCTGGCATACGTGTCGCTTGTGGCAGAAACCGCCTGCACCATGAGGCCGTTTACGCACAGATACAGCAGAAAGACCGCCCCGTGAAAAGCACAGATTTTCTTAAGGAAAAGCGGCCTCCTCCGCCCCGCAAAAGCCACAACAGCCACATATACAATCCAGGCATAAACGCTGTTGTTCCGAAACAAAAGCAAAAGAACCGTCAGAATCCCATAACGGACAAACCAGCCTTTTCCCGGGTCTTCCTCACCCACCGCCAGCTCATAGCCAAACACCGTAAACACCATGGTAAGCGCCGCGTATATGGTGTCCTTTGTAATCGAAACCGCCAGCATCCCGTGCGTAGGAAAGAACGCCGCACACAGGACAAAGGCATAACAGAGCCACTTCGACACGCCGCGCCTGCAGAGAAAGCAGTAGACATAGGCAAAACAGGCCGCCACCACAGCCATCTGTATCAGGGCGTACATCGCCAGCCCCGCCCTGTCCGCATTCGGCAGAAAGGAAAGAAGCTCCCCTGTTTCCAGACAGCCCTTCAGCATCAGCGTATGGATGAGCGGATGATGGGTCGTCAGGCCGCTTGCCCGTATCTGGTCGAGCTGGGGAATCACATCATATGCCATGATCGCCGGATAATAGGTGGCAAAAGGAATACAGAAGCCGCCGAAAATCAACGCAAATGCGCCCCAGAAAGAGCCTTTTCTATGCAAAACACCCGCAATTCTTTCGCCGGCCACAGTTTCCGCCGCCCCTGCGCTCTGCACTTTCGCAGCGTCCTCCCCAACCGTCCGCTTTGCCAGAAAGAAGAGCATATTCTGCCCGGCAAAAGTTAGCGGCGTAAAGCAAAGGATCCACAAAACCGCCTCCCACACGCCGCAGATTCCCGGATGACCGAAAACAAGGCCCATCACCTGCAGGGCCGCAAAACCCGCCGCCAAAAACGCACGCACGAAAACAGGGAAAAAGACGTTCTCCAAAAACAAGGCCCCTTTCCAAAGACAGTACAGCCCGAAGAGCAGCGCCATCGGAAAAATCCCCATCGTGTACACACTTCCCTGCCCACGCAAAAGCAGGCATATGCGCCCCCCGCAGACAACCGCCAGGACTGCGGAAATCCCCGTGAGCGCAAGTTCCCGCATCGACACACTTTTTCTTATCCGTTCCATAACCATTCTCCCCGCCTGTCCAAATTTTCCTCCACATATTTCGTCTGCACAGGTATACGCAATCAAGCAGGAAAGCGCTATCTTCCCTGCCAGCCGCGCCGTCGGCACGTCGCGTCAGCAACCATATTTCCTGTGCGGGCGTTTGCATAATCAAAGGCATGTCCGACCTCCGAACATGCCCCACATTTTCTATTTCTCCCGCAGCCGTCTTGTCACAAGCGTTAGCCGATATTCAAAATCCCGCCTGTTTTTCAGCGCCATATTGGACAGTATCAATCCTGCAAACAGAGACTGCAGCGCCGCCAGCCCAATGAACCCGCAGACAATGAGCGTGGGGAACCGATCCACCAGCCCCGTCTCAAAATAAGTAATCAGGATGGGGATAAAGAGCACGATCGCAAGCAGCATAAGGATAACCGAACACAGCCCGAAAAATCCGAAAGGCTTGTAATCCCGGTAAAGCTTCATGATCGTGTGAAGCACTTTGTACCCGTCCGAAAAGGTATTTAATTTTGATTCGCTGCCCTCGGGCCTGTCCCTGTAATCCACGATCACATTCTCAATCTGCATATTGTTGTAGACCGCGTGTATCGTCATTTCGGTCTCAATCTCAAAGCCCGTGGAAAGCACGGGAAAGGTTTTTACAAAACCGTAGCTGAACGCGCGGTATCCCGTCATAATATCCTTGATGTCGCAGTGAAACAGCCTGTTGATGCTGCCGCGCACAATGGAGTTGCCAAAATTGTGAAACGGCCTCTTATTCTCCGTAAAGTAAGTGGAGGAAAGCCTGTCTCCCACCACCATGTCCGCGCTGTGAAGAAGTACCTTGTCCGCCATTTCCCTTGCATACTCCATGGGATAAGTGTCATCACCGTCCACCATGATATAGCACTCCGCCTCAATCTCCCGGAACATTCTGCGCATCACATTGCCTTTTCCCTGCATATGCTCATACCGGATCACCGCGCCGGCATCTCTCGCCAGCTCCACCGTGCGGTCCGTGGAATTATTGTCATAGACATAAACCACCGCCTCCGGCAGCGCCTCCCTAGCGTCGGTCACCACCTTCGCGATCGTCCTTTCTTCATTATAACAGGGAATTAATACTGCTATTTTATCCATTCTCCGTCTCCCGTACTCATAGTCCTACTTTTAAGTTTACCACAGTTTTCCAGTCTTTACTATCTGATTTTCTCCGATTTCTTAAAACCCCTGATAAATAAACTCCGCCGCGCTGTACCCCGGCCCGTAGTATCCTAACAAAATTACCGCAAACAATAACGCGTACCACAAAATCCAGCGAAGGAAAAGGGGCTTTTTCGCAATGCTTTCCCGCACCGGTTCCTTTCTCTGTTTCAGGGAAACCGGCCACAGGAGAAGGAGCGCCAAAACAGCCACCGCCGTCTCAATCCCGTCAAGGCCGAGCTGCAACAGCGAACCGTCCCATAGAATCTGCGGATTCCACACGCCCACCGCACTCTTAAGCATGGCAAACGCGTCGCCCACCGAGGCGGCGCGGAAAAACAGATCGCCGATACACACGAGAAAAAAAGTGCGCAGGATGCGGATGCCGTTTAAAAAACGTCCCTCCCCGCTTAAATGAAGCCGCTCATTCAGACGGGCAAAGGGAGGCGCCAGCAGCTCCTCCATCACGATATAAAACCAGTGCAGCAATCCGGAACCGATTACAAACTTCCAATCACCGCCGTGCCAGATGCCCACCGTCAGCCACAGGACAAACATGGCCGCAAACGTGGCGTACTGCTTTCCGCGCTTTTTCCCGAATTTTTCTTTCAAAGATTTGTTCAGGTTCGTAAAAAGCTTTGACCGAAGAAGCGGATAAAAAACATAATCCTTCATCCAAACGCCCAGCGTGATATGCCATCTGCGCCAGTATTCCGCCACGCTCTTCGAAAAAAACGGCGTCTGGAAGTTTTCAGGCAGAGCGATACCCAGACTCTGCGACAGCCCCAGCACGATATCCATACAGCCGGAAAAATCCGTGTAGAGCTGAAAAGCGTAGCAGGCAGTCGCTATCCAGATGTACGCGCCCGGATACCCTTCGTAATCGCCGTAAACCGTATTCACCAAAACGCCCAGTCTCTCGGCGATCACCAGCTTTTTAAAAAAGCCCCAGACCATGCGCTGTAAGCCCTGCGTCACCTGCTTATAGTCAAAGGCATGGGGCGCAAAAAACTGTTCCGCATGCTCCCTGTACTTTAAAATCGGCCCGGAAATCAGATTGGGAAAATACAGCCCGTAGAGCGCGAGCTTCCCGAAATTCTTCTGCGCATCCGCCAGCCCATAATAGACGTCAATCACATAGCCCAGCAGGGAAAACGTATAAAAACTCACCCCCAGAGGCACCAGAAAATCCACCCCGGCAATCAGTTCGTCCGGCCCGCCGAACAAATGCACGACGCCATCCACCGTATTGATAAAGAAATTCACATATTTCAGGGCAAAGAGAATGCCGATATTGACCAATATAGTCACTACGAGGATGCCCCTGCGCTTCTTTTCCGCCTCCTGCGGCGCCCTTGCAAGCGCTTTCGTGCCCAGATAGCAGGCTCCCACGGACACAAGCGGATAGAGAATCAGGATTCCCTGTCCCGCAAGCAGGCAGTACGCGGCGCTTCCCAACAAAAGCAAACCCCATTGCAGCTTACGGGGAATGCAATAATATACGGTTAATAAAACGGCAAAAAAACACAAAAAATAAAAGGAAGTGATACCCATAATTTTCATCCGCCTCCGTTTTCACTATAGCACATGGTTGTAAATATTTCCACAATACAGTAAAATAATTATAATTACTAAAAACGATTAACCGTTCAACACGGGACTTTGCACTTGCTGCAAAGTCCGTGAGAAAATGTAAATGTCGAGAAGAATCGGGTCTTTTTGCCGAAGGCAAAACTGGAATAGACCGGATTCAGCAACTATGAAGTTGAAGACTGAGTAGTTACCGAAACGGAGGATACCGCATCAATGAAAAACAGGAAATTTCCCGCATGGCTTAAGATAGAACAGAAGGATCGGACGCTCTTTTTTTCTTTGACAGCGTTGTACGCCGTCTATGTCCTGCCCATCATCCTTGCCAACCGCTATTATCAGGATGATCTCTCACGCAGTCTCTACGGCATTACGGGCTGGAAAAACGACGCAAGGCCGCTCACGGAATGCCTTGTAACCTGGCTTTGCGGCGGCTTTCCCATAGGGGATGTGCACCCTCTTCCCCTTCTTTTATCCGTCCTCCTTTTAGCTTACACGATTACACTGTACACAAAGCGTTACCCGTCCGGGGAGGGCCGCATGACTTCCGCTCTCTGCATCGGTTTTCTGGTGATTGCCAATCCCTTTCTCCTGTCAAACCTTTCCTACCGGTTTGACTGCGTCACCATGATTCTTGCTCTCTGCACGGCGGTTCTGCCCTATGCGGTTCCCCCGAAAAAGGCGCTCTGGAAAATTTTTCTGTTTTCCCTTTTCCTGTGTCTTGTCACACTCACCACATACCAACCCGCCATAGGCGTATATATCAGTCTCTGGTTTCTGGAAGTGTTTTTCATGCTCTTTTCGGAACGCCTCGACCTTCCCAGACTTTTTGTCCGTGGAATTGCCTGTATTTTCAGCGTTCTGCTCTATAAATATTTGATATTAAACTACTATATCTACACAGGAAACGGCGGATGGCAGCCGGAAGCTTACCGCTTTGCTTGGCATTCCGAAAACGGTTTTTCCTCGGGCATTGCCTTGAACCTGCAAACTTTTGCAAAGCATATCACCATGGCGGCGCAGAGTATTCCCGCGCCCCTGCTTGTGCTCCTTGCCATCCTCACGGCGGCAGGCATGGTTGTTTGGGGAATAACCCTTAGGGGCCGGAAAAAGAAGCGGTATCTCAAAATTTTATCCCTTGTATACTTGCTCTTCCTGCCTGTTTGCGTGACTCTGGGAGCAGTCAGCCCGCTTCTGGTTCTGACCCATTCCAATTTCAGCATAAGCGCGCACTCCCTGCTGTGCCTGTGCAGCGTCGGGTTGTGGACAGGCATTATGATTTCCGCCCTTTTCACCAGACTTTCACGGCTTGGCCCGCTTCTTTTCCTTCCCAGTATGCTTTTCGGGCTGACCTTTTCCTACAGCTACGGAAACGCCATGAGTAGCCAGAAGCAATATGAGGAATACCTGATTTACAGCATTGTGCATGATGTGGAAACACTGAATGCGGACGGCTCTTTCGAAAAGCTGACTATATCAGGCAGGATACCGCGTTCTCCCCAGACAACGCGGCTGAGGGAAAAGTACCCTCTTTTCCGCCATCTGGTGCCTGTTTATCCGTCAAACTCCTCCTATCTCGGCGGTGCGCTGCTCCTGCACTATACGCAGGAATCCTTCGACTTCGAGAAGCTGACGGAGGAAGACCAAACCCTGATTGACAGCACAGAACCTTCTCTGGCAAACAGAGTCTACACCTGCTACGAAAACGGAGACAAAATCATTATCCTCTTTCAATAGAGGCGCGGAGGCAGCTATGCTTTTTAATTCGATCACCTTTGCCGTCTTTTTGCTGACGGCCTTTATTCTGTACCATATCGTGCCCGCCAGATTCCGGTGGGTTTTCCTGCTGGCGGCAAGCTATGCCTTTTACATGAATCTGCACGCCGCCTACGGCCTTTTGCTCCTCTTTTCCACGGCTCTTACCTATTTTCTTGCTCTGGGGCTGGAAAAAGCACCGGATCACGCGAAGAAAAATCTCTGCCTGCTTGGCGGCGTCCTGCCCCTTGTGGGTATCCTTCTGATTTTTAAGCTGGGAGCTCCCGTGATCGACCGCCTGAACGCCATGATCGACGCGGGCCGTCTCGCGCTGCACCCCCTCACCTTAAGGATCCTGCTGCCCGCAGGCGTTTCCTTTTACTTTTTTCAATCCATGGGATATCTGATCGACGTATATAAAGGCAAAATCCGCGCGGAGCGGCACTTTGGTTATTATGCCCTGTTCGTCTCCTTTTTCCCGCAGCTTTTGGCAGGCCCTATCGGGCGGGCAGACGCGCTTTTGCCGCAGTTAAAAAAGGAGCGGCTCTTTGACTATGAGAAAGTGACTTACGGACTCAAGCTGATGGCCTGGGGGTATTTTAAAAAGCTGGTAATTGCGGACGTGTTCGCCGTCACCGTAAATAAGGTGTATGACAACGCGCACAGCTATGTCGGGCTTGTCTTTATCATCGTCACGGTGATGTTTGCCATTGAAATCTACTGTGATTTTTCAGGCTACTCGGACATCGCCATCGGCTGCGCGAAGCTCTTCGGCATTGAGCTTGCAGCCAACTTTAAAAGTCCCTACCTCTCCTTTTCCATCAAGGAGTTTTGGAGCCGCTGGCACATCTCGCTGTCCACATGGTTCCGGGACTATGTCTATATCCCCCTTGGGGGCAACCGCGTGCCGAAATGGCGCAACTGCCTGAATCTCCTGATCACTTTTCTGGTAAGCGGTTTCTGGCACGGAAGCAGCCTGACCTACATCCTATGGGGCGCGATTCACGGCATCCTGCAGATACTTGAAACGTTGATCTACCCCAAAACGCGAAAGGGCGTCTCTGTCGTCCGCAGGAAACATTGGTGGCAGCTTCCCGTGACCTTCGCCCTGCTCTGCTTTACCTGGATTTTTTTCCGGGCAAACGCCATGCAGGATGCCTTCTGGATTATTTCGAGACTGTTCTGGGATATCGGGAGACCCTTCAATTATTTAAAAACAGCTGTCATTTGTCTGGACATGCCCTATCTGTCCATGCTGGGTATGCTGTTGTCGGCGGCTGTGCTTTTTATGTATGATCTCGTCTCGCTGAAACGGGATGTGATCGGCATAGTGTCCCGGCAGAGAGGGATTGCACGGTGGAGTGTCTACGTGCTGCTTTTGGTGGTGATTGCGCTGTTTTCTTACAAGGGAATTGCGACGGAGTTTATTTATTTTCAATTTTAAAGAAAAATTTTCGCATATTGCTAATTCTGCAAATTACTTTCTTATGTCCGGCTCCGTAAAATGGATTTTCTCCACAAGGAAAACGGCGAGAGTAATTTTCACAATTTGCCAATCTGTAACAGGAAAGGAATATTGTATGAACCCTCAAAAAACAATCCTCATGTTTATAATAAAATGTATTTCCATCCCCGCGGCGGCGGTAATAATTCTCTTTTTACTAAATATTCCATATAGGGAAATCGACGACGAAAAATATATGGATATGTGGAATCTGCGGATGCTGGGGAATCAGATTAATGAGGTGGAGATCGCCAATGTGGGCAGCTCCCACGGGGCGTATGATTTTATCTATGACGAGCTGACGGAGGACGGGTATTCCTGCTTTAATTTCGGAAGTGTGAGCCAGACATATCAGTATGATCTGGCTCTGTTAGAAGAGTATGGCGGACATTTGGACGATGGCTGCGTGGTGTTTATTCCCGTCTCCTACTTTTCCTTCAACAACGAGACGGTGAATGAAACCGAGGCCCAGGCGCTTTCCGTGAAATACTACCACTGTCTCTCCCCGAAAAACATACCTGACTACGATCTCTACACAGATATCGTGACGACGAGGCTTCCGATTCTCTCCGCCGGGGAGGATCTCCTAAAACTGCTGCCAGAGTTTTCGCCCTCCCTCAAGGTATTCGCCGCGGAGGGGAACCCCGACGCATCCGAAACAGACGAAGCTGCCGCAGATACCCCGGAAGCATCCGAACCGGATGAGGCCGCCGTCGCGGAGTTTGCAAATCGGGCCGCCATGCGCTACGACCGGCATTTCAACAACAAAGAAACACTCTTTTTGCCTGAGCGGGAAGAGCAGCTCTTCTCCCTGATCGACTACTGCAAAAAACACGAGCTTACGCCCGTGCTTATCACCACGCCATTTTCTTCCTACTATAACGACCCGGTGTCAGAAGATTTCTTAGACCGCTTTTACGGCACAATCAACCGCATCGCATCTGACACAGGTGTCAATTATTACGACTACTCCCACGACGCGCGATTCAGTGAAAATCTGACTTACTTTTCCGACTCCGACCATCTGAACGCGGAAGGGGCTGCATATTTTATGGAAATCATCGCGGAGGAGGTGCCGGAGCTGCGGGAGGTCATCCATAGGTGACATCACAGTTACTTTTCACACCCGGTCGTCACCACTTCACCCCGAGCACCGCTTCCATTTCCACATGCCTGTCCTCGCGCAGATAGAAATCCTCCGCCGCCTCCTTCGCGATCTCGGGCGTGATCTCCCCCGGCAAGGTGCGTCCCGGGTGAAAAAGAATTTCCAGCGTTCTCCCGTCTTTTTCGGCCTTTCGCCTCATTTTCCCGTACAGTCTTTCTATTCTCGGCCGATCCATCCGCCCGCTCATCACAAGCCCCCAGAGATACATCGGTTTCAGCCCGCTCTCTTTGCAGAAGCGGTCCACTTTATGGGAATAGAGGGCAAGAAGTCTGTTTTTCACGAAATTGATGGGGCGGTAGGTTTTATAAAGTGACACATCTGTCAGGAAAATACCCAACGCTTCTTTGGAATTGCGGATATACTCCAGCGCATACCCCTCTTCGCGCACCACTTCCAGAACCGCCTCCCACACCACGGGAATCATATGGGCATGCTGGTGGCTGTCAATCCGAAGCCCTTTCTGCCCACAGGGCACCCCGCTTTCGGCTGCGATTTCCATACATTTTATGACAGCCCCCTGTGCTTTCGCAAGCTGGGCTTTGATTTCACACTTTAACTGCGTCTTGATTTTCTTCCTTTTATGCGGCAGATAGGACGCAGCAAAAAGGCCGCCCCAGCCAAGTCCCATCAGATCGGCGCCGGGCTTTAGCAGATCGGGCGCCTGCGCTCTCCCCGCCAGACTTCTTCCCTCCACAAAGTCCAAGTGCACCGACAAAAGCGGCAGAAAGGGCAGCTTTGGTATCTCCGCATAAAACAGCTCCATACACGCCTCAAAACAGCTCATATTGGGCACAATACTGATGCTGTCAAGCCTGCCTGCCCGCATACATTCCAGCATATCTTTGGAAGTGTTCACGGTCAGCGCATAATCGTCCGCGTGAATATCCGGTTTACTCATGTCGAAATCCCTCCGAAAAGCTCTCTCCCCTCAGCCGCAGCGCCTGAAGCTGATTCCCCTGCGGCGTGGCGGGAAATGCAAAATACCCCGTCAAATCTCCGTCATCCGGCTTCCAGATATGCACATTGTCCACCGGGTATTGGGTAGACTGCCAGGAAAGATAATCCGGCTGCCTGACAAAATCCTTCGCCTCCAGCTCGGAAAGTTTCAAAAGCCTTCCTGCGTATTGCAGCAGAAACACGGCAAGAACGGCCGCCGCCGCTATGCCAAACGATTTTTTCCACACAGAAGCCGCCGCCATACCGCTTCCCGGGGACGGCTTCCCCGTATCCGCGCATCCTTCCTCCCGGCCCGCCGGGTATAGCAGCTCTCCCAGCGTCATCGCCACAAGCGTATAGATATACGGTCCGCCAAAGCGCATGTGCGGAGCGGTCGCCATCCAAAAAAGGAAATTGACAACGGCCGTACCCAGAAGAGCCGCGCCTGCATAGTCCCTTTTGCGAAAATACCGTATCATCAGATACAGCATCACGGGGATGCAGATCACCCCCGCCGCAATCAGAATGCGGTCACCCATTCCCTGCCGCAAAAACCAGTCGGGAATCCACCCGACAAGAGAATCGTCATATTCCGCCGCGCTCCGCAGTCCTCGCGCAAACATCTTGATGTCCAGACTGTCTCCCTCAAGCACCGCCCTATCCATTTTCCAGTCAGGATGAAAGAAATCCAGCCCTGCATAGGGATAGACGAGATAACCGGAAATAATCACATTTCGAATCAGAAACGGCAGCAAAACGCCGACTCCTGCCGCCACATGGGCAAAAATCGCTTTTCCCTTTTTTCCCTTGATAAACAAGTACAGCGGATAAAGCGCCAGAACCGCCACAGATGCGGCAGACAGCTTCACCGTTGCGGCATACACGCCGACAAGGCACAGCCAGCCGTAGATCACGCCGTCTTCCCGGCCGCTCTCACGGCATTCGCTCCACTTTATCAAAGCATATAGAACAAGGAGCATGGCCCAGATATCCGTCCCGGAGGATGAAATGTCATACCGCTTCTGCACCACATAAATCACCATCACGCATTTTAACAAATCCGAAGTCCGCAGGCTTCTCTCCCCCCAGAGACGGATTGTGGCGCACACATAAATAAGCGCCGCCAGGCAGAAGAAACCGTTCAAGCTGTGCAGAGACTGCCCCACCAGCCACCCAAGACTGAAAAGCGCCTGCAGGGACATAAACGCGCTGTTGTATGCAAAGCGCATATGAAGGTTGCCGAGCCCCGGCACCACACCGTAATCCTCAATCCACCGAATCGCCTGCGCATGATAAAGCCCCGTGTCGTACTGGCCCGGTTCCCGTGTCGTCCAAATCAGCGTGAGAACAAAACAGAACAGCATTGCCGCAATCCGCCATGCGGCCGGCCGCCGCCAGGTACAGCCCGGAAACAGAGAAGCGCGCTTTCTCTGCCGGAAACATGAATATATCCGGCCGAAAAATAAAAGAATGCCCGCCGCTCCCAGAATCGTACAGGCAATTCCCGCCACCTTATAAAAAAGACTGAAAAGCTGGGCATACATATTCAGAACAATCAGACCTGTCATAATATAGACATCGGGACGCCCCATATCCTTCAGACGGCTTCGATAAATACCGTCCGTAACCGCCTTCCCGAAAAGCAGCGCCGCTCCTGCGATGATCACCCAAGAAAAAAGCACCGTCAACATATTTGCACCCCCCTTTCATCCTTGACGCTGATATCCATGTAATACGGGGTGCAAATATAGGATGCACACATGCAGACAAGCTGCATGGCGCGTGTACGCTCAGCGCAGCAAGCGTGCAGAGCTGTTGCCATAGTCCCTCTTTTCATGCCCGCCGTTCCTCCCCGTCATCTTCACGCCAAACAAGCGTATCGATAATATATCTGGGTCGGTGCTTGGTTTCCATATAAATTTTACCCACATATTCCCCGATAATGCCCAGCGACAAAAGCGTGATACCGCCGATAATCAGGGACACAATCAGGGTCGTGGTATAGCCGGGCACATTGTTCCCTCTGGCCCAGTCCACCAGACCGATCACGCACATCACCACGCTGAACAGAAACATGAGAAAGCCGAGGCCGCCGATCAGTCTGAGCGGCCGCACGCTCATGGAAGTAATACCGTCGAGCGCCAGCGTCATCATCTTGCTCAGCGTATATTTGGAATGGCCCGCCTCTCTGGCCTTTACATCAAAATACACCACATCGGAGGGAAATCCCATGGTGGGAATCAGGCCCCGCAAAAAAAGATTGGTTTCGCCATACTCCGAAAGCGCATCCAGCGCCTTCTTTGACATCAAACGGTAGTCCGCGTGGTTTGTCATCACCGTACTGCCAAGCATATGCATCAGCTTGTAGTAAACGGTTGCCGTCGCTTTCTTGAAAAAGCCGTCGGAGTGCCTGTCGTTGCGCACGCCGTACACTACCTCGCAGCCCTCCATATAACATTGCAAAAATGCATCCAGCGCCTCAATATCCTGCTGTAAATCCGCGTCGATGGTGACCACCACATCCGCGTACTTTCTCGCCGTCATCATCCCGGCCAGGATCGCGCTCTGATGCCCGTAATTTCCCGCCAGGCTCACCACGGAAAACCGCCTGTCCTTCCCGGCGATCCCGTGAAGAAGCTGGAGAGTTTTGTCCTTGCTTCCGTCGTTTACAAACATGACCTTGGAGCCTTTTGCTATCTTATCTTCCCGCTCCAGACGGGTCAGCTTTTCCCCCATAACGGCGGCGGTTTTTTCCACCACTTCCTCCTCGTTATAGCAGGGCACCACCAGATATAAAATCGGAATTTCTCTCATCTTTTCCTTCCTCAATGCAATGCCTCGTTCAGCACACGCCCATTCGCAAAATCGCGCTTTCAGCGCTCTCCGCCGCTTCGCATGCTACAGATTGAGCATAGCTCAATCGGCTCATTAAGCGGGCGTTCCCTCAGACCGTTAACCGTCTGTCAAATTCGTGCAAGCCCGATTTGCCCGACAGATACGGTCTGGCTGAACTGTTTAGTTATAATACTCCCGATACCAGTCCACAAACTTCTGCAGACCTTCCTCGATGGAAGTCTCCGGCTTAAAATCATAATCCCGCATCAGATCGGTGACATCCGCATACGTCTGGTACACGTCGCCGGGCTGCATGGGCAGATACTCCTTCTTCGCCTCCACGCCAAGACACCGCTCCAGCGTCTCGATAAAATCCATCAGCTTTACAGGCTTATTATTGCCGATATTGTAGAGCTTATAGAAGGCGCCCTTGGCATTCTTTTCGGGCGGATTGCAGAGAATGTTTTCCACACCCCGCACAATATCGTCGATGTAAGTGAAATCCCGCATCATGTCGCCCCGGTTATAAACCTGGATCGGTTCGCCCGCGAGAATCTTTTTCGTAAATTTATAATACGCCATATCCGGCCTGCCAAACGGCCCGTAAACCGTGAAAAACCGCAGTCCCGTAACGGGAATCGAAAAAAGCTTGCTGTAAGCGTGGGCCATCAGCTCATTGGATTTCTTTGTCGCCGCGTAAAGACTTACCGGCTCGTCCACCTTATCCTCCGTGGAAAAGGGCACCTTCTCATTGCCGCCGTAGACGGAACTGGACGACGCGTACACCAGATGCTCCACGGGAAAATAACGACAGCCCTCCAAAATATGGAAGAACCCCATCATATTGGACTCCATGTAAGCCGCCGGATTGTCAATGCTGTAACGGACACCCGCCTGCGCGCCCAGATTCACCACGATATCCGGGCAGTATTCCTGGAACAGCTGAAACACATCCGCATTGTCCGCCAGATCGCCTTTGACAAAAGTATATTTGTCGTAGTAATACAGCTTTGCCAGCCTGTCCTCCTTCAATCGCACGTCGTAATAATCGTTCATATTGTCAAAACCGATCACCCGCGCGCCCTTCTCCAAAAGGCTTTTGGATAAATGAAATCCGATAAAGCCCGCGCCGCCGGTAATCAGATATGTCTTTGAGGGATCTAACTCTTTCACCGCCGCTCCTTTCCGCCGCTTACCGCCCTATGCTGTAGTACTCAACGCCCGCTTCTTTCATACGCTTCACGTCAAAGACATTGCGTCCGTCATACACGAGCGGTATCTGCATCCGCTCCTTAAAGGTTTCCGGCGACAGAGAGCGGATCTGTTCCCACTCCGTAAACACAAAACAGATGTTGGCATCCTTTAGCGCCTCCTCAGGCGTCTCCACATAGGCAATGGAGCCCCTGTCAACCTTTCCTTCCGGATAGGCTTTGCGGAAATTGTCCGCCGCCACCGGGTCATAAGCCACAATCTGCGCGCCGTTTTCCAGAAGCAGTTTCACGTTGTCAAGCGAGGGCGCCTCTCTGAGATCGTCCGTTCCCGGCTTGAAGGCAAGCCCCAGCACAGCCACCTTCAATCCTTCAAAAGTAATCATCCGCTTGCACGCTTTCTGGTAAAGCCTTGTCTTCTGGAGGGCGTTCACATCCACCGCCGCCTCCACGGTTTTCAACTCATATCCGTACTGTCCCGCCAGATATTTGAGCGCCTTCGTATCCTTCGGGAAGCAGCTTCCGCCGTAGCCGATGCCGGCCTTCAGGAAATTCGCGCCGATTCGGGCATCATAGCTCATGCCCTCCGCCACCGCGTCGATATCCGCCCCCACCAACTCGCAGAGGTTCGCGATATCATTCATATAGGAAATTTTCAATGCAAGGAAATCATTGCAGGCGTACTTAATCATCTCTGCGGACCGCCTGTTTACGGACACGATCGGCAGACCGAAGGGCTCGTAGATTTTCTTTAACAGCGCTTCCGCCTCCTTACTCTCCGTACCGATGATAATGCGCGCCGCGTGAAGGGTGTCGTGCACCGCGGACCCCTGCGCCAGAAACTCCGGGTTGGAGGCCACCTCCACCTTCACATCCCGGGTCAGGAAATCGTGGATAAACTGCTCCACTTTATCATTCGTACCGACGGGCACCGTGGATTTCACCACCACCAGACAATCCCGCTCCACGGATTCCGCGATCTGTCTCGAAACCATAGCGATATAATTCAGGTTGGCGGAGCCGTCCGGCTGCTCCGGTGTGCCCACCCCGATAAAAATAGCGTCCTTATCCCGATAAGCCTCCGCGTAGTCCGTAGTGTAATGGAGCCTGCCCGCGTCGTTGTTCTTCCGCATCAGCTCCTCCAGCCCCTCCTCAAAGATGGGACTGTTTCCGGCTTCCATCATTCTTACTTTCTTCTCATCCACGTCCACGCAGGTGACATCGTGCCCCTTCTCCGCAAAGCACACGCCCGCCACCAGACCTACATATCCCGTTCCCGCTACCGCAATTTTCATAATCCGTTACCGTATCCCTTTCCAAGCAGCAATCTTTCCATAGTTTTCTGTTTCCCTATGGTATAATCATGTTAAGTATAGCACACCAAACGTACAAATGTCTATTCGGTTTCAGGACCACATCCCCTGTATCATCTCAAGCATCATCGACGCGTTCATCCACGCCGCAAAGAGATAGAAATAGCGGCTGACCTGATACTCCGCTTCGTTCCCCGTCTCCTCTTTATGCCCGCTCCGAAACAGCTTTGCCCGGTAAATATATTTTAAAACACTGCTCAATACAAAACCGAGCGGAAAAAGAAGCGGCACAAAATATCTGCCCTGTATCCCCTCAACCAACGGCGACTCTAGCGCGTTATACTGTACATAAATCGCCGTAAAAGTAAGGGCCATTACAGCCAGACCGATCAACGCATACAGCACGTTGACCTTTACATCCCGATGCAGAGAAGATTCCGGATGAAACATCAGCATGATCACCGTGCAGACGATACAGGTAAGCGGGAAAAAAGGATTGACCCCAACGTTCTGCGCCCAGCCTGCAATGCCTCCGAACATACCCTTCAAATACAGATCAAACCACATGTGAAGCGTATTTCTGAGCACATTCAGGTATGCCAGCGGCTGCGTGAGGATAAAATGAATCTGTTCGCCCGAATTTCCGTTCATCTTAGCCGCGTAACGATTTACAAAACAAAACGTAGCGGCTGACCACGCAAAATATGCCGACAACGCCACGGCAAAAGAAGAGAGGATAAAAACTCCTTTTTTTCGTCCGCCGCCAAAGTTCTCTTTAGGAATCAGGATAAGCAACAGGGCAAACGGAACATAAACGACCTTGCACAGAGAAAATACCAGCGGCAGCATCCACAGCAATGCCGCCTCCACCTTTGTCAATCTGCGTTTTCTTTCACACAAAGTCAAAAGATACGCCTGCCCCAGAAGCAAAATGGAAATCATAAACCCGTCCAGAGAAGTGGAGCCTGCCTCGATGAGAGTGATGGGCAGCAAGGCGGTCACGGCAACCATTCCCCTGTTGATCGAACACATCCGATAGGCACAGCTTACCGTCACAATAAACGCGGCAAGCGAAAAGACCCTGGCAAACAGCACGAGAATAAGCGTCCTGTCGGTGAATAGTTTCCCTATCAGAATTCCCAATGCATGCGGGAAATAAGCAATCGGTGTATACAACGCGGTATTATCATGTATGTAATAGCGTCTCGCCTCATCATCCAACTGTATATTTCGATGCAGATAAACATGAGAATAGTCCGCATGAAAGTCCAGATCCGCCGTCAGATGCTCCGGCAGCCATGCTTTCTCATCCTCTTGATCGTGCGTACAAAAAATCCCTTCCGTCACTTCATAAGCCCTGATAAAATGATTGAACGCATCCGGAACATTGGAAAACGGCACAACAATAATATAACAAATCCCCGTTATCGCCAAAAATGCAGCAAATCTGATCGTCCCGTTTTTGACTGCATTCACCGCAAAAATACCCGCCAGACCAAACGACAGGATCACGGCCAAAGCTAAGAACCGGCTCCATCCGGCGCTGACAGAACCGTAGATCAATCTGATGCACGGCTGCATATCCCCGTCAAAGGCCAGCGCTATGTGGGACGCGTCGGCCGCCTGATCGGACGCAAGCGCCACTGTCACCTCATCCCCGGTCAGAGTATATTTTTGATCCGTCATGAGCTGCACATATTGATCATCCGGTATTTCATCCGATTTGACCTGCCACCCGGCAATTTCCCCCTGTTCTGTCAATAGGGTAACTGTCACCGTCTCGACATCCTTTAACCGGGAATCCGTATCGACAAGTCGAAGCTGGATTCCCGTAATTTTATGATCCTGTGCCGGCATTTGATAACGATTTGTCTCTTTGGCGCCGATTGCCGTGAGGAGCACGGTGTCATCCATATCTTTACAGTCGTCCTGAATAAACAGGGCCCCCAGATGAAGATTGTAGATTTGAAAACCCAGAAACAGGATGACAACGCAGACACATACGGCATAAAACCAATGATTTTGGATGGTTCTTTGAACAATTCTTTTTATTTTTTCTTTTGTCATTTGTATTTATTCCTTCCAGCTTTACCAGATCATATTCCTTCACGCCTCGCCGCCAAAAAATCTTCTCACCCTGCGCACCGCCCTCTGCGCCAAAGTCGGGCCATGGTATCGGCGCGCTTTTTCCTCGTCAAACAAATCCTTCAAGTCCGGCTGTCCATTCACATAGTCCCACCAGAGGCTCCCCAGATTCGTGTTATAGCGTTTCCAGGGCTTGTCCCCCGCGTAATGAATGATCGCCGGCGACTCCAGCGCCTCCCGCACCTCCTTTCGCGTGTAAATCCCTTCTGTGACAAACTGCCCGAAATCCTTGTCTTCGAGATAGGCAAGCCTGTTATATTTCGGCGCCACATAGGCGATGGCACCCTGACAGGTGATATTCAAAATGTCCTGATCCTGATAGTAAAACCGCTCCTTCGTCAACTCATGCCAGCGCGCGTCCAGCCCTCTTTTTCTCACCTCGGCAAGATGAAGAAGCGTAACGCCTGCGTTGATATAGCCGCCTTTCATTTCAGACAGTTGATGCCAGTATGACCTGCCGCTGTTCCACTCCCATTTTTCGGTCAGGTTCACCGCACCCTTTACGGCGGCCAGCGTCCTGTTCTCCATAGGCGTTTCCCAGAGCGGTGCCAGGCTTTCCCTCACCAGCACATCCGCGTCCATATAGAGAATCCTGTCTGTCTCCGGCAAGAGCCCCGGCAGCGCCAGCCGCAGATAAGTGCCCGCAGAAATATCCCGCACCTGGTACGCGTTCTCATAAGGATTTTCCTTACAGTGCATCACGAGTGCGGAATCCGGATCCCTCTTCTTTATAATCTGTTTTAACGGCGCCCCCACAACCTCCGCCGCGGGCGTGCAGACGCAGTGAATCTCAAAATGATCATCCGGACCGCGGCTGTCAAGAAGAGAAGCTGCCGCCGCCTGCACCTGCGCCACTAAATTTTCATCAAAGCAATAAACGACTCTCAGTTTTTCCATATTCTTAAATTATTCCTTTATGCGGTCAATCTCTGTAAGATTTACGCCGGAAGCCGTCAGTATCACTTTTAAATCAATATATCGTTCCTTCATTGCTTTGTATACTTCAGAATTCTTTTCCGCCAGCATCATGTAACGCTGAATCCTTGAAAACTCTTCTACCGATAATTTCAACATTTCACCTTCTGTCATATACGCACCTTCTTTCTTTCATCTGAATGACTTATATTACGACATAAGTATATCACACCCAAAATGCAAAGTCTATCCGATTGAAAGCGCTGTCTGTGTCTGTTACAATTCACACGTATGCCAGATTTCGCATCAATTTACGATTATTCCGTGTGAATTGCAACAATGATGCACACAAAATGCCAAAATACAGGCATTTTGGCGCTGGCTCCGACACCATGCAGCAAGTGCATGGTGCGGGTGTGAAAAGTGACCTGTGTCTTACACAGGCAAGCGCTTCCACATAAGCCAGATGAAAAAGGCGGGAATTTTGCACAGATACCACAGCGCCTTTTCTCCTGTCTTGCCCCGCAGTTCCTTCGCGGACAGCCCCGCGAGCCTGCCATAAATCTGATACAGCAGCATCATCTTCACTTTCACCTTGATGCAGATTGCAGGATCGTCCAGATATATCCGTGACCGCAGCGCCATCCCCCTCGGGGAATGCACCTTCATCCGCCGCCCCGTGTTGGTCAGTCCTCCTTCCAGATAATCGCAGTAATATATATTTTTGTTGATATGCACCATCTGATACGGTCCGGACATCTGCATCCACACCGCGTCCTCCGGCATAAATTTTTCACCCGCGAATACAGGAAACGGATATTTCTTTAAAATTTCCGTGTAAAACACTTCCGCCTTATCCCCGCCGATCCCTCCGTTAATGCGTACCTGCGCATAGGAACCGATCAGTTCATCCGAAGGAAAATAGGCAGTATTCACCCGCCCGTCGCCGTGGCATCGCAAAAAGCTGTAGCCGCACAGCCCCGGCGTTCCCCTGTATTTTTCGTGATAGGCGAGAATCGTTTCCACTGCATCTGAGGGCAGATAATCGTCGCTGTCCACGATGAAAGTAAGTTCCGACCGGATTTCCGAAATTCCCCTGTTTAACGCCGTGTGCTTTCCCCCGTTTTTTTGTTTGATATAGCGTATCTCCACTTCCTTCTGACCATACGAGGCAATCCGTTTCTCCGTATCGTCCTCGCTGCCGTCGTCCACCACCAGCCAGCTGAAATCTCTGTTCGTCTGCGCTTTCAGGCTCTCAAAAAGTTTTGTCAGATACGCCGCTCTGTTATATGTGGGTGTCAAAATTGTTATAGTGCTCATAAAATACCCGCTGCCTCCAAAAAACGCTCCGCAATGCTGCCCTGAGAATATTGTTCCCTCACCTTTGCCCCGTTGACGGAAAGCCGCCCGGCAAGCTCGTCATCCCCGGCCACCCGGAGCATAGCCTCTGCAAGCGCCTCTCGATCCCCCACCGGCGTTAACAGACCGCTCTCGTTGTGCTTCATATAAGCTCTTGCCCCGCCGATCGGACAATCGGTGGAAATCGTGGGAATCCCCATGGCAAGCGCCTCCAGCATAGAATTGGAAATCCCCTCAAAATCAGAGGAAAGCACAAACATGCGGCTGTCGGCAATCTCCTCCTTCACGCGCGCGGAAAAACCGTGCCACACAACACTGTCCCCGAGTCCCAGCTCCTGCGCGTACGCTTTCAGCCTTTCTTCCAACTCGCCCTCGCCGTATATATGAAGCGTATAGTCCGTCCGTTCCTTACAGAAATCCGAAAACGCCTCCAAAAGCAGCGCCTGATTTTTCTGGCTGTGCAGCCGCCCTACCGTCACAATCCTTTTCGCCCGTTCTCCCTCATAACGCTGTGGAATCGCCGTGTCGATGGGATTGGGTATAATCACAGCCTTCTGGGCAATGTCTTTTGGAAAGTAAGCGATACCGTCCGCCGTCTGAAAGGTAATCACGTCCGCCCGCCGATAAGCCCAGTTGCGGATTTTTTTCTCCTTGCAGCTCTCCGGACTGTTTCTCTCCGCAACCAGAAAGGGCCGCTTCATCCCAAGCGTCGCAACGGCCGAAAATACGGCTCCATTCACACAAAAAGCAAAAATGTGACAATCCGGATTCTTCTTAAAATATCTGCGCATATCTCTGATTCTTCTGATCTGAACCAGCGGATTGCCGCCCGATTGTTCGGAAATAGAGAAATCTTCCACCCGGCTGTCCAGTTCATAGGCATGCTGATATCCGGCAAACTGCATAATCGCGACCTGAAATCCCCGTTTGATATATTCTGTACTCAGGAGGGATATCACCCTTTCCGTCCCTCCGCCTGTCATATTGGGAATAATAAATACAATTTTATCCATCTCACATTCCCTCTTCTATAGCCTCTGTCATTTCCGGTATGCTATAATATAAAAGATACTTACATCAACCGGTCTCTAAAAGGAGTTGCATCATGCCCTTTTTAAGCATCATTGTCCCTGTATATAATGTAGAAACCTACCTGCCCGCATGTCTGGACAGCATTCTCGCCCAGACATTCACGGACTTTGAAATCCTTCTCGTGGACGACGGCTCCACGGACGGCTCGCCCGCCCTCTGCAACGCATACGCCGCAAAGGATGCGCGTATCCGCTGCTTCCACAAGAAAAACGGCGGCCACATGTCAGCCAGACAGGAAGGGTTCCAGCAGGCTTCGGGAGCCTATGCCGCTTTCGTGGACAGCGACGACTGGATTGATCCCGCCATGTATGAGCGCATGTGTACAGCCGCCGCAAAATATGACGCCGATGTCATTTGTTGCAATTACACCGCTGTCACCCCCGAAAAGCACATCGAGCGGCGGGATGTCTGTGCCCCCGGCTTCTATGACCGTGAGGAGCTTGAAACGAAGATTTTTCCCGTTATGCTTTTTTCCGGACATTTCTTCCACTATGGCGTCTCTCCCAGCCTCTGCAATAAAATCTTCCGCCGCAGCCTGTTTGAGAAGCACCTTTTTCAAGTGCCTCTCCCGCTTAAACTCGGGGAAGACGGTCTGGCCGTTTACGGCTGCCTTCTGGAAGCCTCCTCGGCCTGTTTTCTTTCGGAATCCTTCTATTATTATAGAAGCAGCGGCGGTTCCCTCACCCACACGATGGATCAGGGCCGGCTTGCGGAAAACCGTCTGCTGTTCGATACCTATAACAAGCTGATCGACCTTTCCATACACCCGTGCATGGAAAAACAGCTTCTCTATTATTATGTCTATCAGTGTCTCCTGACCTTCCCGCCCGTATTCCGCGCCATGCAGGGCACTGAGACCGGTTTGAAAAAAGCTTTCCGCGAAGAGTGCGGCTATCCGCCCATTCGGCGGGCTTTTCGCGGTGTCAGGCTCAAAGAGATCTCCGGCCTCCACAATAAGATCTATACTTTCTGCATCCGCCATAGGCTGTACGGCCTGTTCCGCTTTTTCCTTTCACACTGAGGCTGTGCGGCCGCATCCCGAGACGGCGCACGCTCCTCTGTTCAGAAACCCGCTCAATACGGTTTCTCCCAAGTCCCCGTCCGGTAGAACTGCGCGCTCGCGTCGATTCCATTTCTGTCATCATCCAGCGCAAGCGTTCGTTTGAAGAGATTCGTCCGCGTAAAGGCGAGGACGAGCAGGCAGAACACGAGAACCGCAGCCGCTGTCAGCGCCCTGCCGGTTTTTCTCCGAGTCCCCATCCCTCCGTCCACATTTTCCACACCTTCACGGCTCTCCACAGCTTCTCCCGCACTTCCCAAATTTCCTGCGGCTGTCCCTCCTAAAGCGCCACTGCGGATTATGCGCAGTCTGCCCCACGCACGTTCCAGAAACGCCGCCCACTCCGCCATCCCGCAGACCGCGTAAGGGATCAGCAGCACGAAATAAGGTATCGTATAGGAGGCGCTGGATTCCCAAAACAGATGAAAAAGATATCCCCCAAGAAAAACCACCGCTCCCATCAACTCATAAAGCGTGCCCTTTCGCCACCGCAGAAAGAGATATAACAGCATCCCAAGCAGGATCAATGTCTGCATACCATTGAGCAGAACCGAAAGCCGCACGCCGCCCCTGCCGTCAATCACGCTTTTCAGCCATCCTGGTATCCGCGTTTGCGATTTTCTTCCCCGGGTACGGTCCAGACAGATAAAAGTAGGATCGTTCCACTGAAAAGCCGTTTTTCGCGCCAGAAAGGGAATCCCCTCATCCACGGGATATTCCAACATCCGCGTCACAATTTTCCGGAGCTCCTCCGCAGACGCCTGTGTGATCAGCTCCGTGTCATAATGGTACTCTTCAAACACATTGCCGATGTACCCGTTGTAGCCTCCCGGCCCCAACGGCGCCTCCTGCATCCCCATCACCACCCAGGAGAGCATAACCTCCCCATCCGGCATGTGGCAATCCGCAATCCGTTCCACGGCGGCATTGGAAACCTGTGTGCACAGCGCCGCACTTATCCCCATACATGCAATGAAAAGCAGAGAAACCGCGCCTTCTCTCCACTTCTTTTCTCCTGAAAAAAACCAGAGGGAAATCGCGTCATAAACGAGAAAACAGGCGATGGCAATCAGATAAATCAGACAGTTCATCTTGATCACCGTAGCAAGTCCCATACAGAGAGAGGCCGCCGCAATATAACGGTAACGTCTCAATGCCAAATATCGCTGCGCAAAGTAAACCGCCCCCAGAGACAACGCCATCCCCGGCAGAATGCCATACAGATATGTCACATAAAAAGATAACGGCACCCAAATCAAAAGCCCCAGATACACCGCCGTCTGCAAGCCTTTTCCTTTCTTTCCGAACCCATCCGCGCTTTCTCCCTCAGATAGCCCGAAAAGACCCGAAAGTTTCACCAGCACACCGTAAATCACCGCCAAAAAAACCACGTTCACCAGCTGCGGGCCCACAAAGTTTCCCTCTCCGAACAGGAAGCTCAAAAGATAGAAATACAGGACAATCCCTGACTGAAACGGATAGCGGAACAGATATTCCCCCTCCTCAAAAGAAGAGAAATCACCCTGCCGCCACTGCATGGCGGTCTCATACACCTTTGCCGGATCGGATCCCGGATACAGCTGTGTCAACGCCACGTAGGAGGCCGCCAGAATCACCGTCAAAAGAGTCATACCCCAAAATATCACATTGCCCCTGGCCGCCGCGGATTCTTTCCGCAACTGCGCACTCGCAGAATCACCTGCCCCACCGTCCGCATCCGTTTGTCCGTTTTTGCGTGTCAAAAAAAACCGCCATAATTTCCGGCCTGCAAGCAGCGCCGCCGTCAGAAGGACAAATACCAGCAAATGGCGCAGCGGACTGTCCGCTATGTTCAGAGTTTTCTCCTGCTCGCTTCCGTCCTCCAGAATCAGCCTGCCCACAAAACTTGTGCTGAATATACTGTGCAGAAACAGAAGAAACACCGCTCCTGCAAGCAGCAGTCGGATTGTACCGTTGACAATCCGGTAAAATATATGGTTTTGCTTCACGTGATCCGTCATATTTCCGCGCCCTTGTCCTCCGCTTTCATCTTTTTTATATTATAGCAAAACTTGCCATTATTTACACGTTAAACTTTGTCCGTCCCGCTACTCATCCCTGTTGTTTTTTGTCAAATTTCTTTTCTTTTTGTAGTTTCTTCATTACAACCTCTCGTTGTGTGTTAGCATTTATAACAACATTTTTGCCAATACTGACAGCAGAAAGGAATTTGATCGGGAAATGAAAGAGCTGCACGCCATTATCCGTGATTTACGGGAAGACCGGGATCTCAAGCAGAAAACAGTCGCAGAATATCTGGGCATCTCACAGCAGACCTACTCTAATTACGAAAACGGCCGCCGCGATATTCCGCTTTGGGCCGTTTTAAAACTTTCAAAGTATTTTAAGGTCAGCACCGATTATCTGCTGGGCGCAGACAACGGCTACCTTGGCAGTCCCAATCTAAACCGCAAGTATTTGGGCGACGTTACCATACACGACGTACTGTTTCGCATTCAGAAACTGGACGCCGGAAAACGCCGCGAGCTGCTGCGGTTTATCCGGTTTCTGGGAGAGGAGGAGTGAAGCTCAATTTTCCTCCCCTTCCGTCGTCACCTTCGTATCCTCCTCCGCGGAATCCTCTCCCGCGGCAGCTTCCGCCTGCGGAAACGAGATCTGCTGTAAGCTGCGGCACCCCTCAAACGCATGGACGCCGACAGCAGGCACTTCGCCGGATGCCGCCTCCCTGATCTGTACTGTCTGCAGCTTCGCGTCTCCCTTAAAAGCACTGTCACCGATGACTGTTACCGACTTCGGCACGGAAATCTGCGTCATGGCTGTACAGTCTTCAAAAGCGCTGTCACCGATGGCAGTTACCGTCGAAGGCAGATGCACACTCTTTAAGCCCGAACAGCCCTTAAAGCTTCCGTCCGCGATTGTCGTTACTCCAACCGGCAGCTTCACATAGGTAATACTCTGGTTGCCTCCGAAAACGTTCGCCGCAACAGACGTGTACTTTTCCCCTTCCTCCGGCTGCTTCAGCTCTACATTGCCTTCAAAAGTTATCACATCCTCTGCTTTCTCCGCGTCCGCATCGGTTCCTTTCCACCTGACGGCCTTCAATATGCCGCCCTCCACTTCATAGGCATACTGTTTAGAAATATTCGCGTCATAGGTCACACGCATACCGGTATAATCCGTAAAGCTGACAATTCTGCTCACAGCGGCTTCGTCCTCTTCCACAGCCGCCGTCTCTGTTCCGACAGGCTTTGCCGTAACCGCCGCTTCTCCTGTTTCCTCCGCCGTCTCATTCTTTTCCGCAGCTCCGATTTCCTGCTGTGTTTCAACCGCCGGTGTTTCGACTCCCGGCTCCGCCGCGAAAACAACCGTTCCGTTTCCGCCGACAGTCAGCCCCAGCGTCACTAACAATGCCGCAGCCTTTTTCTTTTTCATAACCTTCTCACCCTCTCCTCAACTCCCCGTTTCCTTGGAATAGCACGGCGGTCGGAAACCGACCGCCGCATCGCGTTACTTGTTGATCTTTACGTTCATAGTGATCGGCGTACCTGCCGTATTCGTTCCCTGTCCGGTGAACTGGATATACATTTTAATCTTATTCGTGGTGTTACATCCGTATGTCACACCTTTTTTCAGCTTCAAGTGAACTTCCAAAGAGCCGTCATTCCGTTTGACACCCCGAACCTCAAAGGAATCGTTCGCCTTCTCATCTTTCTCACCGAATGCGACGCTCTCGATCGCGCCGATGGCCTTCTCATCACTCTTCTCCACAATGAAAGTCGATTCGTAGTCCTTGCTGGCCATATACAGGTTCGTCGTCGTCTTGTTCGTCTTCACCTTCGGCAGTATCTCTGCTGTTTTCACTTTGATCGGCGTTTGCGTATAAATGCCGTCTCCCGTATTGGAACCAAATTTATAACCATCCATCAACAGCCATGCATACACCTTATATGTCTTACCTTTTTCCAGAGCAGCGCCTTCCTTCGGTGCGATATAGAAGGATTTTTTGTCCTCCGTGATGTGCGCCTCAAACAGCGTACTGATCTTCGTATCATCCGCGTAATCATTCATTGCCGGATAATCGGCAAGCAGTCTGACCTCTTTCAGCGTATCCTTCAGATTGGCTACCGTAGGCGTATAGCGGATGCCGTTCTTCTCCGTATACTTAAAGTCTTCGGGGTTACCGTCCCCTGCACGCCGCCGATCCAAAAGATTTATCTTCCCTTTCGCGCTCAGCCTGACGGATGAAATCGGGCTGCTGTAGACCTTGATCTTAAAGCTGGCCGCCTTGGTCATCTCCATCTCATTTTTCTTGCCGCCCGTCTCGCCGTTCTGATAAACCGGATTCATTTTCAGGGTATAGGTCTTCGTCTCTATCGCTTTTTTCAGAGAAATCCTGATCTTACCGCCTGCGCCGTCCTTATCCTCCACCCACTCGAAATCAAAATATTCGCGCGGATCTTTCGACTCATATCCTCTCGTTGCAAATACGATACTCGCAAATGTCTGATCCGCATCCAGGCTGTAAAACTCCGGATTCGTCGCCTTGTACGTCACCTTCGCAGTCTCCGTCGGCGCTGTCGCTGAAACCATGGCCTGCTGCTGTGCCGGGTCGGAACCTGTACTCTCGTTTCCTGTACCGCCCTCTGTGGCGCCGCCGTTCTCAGTTCCGCCTTCTCCGGTGCCTGTACCGCCCTGATTGCCGCTGCCACCTTCTGTAGTGCCATTGTCGCCGCCTGTGGTGCCGCCTTGGTTTTCGCCGCCCGGATTGTCACCGCCCGGATTTTCGCCATTGCCCGGGTTATCGCCACCGCACTGGGTTTCGCCACCGCCAGGGGTTTCGCGGCGTGTATTATCACCGACCTGGATATCACCGCCTGTATTGCCCTCGTCAGGCTTGTCTGACGGCTCCGTCCCCGGCAGATACTTCTGTGCAGCCGGAAGATTTTTCACGGTCATGGTCATTTCCGAAACTTCCACATACCGCTCCCCGTCTTTTGCCTGCAGATTAAGGGAGTTTGTCCCTTTGAGTGAAACCGTCGGCATCCCTTTGCTGACCTTGACCGTCAACGCAACCTTATTTTCCTTGCCGGCTGTATCATTATATGTATAGACATATTTATAGTTGCCTGCCGCAATGCTCTGCCCCCCGGACAGCAGGGAAACTTTTCCTTCTCCGTCCTCACAGACTACTGACAATTTCTGGAATCCGTCCGCATTCTTTGCCGTAGGCTGCGGTACAAACGACTGTTTACCCGAAATCGCCAGATCACGATGATTAGATACCACCTTAAAGGACTCTACTCTCTCGGGATAATTCGCATTCAGCGTAATCGTTGATTTTTTCAGGCTCAGTTTATGGGGCTTACTGTCAATCTTGATATTGTAAGTATATTTAAATGACTTACCCTCAGCCCACTTACTGTTGCGTACCCGCATAACAAGCTTACCTGTTTTGTTCGCGGAATTAGCGGGTATCTTTACCTCAATATTGACATACTTCTTATTATTTTCATCAGTGATCGGAACCATCTTCGCCGTCGCGAACAGGAACGTCGTCGCGTCCGTATCTATAGTCACGCCATCGGTAAACCCTTCATCCCACTCGATCGGCTTCTTTGTCTTCTTGTCCAAAAGCTGCAGATAAACGGTCTGTTCCGCACTGAATCCGACGCCGAAAGTATCTGTCGTCCTGTCCAGAACATAGGCCGGAGCCGTGGTCTTCGTCGGAATCGTAATCTTATACTTTTTCTTCAGATCCCCGTATCCCTCAAATTTGAGCGCCAGATAGCCTGTCAGCACCGGCTTGCCCGCCTTATTCTTGAGCAGGTTATCCGCCTTCTGGGTAATCGTTCCTGTCTTCGGGTCAATCTGGAAATTCTCCGTGAACTTCTTGTCATCCTCGTAATTTTTGTGATCGCTCTCCGTCAACGGCTCCAGACTGAACTCAGAGACAACGTCGTCTCCCAGCTTCCCGATCACCGGCTTAATCTCCACCCCGTCCTTGGCAAGAAACAGGTTGATCTTCTCCGCCTTCTTGTCGAAGCTCACCGTCGGCGTCGGCTGGGATTCCTTGATTTCGATCGTGAGCGGCGTCTCGCATTCCTTTGATGCCGTACCGACTTTCACATGAACCCTTAGTTTTACATTGTAAGTACCCGGCTCTTTGCCCAGCGCTCTTACTTTATAGGTAGAAACCACACCCTCTTTTTTAACAAATTCAAAAGTAAATCCGCCGACTGGGCTTCCATTTGTCTTATCATAGGCACTGACTATCTCAGTCGTATCCACCGCATAACCGTATGCTTCGATGAAGCCCAGCGTCACCGTGCTGTCCGTCTGCTTCGGATTGACTACAATCTTCGACTCCGTCAGGCGCGGCGCATAATTCTGTACGCTGACAACAAACTTCTTGGTCACCTTTCTGTTATCTTTCCCCTTCGCCGACACGGTGATCGTCGCCTCGCCATCCGCGCCCCTCGGAATGGTAATCTCGTTATCGGAAGACCCGGCGGCCGTAGATGATTTCTTCAATTTAGCCACCTTCGTGTCGCTGCTGACCCAGGTGAACGCCACCTTCATCTTGTCGTCGTCTTCCACACTGAACGCGTCCGCCTCGATTTCAAACTTAAATTCCTTCGAGTTCACGCTCATGGTCTCAAGGGAAACACCGTCAATCAGTCCATTTTCGTCCCTGTCTACCGTCAGTGTCTTATACTTGTTCTCGTCCAGCTGCACTCTGATGTGGTCAATCCCCGTCGATGCCTTTACCACAACGGTCAAATCCTTTATGACCTCGCCGCCGTTCGTCATAACCACCGCCTCCACAATGGAGGTTCCTTCCTTCAACGCCTTTACCTCGCCCTTGGCATCGACAGAAACAATACCTTTTTTCGACCCCTGCGCAATGCGGTAATTAATCTTGGATGTGGGAATTCTGGTCACCTTTCCTTTATAGGTGCTAATCAGATAAAACTTCGCAGACTTTCCCTCCTGCATATAGGCTATATTTCTCTCGAAATCATAGTCCACATCAGAAGAGAGTCGCCCCTCTATGGTATCCTTATTACCCTCAACAATGTTTTCCTTATCAATAAATTCAAACTCTGCCGTAATCGCAGCTCCGCCATTTGGCATATTGAAGTGATATACGCGGCGGTTCTTATCATAATCAATCTCTTCTCCATTACACCTTAAGGATCCCGGCACCAGACGTAGTGTATCCTTATAATTGCCCAGATTGATCATGACAAAGCACTCCGTACCAGCTTTTACACCCACATTGTAGGGTGGCACCCCATCCTTATTGACAACCTTATTAATATCTGTCGCCGAAGCACTGATTTCTTTTGTGACAGTAATTTCAACTTTTCCTGCCGGACACGTCACATCAGCAGTATAGCTATAATAATCCCCTCTTCCAATTTCATCATAGAAAATAAGTCGTTCAACCCCATTTTCTTTTGCATATCTACGTGCCTCCAAATTTTTCTCGGAAGCAATCATGCACATATTTTTGTTATTTGGAAAGGCCATATTCTCCAAAATGGTTCTTTTGCTTGTGATGTAAATCCTCAGAAGCTTTTCACACCCTTTAAAGGCATTTACCTTTATAGTAGACACATCCTCCGTGATATCCACACTCGCCAAGCTGATACAATTTTCGAAAGCAAAAGACTCTATGGTTACACAATACGCCAGCGCGCCAAATTCAAGCTTTATGAGATTGTGGCAATCCGCAAAGGCTCTCTCTGGCACAGCAGTGAATCCGCCCGCTATCTCCACCTTCTGAAGCCCCTCACATCCCTGATACGCAGACGCTCCCAGCGAAGTGATGCCGTCCGCCATATCCACTTCCTTGATGCTGACACAGTTCTTGAACGCGCTTACGCCGATGGTCTTAACGCTGTCCGGCAGATCGTAGTCATCATCCGAACAGAAAAACTCCAGAACCGAGCAGCCCTCAAACGCGCTGTCCCCGATGGTTTCCAGCCTGGAATAGTCCGCACTCGGCATATTGACCATAAACAGTCTGTCGTCCCCTTTAAAAGCGTTCGCCCCGATGGACGTAACGCTGTTCGGTATCGCCAACTGTGTTAAATTCGTACAAGTCTCAAATGCGCCCTCCCCGATGGTAGAAAGCTTGGAGGGAATGGATATGCCTTTCAGACTCGCACAGCCATAAAATCCGTTTTTACCGATACTTGTAACGGTCTTAGGCAGCATAACATACGTTATCGCTGATTTTCCCTGAAAGGCCCCTTCTCCGATCTCCGTAAACTCTTTCTTGCGCAGGTCAACAACACCCTCCACGCTGGAATCCACCGCTGTCAGCACACCATTCTCGTCGATGGTCACCTTCTCCGCATTTTCCGCCGCCGCATTCGCGTCAAAAGTAATCTGCAGACCGGAAGCGTCCGTGAAGGACATCATCCGCACTTCGCCCGTCTTCTCCTCTAACTCTTCGGGCTCTTCTGTCTCAACCACATCATTTTCGGAGACAGAGGGCTCCTGCACATCCGCCGCAGGATCCTGCTCCTCTGTGCCGGGCTCTTCTTCCTGCCCGCCATCCTCGCCATCTTCTGTGGTGGGCTGGTCGCCGTTCTGTTCGCCATCCTCTGCAGGCGGCTGGTCGCCGCCCTGTTCGGTATCGTCTTCCTTCGGTGCGGAAGGATCGGTCTCCCCTGCATTATCGGGATTCTCCGGATTTTCCGTGGTATCTCCCTGCTCTGTCCCGTCTTCCCCGTCGGACGTATCCCCTTCTTCCGGCGTTTTCGTCTCCTCAGATTTATCTTCCGTTCCCGACGTCTCTTCCGTGCTGTCGGAAGCTTCCTCCTTCTCCTCCGAATTATCTTCAATATCCTGTGTTTCTTCCTGAGACATTGAAACAGGCATGTCCGCTCCCTGCTCCGCCGCAAGAACCGTCATGCCGTTTCCGCTCACCACAAGACTAAGCGCCAATAATAATGCCAATACTCTTCTCTTTCTCATTGCTTACCACCTTTTCCCCATGCGTACATCAGTTGTTTCTGCCGTGTTTTTCCACGTTTCCATGTTGTCATCTGCACAGTGAGTTGCATAATATTTTATTATGTCACCCTATGATGGTTTTGATTATAACATCTGTAATTGTATTATGCAAGAGAAAAATACACTACATGTTGTGTTTTTAAGAAATTCTTAAGTTTCCGCCCACCTTACTTTTTCCATAGCCAAACTAATGTTATCTAATTTACTTCATAAGCCAGTCTAATACGTTTTAACTATAATACTTCTGCTTCGCGCTTCTCGGCTTCTCCGGCATCGTCATATGAATCGCCCCCGCATCGATCAAAGGCTGCACATGTTTTTTCATGGCATATGCTGAAGAAGAAAGTCCCAGATAATCGCATATCTCTTTTCTGCTTCTGGGCGTGCGGCAAAATGCAATCAAATCCTCCTCAGCTCTCTGCATTTCTTTCGCCTCCCGTTCCGCATCACCGCTGCCCGCATTATAAAAGCACACACAAAATTCATTTCTGTTATCCGTAAACTCCGGCTCCCGCAATCCGTACTCCCGCAGCTCTCTCCGCATTGTCGGTATGCCGGAATAACGGTTTTCCGTTACCCCAAGCGTCTCCAAAGCCGCCGCCAATACCGGATTCCGCGTATCAGGCTGCACCTTCCCCAGTTGATTTACCCGGAGTCTTCCGTAAATGCCGCCAGGGCTGCGGATTTCCAGACGGTCTTCAAACATCCTGATCTGTATTGGCATTCCTTCTGTATGGATACTGTAATCCCGATGCACCAGCGCGTTGAGGACAGCCTCCCTGACCGCTGTAATCGGATATTCTGTGCGGTCTTCCCGCAGGCCGGTTCGTGCATTGATAATAGTCATCTTTTTCATATTTCTTTTTAAAAATGTCAATGCTCCATCAAGCATCTGCGGTATACTTCCCTCTATTCTCCGATTATCAATAAATCTCGCCCCCTGGTCGTTCACCTCTCCCAATTCTTTGCCCGGAATTACCACTGCCGTAATACAAAGCTGTGGAAAAAAGGCCTGCGGATACGGGCAGAACAAAATACAGGCATTCAGCGTAACCGTCTCCATCCTCGTAATGCTCATCAGCTCCCGAATTTCCGGATCGCCTAAATTGGCAAGATTGGGCTTGCCCTCTTTCAATAATGCAATATATTCTTTCACTTTTTCAGAATCCAGCATGGCGGGCGTAGCACGCGGCACTTCGCGGACGTCGTCCTGATATTTCCTGCGGAACGCCTCATAGCTGTACACCTCGTACTCTGTCATCGGCTCATCGCTGTCGCCCACGCGGACATAGGAGCCTCTCACACGTCCCTGTCCCTTGTAGTAGCAGGGCCTCTCCGCAATATCCATGCCTGGAATTTCCGCCGCCACAAAATTTTTTCCGTCCTTTTCCACCACCGTAAGCAGCGGTCTGACAATCGGCTCCATCTGCAGACACTGTTCATTAATTCTTTTCTGCAGGTCCTGCGCATCATACACGCCCTGCTCCAGATATCCTGCATCCTCGTCAACGCCAAATACGATCACGCCGCCGTCATCTTGATTGGAGAAAGCTGATAATGTATCATACAACCGCTTGGGGCATCCCTTCGCCGCCGTTTTAATTTCCAGCGTTGCGGATTCGCATTTCTTTTTATGAATTTCATTTAATTTTTCACTAAATTCTTCAGGGGTCATTTGACTTTTTCACCTCCATATTTTAGATATTAGCATTTTAGTGAAATCTATTCAATAAATTTCACTAAAATTTTTACTTTATCACTCCCTTTTTTGAATTTTTTCATCCGATTTAAGTTATTTTGTGAAAACCTTCACTTATTTTGTTAACTATTTGAGTTTCTCAAATTCATTTACAATTATGAAAAACTGAGCCACAGATTTTACTCCGTGGCCCAGTCTGCCTTTTACTGCCCGATCCACCACAGCAGCTTCTTCGCTCCTACGGTGTAAGTGATGGTCTTTTCCCCGCCATAGTTTCCGATTCCGCGCAGGGTTACTTTCGCTTTGCCTTTCTTTGTATGATTTATATAACTTTCTTCTTTGATGATATAATCACGTCCGAGTACGAGCGGTTCCGCCGCGCCGTTTACCGTCACGGTCAGATCATCCGCAGTTAAGGTTACGGGCCTGCCGTCCTGATAGTCCTTCGCCGCCACCTTCACCTTTGCCTTGGTAAAATCCGCCGAAACGATACGGTAAACCCCGAAAATTTCAGGCGCCGCCGCCCCTGTCCCCGCATAGGCGCCGATTCCCTGTGCCGTCACGCGGATCGACGTACCGGCCTGGGGAATGTCCTCCTCGCCCACAGGATCTCCCTTCTTCCGCTCGGCCTCAACCAGCGCTTTGTCTTCCGTCACAAGTATTTTCGTATCATTCTCGTAGGTATACCGCAGATTCTTGTCATAATCCTTACCCGCCGCCAGCGCAGAGCCGCTCACATCCCTGAGCGTCGCCTTTGTCTTGTAAGCGCCCTTCTTCTCGCGATAGACCACGTCTTTCAGAGTCATGGTGATCTTCGATTTCTCATTCTCTTTCTCTCCGATCCGGCCGTCAAACCGTCCGTCTGTAATAGTAAAGGTTCCTGTCAGTTTCCCTTTAAAGCTCCCCTTTCCGGTAATAGTCCATACAGGCAGCCTGTTCTCCTCCATGTCCGCCGCGGTTAGCGCATTGTTGTTCTTGTAGCTCATCCGATAATCTTTATTCAATTCCAGCGGCGTTCCCCGGAACGACAGCAGAATCACAGGCTTGCTCCCGCCCTTCACATATGGCGTTGTGATGCCGTTTACGTCTGTCAGCGTTTTCACGTTTTCCGGGTCGTCCTGCGTGTAATAGGAAAGAGTGAAATCACTTCCCGCCCTGTCTATGCTCAATTCGCCGGGCAGAATTTTGTAAGTTTTCTTGAGCTGGCCGCTGTATTCGTTGATGCCCTTAAATACCATGCTCGCCGTCCCGGCCTTGACCGCGCCCCTTTTCGCCGCGCCCGCATAGGACACCACATAGTCGCCGCTCACGCCGTCTTTGCTCTCTGTGAGGACACGATCACCCAGCGTCAGTGTGTACGCACCGGGCGTCTGCAGCATTTTCTGATATGCCGCCTCATATGCCGCTTCGTCTGCGTTCCACTCCTTATCAATCGCCACATACTCTTTGTTTTCAAGCCCCTCCACCTTCGCTCTCGCAAGGGAAGTCCCGACAATCTGATAAGTCACGCTCCTGCTTCCCGCGTACCCGCTGCCCTCCACTGCCGTCAGCGTAACCGTCGCCTTGCCGATGCTCTGATCGCCGCTGTAAGAAAGTGTATAATGCTCGCCCTCCACAAGCGGCTGCTTTTTATAAGTCACCGTCAGAGACGCCGGTCTGATGCCGCCCTCCTTTGTCATCTGTTCGTTGGTATAAGTCTGTTTCGGTATTTTCGCCACGCTGACCTTGCTCAGAAGCACGTCCGCCGTGATCGTCTCATAGACCGTAATGGTACCCGTGTAGCCGCCTTTTCCTGTGATCACGATGGGATAAACGCCCGTCTTGCAGTAGGCCCCCGTCCCTGTCTGGGGGTAGCTTCTCGTATAATCCCTGTTTACCGCAAGTTTCTTCCCGCCGCGGTACACGACAGGCGCGCTCTTGATGGTCTTGCCGGTGTAAGCCGCCGTGATGTCCGCCGCCGTAATATCGTGATCGGTCAGAGCCTTTGGCACAATGTCAAAATAGACATACTCGGTTCCCGCGTAATTTCCCTTGCCCTTCACGGTAATCGTCGGGCGCGCCTTGCCTTCGGTGTTTACGTTCTTATTGTTCTTGTACGACAGCGTATAATCCCTGCCCTCCACAAGCTCAAGAACCTCCTGCCCCCCGGTCAGACTGCCGTCCGTACCGATCAGGCTGCCGTCGGGCGCAGCCGTGCCGTCAAACACCCGCACCTTCGGCTTGATCGCGCTGCCCGTGTAGGTCTGGTCACCCACCGGGACGACATAAAAGCCCTTTTCCGCCCCGATCTCCTGATAATGGGGATAAACGTGCGTCTCCTCCGCATAGACAGGCCGGCTCTCCGTGAAGACGCTTCCCTGTCCGTCAGGCTTTGTGTACCAGCCGCGGAAAATCTTCCCCGCCAACTGCTGTTCTTCCGGCATCGCTCCGTTTTCCGCATCCGCCACACACTCCCCGTATCCCAGGGACAACTCTTTTCCTTTCCAGACAGTGCCGTTTTCCATGTGGAAGATCACCTTACAAACGCTCACCGACACCTCTACGGCGTCCGTATATCCGGCGACTGACGCCGTGATCCTGGCTGTACCTTCACCCACGGCCGTCACTCTGCCCTTATACACCGTCGCCGCCTTCGGATCGGATGTATTCCAGAGAATTGTCTTGTCCGACGTGGTGTCCTTCGGCCAGTACTCCGCGTTCAGGCTGATGCTCTGCCCTTTATACAGATTCGTCTTTCCGGCTCCTTCCTCCGCGCCGGGATCCGATAATTCCAGCTTATAAATGGGCGCAATTACCTTGACGGTGCAGATCGCAGTCTTGTTTCCCGCCTTCGATGCCTTCGCCGTAATCTTCACTTCGCCCGTGCCGACAGCGGTGACCACCGCTCTGGAAGAATCGGCGGGGTCGGCCTTGACTGTGGCGATCTTCTTATTCGCGGATGTCCACACAATCGTTTTGTCCGCCGTCGTGTCCTCAGGATCAAATCGCACCTGCAGGGTCGTCTCGGCAATATTCTCCGCCTTTTCCTGCGCGCTTAAGTTTGTCGCATCCTCCACGACCGTGTCGGGCCTGCGCAGGGTGACTGTCTCCTTATCCAGCGTAATGCGCTGCAGCGGCGCTTTCACAGTGACTTTACAGGATACCTCCACCTCCTTATAGGAAGCCGTGATAACCGCCTCTCCCTTATCTATTGCCGTAATCAATCCGTTCTGCACCGCAGCCACTTTAGGATCGCTGCTCCTCCATTCCGCCTCCGCCGGATCAGCCTCCACGCCGTCCACATAGAATTTCAGCTGCCGCGTCGCGGGCGCTTCCCCGTCAGCCGCCCGGTTCATCGTAAGGCTCGTTTGATCCAGCTTTAATGCGGGATAGTAAGTGTCGTCCGGCATATTGTTGTACACCGGAATCTTGAATACAAAGGCACTGTTCAGGGAACCGGCATTGGCGTACATCTTCTTCGTAGTAGTGGCTTCGCTCCGGGGCGCCTGAATATTCTGCATATACTGGTGCCCGTAAAGTTCGTTCGGACTATTTTTATTTACATTAAATTTTTCCAGATAAAGAGTGTCCTGCCCTTTTAAAATATAGTTATTTCCGATGGTTGCCGCACCGCCCTCCAGCGATTTATAGCGGGTATTCCAACCTTTTCCCTTCGCATAGGTCAGACCTTTCACGATCTTCTCCGCCGTGGAAGAGCCGTTCACGCCTACGTTAAAGAAATTATAATATCCCTCATAGCCCGGATAGGTGCCGGAAATCAGACCGGACGTTCCCTGACCCTGCTCCTGGTAAACGCGCGATGCCAGATGAATCGGACTCAGCTTCCTGCCACTGCCGATTTCATAGAAAGCCCGCGCATAGGTACGTCCTTTGGCATCATCCGCCAGCTTTCCCTTCATAAATGTATTATCTAAAAAGCCCTGTACCGCCGCTTCCGTATGATAGGACGCATTATAAGTCAACTGTTCAAACTGAAAAATATAAGTTTCTGTCAGGGAATTGCGGGGATCCATATGATACGCTACCGCGGGCCGCGTCGCATAGTTCCAGTTGCTTTCACTGGGACACGCCGCTCCCACCCAGCCTTTCTCCGTATTGGATGCGGTTTTTTGTATTAAACTCTTATCCCCCATCTCCGCAGATACGGATGCTTCAAAATCCAGCCCCGTCTTCATGGGCACAAACGTCCAGTTCGGATGGGCGTTTTTCAGATTTCTCAGATCAGCCTGATAAGACCCCGGGAATGCGCTGATATCCGAGGTGTCAACGGCGTAGGTCATCATGGAATACGTCCGCATTCCATATGCCGTACTTTCGTAGCTCTCCTCACCCAACTCCAAAATCGGAAGCAGGTATTCCTCCTCCCATGCCAGCCAGTCCTCGTCGGCGTATGCCAGATAGTAACTCTGCACATAACCCGTGCCCTCCTCGCCGTCCAGCAGATACTGCGCCTCATACCAGACGTCGTTCTCCGTGATCTCCACACCCTGTATATATAACGTCTGTCCGATTTCCAGCACGGCCGATTTCCCGCTCTCCGCATCGGCCTCCCTGCGGACATCGTAGCTGTCCGCGTGATAGAGCAGCGCCATCAGCGGCTTTTCTTCCAGCAGCGCGTCAAAGGCCTCCTGTGCCTCCTCAATCATCGCTTCCCGCTCTGCATCCAGACTGTTCTCGGAGACGGACGACAGATCGTTCTCAGAAACCGACGATATATCATTATCGGAAACGGAATCGGTATCCGCATCGTTCCCGGAAACCTGCTCCGGCTCTTCCTTTTCGTCGTTGCCGGCATCTTCCTCTCCCGGATCCTTTCCTTCCCCTTCCCCGGGTTCCTGCTCTTCTCCCTCTGCGGGGGACTGTTCCTCCCCCTCTCCGTTACCGCCCGGACTCTGCGTTTCTCCCTCCCCGGATCCTCCGCCTTCTCCCGGCTCCTGCGGCTCGCCTTCCCCGCCGCCCGGATTCTGTGTTTCTCCGCCGCTTTCCGGCTCCTGTGCCCCGCCGTCACTGGGTTCTGTCGCCTCTCCCTCTGCGGATTCTCCACTTCCATCGGGACTCTTTCCCTCTCCCGTCTCTTCACCCGCACCCGGATTTTGCCCGCCGTTCTCCCCGCTTTCAGTCTGCTCCGGCGTATCAGCTTCCTGCTGTTCCCGCAACGACTGCCCGCCGTCCTTCGATTCCCCGCTTCCCTTCGGAGCCTCCGCCCCGGAAACCGACACCTCCACATCCGGCTGCGCAGCCAGCGCCGTCAGCGGCGCGCTCTCCACACAGAGCGCAAGACTGAGAAACAGCGCAAAGGCTCTGCCGCAGCTCTTTTTTCGTCTCAGTATTTCTCTTATCTCCCGTTTTCTCTTATGAAACGTCATAGTTCCCTCCATGTCTGAGCATCTTTTCGCGACGGCACGCGAGCAAAATCTCAAATTTTGCTCTGCGATTCCGAGTTTGTGGCTCCGGCACAAACTCACGATTGAAAAATAAGGTCATCAGACTTATTTTTCAATCTTCTCATCTCAAGTGGTTGCAATGTTATGTCTACCAATTTGTCCTTAATCATAACACAAAAAAGAGAATTGACACAAGTAAATAATTGTCAATTCTCCAATAAATACTGTTTGTTTCCAAATTCCGTGCTTTTATGATAAGTCCTGTCCCCGATCTTCACCGGCTCCTCCGGCAGCTTTCCGAACCAGATAATACAGTCGGGCACAAAGCTTTCGTCCGCGTAAACCGCCGTCTCATTTCTTACCAGAACATGCTCCAGACGGCAGTCCTCCAATATTTCCCAGAAAGGATACTCAAAATCATCCGCCTTCATCAAGTGAAGTCCCACCTCGTCGTACCGACAGGATTTTATTTGATCCGCCAGCGGGAAATAGACCGCCATCTCATCATATCTGCCCGCAAAATAGCCGTAGGGTCTGGTGCGCGCAGGGCCTTTCCAAATGTCATAATGATACCGGGTAAGGTTTCCTGTCTCCACGATACAAAGCAGGCTCACGATCCCCACCATTCCCCATCGAAAAGGTCTGCCCCGTTTCTCCGCCGTTCCCATCTGCATCACGGCGGCGATCGCAGGACACAGAAGCGCAAGATATGCGACCATATATCTGCTCACATAGGGCTCCCAGCGAAGCACCATACAAAAGACCGCAAAGGAAACCGCCGCCGTCACGAAATACCCCCGACAGCACCCCTGCCATTTTTTCCTACCAAATCCCAGAACCGCCCACAGTACACAGAAAAGGAAAAGCCAGAGCACCGTCGGATTCACAGCCGTATCACAGCCGTAATTCCCCGCTTCATGGAGCATATACGCCCTGCCCTTCTCCGATATGGACTCCGCATCCAGTTCCACCCGCAGAAGCGCCGCCGCCTTCTCCGCAATCCCGGCAAAAATTTCATGTCCGTTCTTCACAAACGGCGTGGGCATGTTAAAGGAAAGATTTTTTATCATATTGACAAGAAGATAAGTCGGTTGTGTCGTACCCACGAGCTGGGCCGCGCCCGCCGCAGGACTGGCATATGCGCCAAAGCTCTTGAAGTTCCTCAAAATTTCCGGAACAAGAGGAAGCGCCACACAGGGAACCGCGCTGAAAAAAATTCCTGCCAGATCGCGCACCCTGTCTCTTCGTCTGATGCACACGCATAACAGCCACAGGGCAAAGACTGCCATTCCCACACAGACCGAAGGCTTCGTCAAATATCCCCAGGCCACACACAGCCCCATTGCACCCACCCGGCAGACCGTAATTTTGTCAAACAGCATCGCTTTTTTTACATCCACATAGTCAAGCAGCCTGTAAACAAAGAACAACAGCCAGACCGCCGCGAAGTGATCCACCTGCGTAGTCAGCGCCTCCGCGTAGGCGATGGGCATGGACATGTACAGAAGCATTGCAAGGAAGCGAAAAAGTCTGTCACTGCCAAGCCTGCCCGCAATGACCCCCACCATAACCGCGCAGGTGATATACGACGCGCCCTGCAAAAGATTAAAAAACAGGTCGTGCCCCCTGCAAAGAATATAGACATGCAGATTCACAAACTCCGCAAGCACGGGACTGCACACCTGCCTGATGGAGTTGGTGGCATAATGCGCCACCGAACGGTTCTGCGCCCAATAAGCTATTCTCGGCAGATGATACGTCATGGAATCCCAGTTGTACGGCGTGGTAATCAGGGACAAGCCGAGCACTGCCATACCGATCAGCAGAAGAATGCCGTAATACGGCGCGCCACGAAACGCCTTCCACACACGCAGCCCCGCCGTCCGCGCACTCTTCACCATGAACCCCGCCGTCAATCCCGTCTTCTTAAGCTGCGCCGCCAACAAAAACAGAAGCAGCGCATCAAACGCGCCCCAAGCTGCAAAGAGGAATCGAAAGCGTAGGGCATGTCCTGCCGACAATGCCTCCGTGAGCATAAAAAGAAAAAGCATCCACAGACAACAGGTCTCCATATAAGTGCCGAAACTTGTGTCCTCCATGCTCTTTCTCTTTTTATACACATGAATATTGCCATACAGCGCTACCATCGCAAGCAGCATATTTGCTTCCTCTCCCAGCCCCGGCGCCCCGGTATGTCTCATTCCCCGACTTACATAAAAAGATGTATCCCGCGCCTTCTGCAAAGTTAATTCTTAACAGTTCCTGGCTGCGCCGAAATTATACCCTGCACTCTCCGTCGTGGGAAATACAGTTAATCTGCGTCAGGCACTTCATCTTGGAAAGCGCCCCGAGAAGCTCTTCCTTCTTCGCCGTCTTCACCTCAATAATCAGTTCCGCCTCGCCGTTTTTGATGCATCTGGACTTTTCCTTATGATACTTGCAGTTTCCCTTCAAAAGCTTCTCCAGCTCTCCGTAATCAATATCCGTCGCCACGGCCCGCAGTACAAGCAGATCAGGGGCTTTCGCATTCGGCACCAGATCCAGCACCAAAAGCAGGATCGTCATCACGATACACAGCACAAAGGAAAGCAGATACAGCCCGACGCCCACAATGATACCCGCGCTGATCGACCAGAACAGATACAGAAGATCCATCGGGTTCTTAACCGCGTTTCGGAAACGGACAATGGACAGCGCGCCCACCATACCAAGCGATACAAGCAGGTTCGACTGCATGGCAATCATAATCGCCGCCACGATAATCGGCATTCCCGCAAGCGTTATATTCAGATCCTTAGAATAAAACGCCGACTTGGAGGACAGCTTGTACACCGCAAAAATGTAAAGTCCCACAAGCGCCGCAATCACGAGAAGCAGCAAAATGCTTTTCGCGGAAAGATTCGTGCCGCCGCCCAGGCTTTCATATACACTGTTCTTAATGACATCTTTAATCGACATAGCGATTCTCCTTTATGTATTTTGCTTAAATCACCCTTTTAAAGTAATCGATTGTCCTTTCCAGTCCCTGCTCCAGATCAATGACAGGACGCCATCCCAGCTTTGTCTTCGCCAGATCAATCACCGGCTGCCTCTGTGTGGGATCGTCGCTGGGCAAAGGCTCATAAACCAACTGGGATTTTGAATCCGTCATCTCTATAATCTTCTTCGCCAGCTCCAGCATGGTAAATTCTCCCGGATTCCCGATATTGACAGGGCCGATAAATCCCTCGCAGTTCATCATCCGTATCATGCCGTCGATCAGGTCGTCCACATAACAGAAGCTTCTGGTCTGTGTGCCGTCACCGTATATCGTAATATCTTCGCCCTTAAGCGCCTGAACGATGAAATTAGAAACCACCCGGCCGTCATTTTTATTCATTCTCGGTCCATACGTATTGAAAATCCGAATGACGCGGATATCGACTTTGTGCTGCCTGTAATAATCGAAAAAGAGCGTTTCCGCCATCCGTTTTCCCTCGTCATAGCAGGAACGGAGCCCGATCGGATTCACACAGCCGCGATAAGTCTCCGGCTGCGGATGGATTTCCGGATCGCCGTAAACCTCGGATGTGCTCGCCTGCAGGATTCTGGCTTTTACGCGCTTCGCCAGCCCCAGCATATTAAATGCTCCGATAATGCTGGTCTTCGCCGTCTTAATCGGGTTGTACTGATAATGTACCGGACTCGCCGGACATGCCAGATTATAGATCTGATCCACCTCCACATAAAGAGGCTCCGTGATATCGTGGCGGATAAACTCAAAATAAGGATTGGAAAGAAGATGCCTGATATTATCCTTACTGCCCGTAAAAAGATTGTCCGCGCATATCACATCATTTCCTTCTTCAATCAGCCTGTCACACAAATGAGAACCAAGGAATCCTGCGCCCCCCGTTACCAATACCCTTTTCATCTTATCCTTTCAACCCTTCCTTCCCGCACGAAATCCGGCTGCTGCCCGCGAACCGCCATTGTCAACGATACTTCCAGATCACATAGAGCGCGCGCAGCCCATCCTTAAACCCGATCTTCTTTCCCTCGCTGGTCGTCCTTGGATAATAGGAAATCGGCACCTCATATATTCTTATGCGCTTTTTGGAAATTTTCGCCGTAATTTCCGGTTCAAAGCCGAAGCGGTTTTCTTCAATGTCAATGGACTGGATAATCTCCCGTTTAAACGCTTTATAACAGGTTTCCATATCCGTAAGCTTCTGATGCGTGAAAACATTGGAAAATTTTGTGAGCGCCAGATTCGCCATTCTGTTCGCAAGATAGCCCTTCCGCCGCTGATTCAAAAATCTTGAACCGTAGACTACCCTCGCCTTTCCCGCAAAAATCGGCTCCACAACACGGGGATATTCCATCGGATCATACTCCAGATCCGCATCCTGAATGATCACCACGTCGCCCGTCGCCGCCTGAAAACCGGTGCGGAGCGCCGCTCCTTTTCCCCCATTCTGCTCATGGTAGATAATCCTGCTCACAAGCGGTTCTATCTTATCTTTAAGCACCTGCCTGCTGTTATCCGTGGAGCAGTCATCCACGATAATAATTTCTTTATTCTGTACCGGCGACTGCAGTACCTTTTCCACAATTACCTGAATATTATTTTCCTCGTTGTAACAAGGTATGATGATTGACAGCTTCTTCTTTGATTCCGCACTCATTTTAAAATATTTCTCCTCACATTTTGCAGAGTTAACGCCGCTATTCAAACTGGTTGATCCACACATTCCCTGCACAACTGGTACTTTGAATACGCCGATTGCCGCATACGGCCCGTCTCCAGCAGCTGTAGCAGAAAGTTTGGTATGAACTCGTCATACTTCACTTCTAACACTTTATCATACTCCCGCAAAAAATCATAGCTCTTATTTTTCCTGCCGAAATCCTCCACACGGCCGCTCGCCCTCACATTGCGGTCGAAAGTGATGCGCACATTGCCCGGTTCGAACACATAGGCCTTTCGCTCGTAGGCCACGATCACCTTGGGCCGCAATCCCTGCGTCCGGATCGCCAGGTTAAAAAGCGTGGCCGGATCCTCCGCGGACGCCCCGTCCTCAATACATTCTCCCCGCATCAGGCTCTCCATCTGCGCCCTTGTAATGGTTTTAGACCTTTTAAAAATACGGTTATCCCGCTTCGTTTTGACCTCCAGCTTAATCACATCCAGAGAGTCGTTGTAAATCCTGATCCGGTATTTGCTCCGTCTGTTCACACCGTCCACCGTGTCCTGCAGGCAGGAATCACGCAGGTCGTCAAAATACAGGCTCGTAATGCGGTAGCCTTCCGGCCCGCCCTCGTTGATGTCCGGCTTTAGCACAGCCTCCATACGCGCCTGGAGCATCACAAGCTGCGTGTCTGTGCAGTTGTATTTGTCTTCTACACGATACATGTTTTTCTCCCTTACACAGTCCGATCAATTCAACCCAAGAACGAGAAAATCCTCGCATTCCAGACAAATCTCGTAATCTACCGGCACTTCTTCCAACTCTTCTGCGCGGATTACCGCATATGCCGGTTCCGCAATCTTATCCAGTTCTTCCGTCCACATGACCACCACCGGCTTGTCCACCAGACGGCTCTGCAAGTCAAACGCCGACTTTCCGTTGGTTGTAATATAGGCAATCTCTCCCTTTTCCATATTCTCGTTCAGATAGTCATAGAGAGGCGCATACTGCATCGTATAATCATTCTCCCCCCGAATCGACGTACGCATACAGTACAATGCCGTAGTGGCAAAGAGAAGAACCAGCACCGTCATCCCGGCGTAACGCCCCAAATGACCAATCCGTTTAAAACAACACAGCCCTACGATCACACCGCCCCCCAGCAGCGCAATCCCCGCGCACTTCCACACTCTGAATTCACCAAGCCAGTGGAAGATGTGAATGCTGACGGAGGAAACAATATTCAAATAGCCGTCCATTCCGTACAGTCTAAAGTACATGCCCACCGTCAACGCCGCATACAAAATCAAAACCCCGGCGCATATCTTATAAGTACCGCGCAGCTTCTCATCGCAGAGAAAAACCAATGCCATCATAATGAGCATTGGGTAGTAGCATTCATTGTACCGTCCATAAAAAGCCGGATCTATCCTGACCCTCCCTACAGTGCCAATCTCCGGGCCATATGCCGTAATACTTGTCAATCCAACCGAAAAAACAAAGGCAAGCAGCGGATAGACGTAAATACTCAAATTAATTCCCTGTCTCAAGTTCTTCGTCAAATGTCGAATCACATATACAACTCCCAGCCCCGCTAAAAGATAGGTAGCTGACAGACATTGCCAGAGCTGTCCCATCAAACTTAAAAAAGGTCTTTTCATTCTTTCAGGTCTGAATAGAGAAACAAACTTTCTCCAGATATTCTGAAACGTGTTGGACTTTCCCTTGACGACCGAAACCTGCGTATTGGCAAGCGCCTGATTTCCCACAATCATTCCTTCTAAGAAGTCCTTAAAAACAATATAAAAAAGCAATGCTGCCAATATTGCCACCGCAAAAGCAACTATCACTTTCCAATCAATTTTATGCCAAATCCACAAAAAAATCAAACATATTCCCACAGCAAAAACGGCTGTCAGCAGTCGGTTATGCACCATGTAGGCATAGCCCGTCGTCAGCCCCAGCAGCATTCCCTTCCACCATTTCGGATTTTCTTCCAGAGAAACCAGCTCATAAAGCAAAAGCCATACCACTAACGCCAGCGCAGTCTCGCACATCGTCGTATAAGAGTAAAAGATATACGTTGGAAAACAGGTCACCGCAAAAGCGATAAAACCACATGTAATAACGGTCTGCTCCTTCGCCAGCTTTCTGATAATCGCATAAGCCAGAAAATAAATTCCCAGACACATCATCACATTCAGGATAATCGCAATTCGATACATGACAATCATCCGGTCTGAAAAAAGAAAAGTGAGCGCCAGCCAAAAACTGTACCCGAAAGAATACCAGGAAACCCCGTTCATAACTCCCGCCCATGTCTGTCCTGCCATATGCGCCGCGTGTGACCAATAGCCGAATTCGTCCGCATAAATGAACGGACCTGTTGTCCGCGTGATGTAGAACAGCCGCAGAAAAATTAAACCAAATATAAATCCCCCCATAAAAATAATATTTATTATTTTTTCCCGGTTCGTCCCAATTCGCTGTGTCATGGTTTTCCTCCCGTTTTCTCACACAATAATACAGGCACACTACTATTTTATCTTATCATATAAAACACACAACCATTCGCACAGCCAAAACATCCGATGCTTCACAGCGAAAGCAAGAATCCGCTCCTTATACCCGTGAAACGCCATGATGCCTGTCTGATCCAGCGCGCTGCGGTAGGGTTCCATTTTCCGCAAATGCAGAAACTCTGCTCTCCGCTCACGATAGGGAGCTTTATTTTCAACGTTACAGAAGTATAGCACAATGCAGGTTCTCATATGCGTGGCAATCCGCTCACGGTATGCGCGCATATATCTGGTGTCTTCTTTTTTCCCTTCTACGAAACGCCCAAACCACGCATTGATAACATCAAATTTTTCAATTAAATTTTTTTGATAACGATGGGATACGGACTGATCGTTATACCGAAAATAGTATCCTATATTCGGTATATATACTGCACTGTCTGCCTGCTCGTACACCATAAGATTAAAAGAGAGATCCTGAAGTTTAGGAAAATCAGGAATAAAAGAAATACGGTTATCCAGCAGAAAAGATCGCCTATACATTTTATTCCATATGGATGCTGCATCAAGCACTTTAAAGTTATATTTATAGCTGCCGAGACGATTTAAGGCAGATAACTGCAAATCCTTAAAATCTTCTTTCTGAAATACAATCTTCTCATCAAAATATGATACTTTCCTTATCTGTCCTCCCGCAAAGCGTGCATGAGAAAACATAACAATATCATAATTTATGTCCAAATACTGCTCGATACCCGTGCACACCGCAGAATCCACAAAATCATCACCATCCACGAAGTAAACCCACTCCCCCTTCGCTTCCTGCAGTCCTTTGTTTCTCGCCGCGTTTGCGCCGCCATTCTTCTGATCAATCACTCTGATCCTAGAGTCCTTCGCCGCGTAGGAATTACAGATGGATAGACTGCCGTCTGTCGAGCCATCGTTTACAAGCAAAATTTCCACCTGTTCCATGTTTTGGTTAATAATACTTTCTATACACTGTGACAAATATTGATCCACATTATATACGGCTACAACAAATGAAACTTTAATCATAGATAACTCCATATCACAATTTATTGATGCACAGATGCCATAAAAATCCTATCTCTTCTTAACAATCTTAATCTTTGTATTTCCTTTTCCGAAAGCAAATCCTGTACAATATATTCATCAACATGCAATCCGTAACCTTCCATATGGTTTTTCGTATTTCTTCCATATAGTCTTACATGATCCTTCTGACCATATAATTTCAACCGGTCAGCCTCGGTAAGTTTCTCACTTGATTCATATGTATCCTGACTTTCACAAAGCGGCATGGAAAAAAGAAATTTCCCAGAGGGTTTTAAAACCCGTTTTATCTCCTCAATCGCTTTTCTTTCATCCGATATATGCTCTAGGACATGGTTTGCAATAACATAGTCAAACTTAGCTTCCTCAAATAACATGTTGGTCAAATCAACCGTTTCGTCCGCTTTCCCTTCCTGTATATCTCCCGAAATATAATAATTTGACACATTTCTTATTTTCTTTTCGATACACCTTTCCGGCGCAATATGCAAAATCACGTTATCCGCATTTTGATAAATATCTGTCTTATTTTCAATCACATAATCTAGCCACCTAATTCTATCATTAGCCTTACAAATTGGACATTTTACCTTTCTCCTATACCCTCCTCCCACAATATCCAACTGTGAAAAAATTTTGCTTTTCACTCCCGATTTCAAAAAGAACGGAACATATCTATTACATATTGGGCAATAATATCTGTTGAATCCGTTTATCGCAGCCATCTTTTTCTCTCCTTATTTCCATTTTTTACCTCTATCAATAACTTGTCTTCTATTTTAATCAAAATAATATAATCGTGCAACAAATAATTTTAAAATGGTAACGTACACGAAAAGTTGTAATTAAAAAGCCTTCGCATATTATTATGCAAAAGCTTTCTAAACTAACTTGATATGTTTTTCAACAAACGCTTAAGAGAGCGCCACTTATGCGAAATATATGATGTGCATGTCAAAGGTTCTAAATGGTCAATAAATTCAACCGATCCCTTGTCAAACCATTCTTTGACATCCTTAATATCTATATCCATACCTCTGGCATCCCGATAATCTTTTCCTGATTTTCCTCCATAGTGATGCAGTTTGTTTTCATGGTAAATAACCGAAACAATCTTTCTGTTTTCACTTAAAACTTCGCCCTGTATCTTTGTGATAGACCACCACCATTCATAAGCTTCGTCCAACTTGTATTTTTGATATAACCAGCTATCTATGAGCATACAATAGCCATCCGCCCGGCGTGGTTCAGCCAAAACAGCGCCATATGAGCTGATTCCGCCTTCCTTCGGGTGTATTTTTAACAAATCGGCAAGCCATGTTTTGTCTTTGATTTTAATGTCAGAATTGAGCAATAAATAGTAGCTGCTTGTCGGGCTGGCCATTGTACTGGCCAGATTATTTCCGCCCGCAAACAGACTGTTCTGGGGATTATAAACAATTTTGTCTATCCATCTTCTCCTTACGGCGTGCCGATCCAGTTTCTCTAAAAGAATTTTTGTTAATTTTTTTGAATTATTATCAACAATAATTAATTCATAATCGACACCGACAGTCCTTCTTTTTACTGATAAAATACTTTTTAATACATATAAAGGCGCGTTATGTGTCAACATAAATATACTGACTTTTTTCTTATCCATTCTTCCTCCCAATACTAATGTTTCTTTTTCTTTAATTTTTTGTAAAAATATACATTCCAAATTATTTTAAATTCGCTTGTTCTGGAATAATATCCCAATACACAGATTAATGAAAGTGCTCCTGTCCAAAGAAGTTTAACCGCTAATTTCCACCATGAATCAATACACGCATTCCGACTCAAGACATCAATCAGGATGCATACGCCAAAGGTTATCAACATATTTTTTAAAACAGCCAGATAATAGGCGAAAGTCTTTTTCTTAAAATAAATGTGAAACAACAATTGTGGTTCATACCAGCAATAGGTACTAACCCTTGATATTACCGATGCAAATATAATGCCAGCAATACCGTACAGATAGCCCCCAACAATGGATAATATCAGATTAAAAGCCGCAGCGATTACCATAATATATTTTGTCTTAGTGTACAAACCGGTGGCTTCTCGATACGACCAAATTGGCCTTAAAATATTAGCAAGATAAAAGTTGCATACAATGGCGATTCTTATGGCATTACTCAAGACATATTCGGCTCCCAGCCATAAAAATACCAGATCATTTATCACGGCGGATATTACGATCGTTATAACAGCCGCCAATATAAGACTTATTACGTTCATTGTCTGAAATACTTCGTATCTTTTTTCCTCGTTTTCTGTTACAACCAAATTCCCGACACTGGCCGTAACAGAGTTGAAAAGCACCGCAAGGACACTGTTTATACCATTAAGTATCAAATTATAATTAGAATAAATACCGACCCAAACAGTTCCGATAATAACAGAAATAAGCATGTTATCTGTCCCGGTTAAAAACGTGCTTGAAATCTTATATAAAAACACAGATTTCATATTTTCTGTAATTTCTTTCTTTTGAGCGGAGTCCAGTTGATTATTTTGCGATCTGATTTCCGGGTAAAGCTGCTCCGCTTTATGAGATGCAAGAAGATTATTTGCCAGTGTTCCAATTATAGGTATAAATAAGTAGATAAAGTAATTTCTGAAAACAACCAACACACAAATTTGTACTATGGTTTGAACCAACCTGATTATAATCTGATACTTGGAAATCAGGTAGTTTTTTTGTGAAGCATTGATAATGGATGTTTTGTACACAAAGAAATAGGATACAATCGTATTTGCCAAAAAGAGCAAATAATAATATATCAAATAGGGAATATCCGAATCCATATTGATAATATACTTTAAAAAGGGAACCAGCATGACTCCGATCACGGCCGTTGCACACGCTATCAAAATGTATACTCTTTTGTAAAAATGGATAAGTGCGGCAATCTTCTCTTTATCCTGATTAGCGATGGGCTTGTAAAAACTATAAGACATAGCAATTCCAAATCCCAGATCTGCCATCGAAAGCATCGTAAGAACATCTGAGAACAATCCGTTAATACCCAAATATTCCCGTCCTAAAATTTGTATGAATACAGTACGCCCAATGAAATTCAGTCCTAAAGAAAGGATCTGATTTAAGTATCCAAAAATTACATTTTTTGCTGAATTCCATTTCCTTGATTCGGATTGCATTCCTTATTCCTTTATCACATCTGCCAG